>Ga0206900_1025_pt1 | contig 42202 bp, 36 predicted proteins | sample Alteio_BWOrgHeat_46_FD_153235 | JGI IMG/M metagenome (GOLD analysis project Ga0206900, IMG submission 153235) | Enriched cells from forest soil in Barre Woods Harvard Forest LTER site, Petersham, Massachusetts, United States -... | ecosystem: Environmental > Terrestrial > Soil > Temperate forest >... | reverse complement strand
TTGCTGTACCGGCTGAACGCGATCGAGATTCATTTACCGCCGCTGCGGGAGCGGCGAGAAGATATTCCGCCGCTGGCGAGTTTCTTCCTCACCAACTACGCGACGAAGTACCGCAAGCCGGTCGCGGAGTTCGAGCCGGCGGCCATGCGGGCGATGCTCGAGCACGACTGGCCGGGCAATGTGCGGGAACTCCAGCATGCGATTGAGCGCGCGGTATTGCTGTCGCAGGGCGAGCGCATTCAGGCGGCGGATTTTGGCCTGCGTGGCGGGCGCGCTCCGCAACGGCTCGAAGAACTCAGCCTCGAACAGGTGGAATCTCTGCTCATCCGCAAGGCTATGGCGCGTTACGAGGGCAACGTGAGTAAGGCCGCGAATGCCCTGGGGCTTAGCCGCAGCGCTCTCTACCGGCGTCTCGACCGATACGGCATCGCCTGATGCCCCCCTCCGTCCGAGCGCGACGATGGCTCACCTTTGAGCGAAAGCTCCTGCTGCTTGCGCTGGCCTCTGGCTTCCCTGCCCTGGTCACCGCGGCAATCGTGCTGTTCGTCTTCGATGTCTCGCCGGGTTCCACCTGGACACTGCTGGGAATTTTGTTCATTGTGTGGATCGCGTTCGCGACGGCGGTTCAGGAGCGGTTCGCGTATTCGATGCGGACTCTGGCGAATCTGCTGGGCGCGCTGCGCGATGGGGATTTTTCGTTTCGGCTGCGCATGGATGACCGGGGCAGTCTGGGTGAAGTCTATGCGCAGATCAATGATATGGCGGAGACGCTGCACACGCAACGCCTGGGCGCAATGGAAGCGGCGGCGCTGCTCCAGAAGGTGATCAGCGAGATCGACGTGGCGATCTTCGCATTCGATTCGATGGGACTGCTGCGACTGATCAATCGCGCGGGGGAGAAGCTGATTCAGATGCCGGTGGAGCAGGCGATGGGAGAATCGGCGGCGGATCTGGGGCTGGCGCCGTACCTTGCGGGCCCGGCGGCGCAGGTGGCGCGGGCTTCGTTTCGCGGGGCGTCGGGACAGTGGAGCATCCGGCGGGGCGACTTTCGCGAGAGCGGACAGCCGCATCAGCTTTTGGTGCTTTCGGATATTACGCGGCCCTTGCGCGAGGAAGAGCTTCATGCGTGGCAGCGGCTGGTGCGGGTTCTGGGACATGAGATTAACAATTCTCTGACGCCGGTGAAGTCGCTCTCGTCGAGTTTGTTGTCGTTGATTTCGCGCGAGCCTCTGCCTGGGGATTGGCGTGACGATCTGCGCTCGGGGCTGAATGTGATCGGGAATCGCTGCGATGCGTTGAACCGGTTCACGGGCGCTTATGCGCGACTCGCCCGATTGCCTGCTCCGAAGCTTCAGCCGGTGAGGGTGGCGGATTGGATTACACGGGTGGTGAAACTTGAGCAGAGGCTGCCGGTGCGGCTGACCGAAGGGCCGGATGTTACGATTCAGGCCGACCCGGATCAGATCGAACAGTTACTGATCAACATCCTGCGGAATGCCGTGGATGCGACTCTGGAGCGAAACGGCGCGGGGGGTGAAGGCGTATCCGTCGTATGGCGTCAGGAGCCTTTTACAGTTCAGGTGGTGGTTGACGATTCGGGCCATGGGATTTCGAATCCGGCGAATTTGTTCGTTCCGTTTTTCACGACAAAGCCGGGGGGGTCGGGGATCGGACTTTTTCTGTGCCGGCAGATTGCGGAAGCGCACGGGGGCGCGGTGACGCTACGCAACAGGGAGTCCAATTCGGGTTGCCGCGCGGTGATTGCGCTGCCGGTGGGGATGCCGAGGACGAACACTTCCGGGATGGACGGAACGCTCGAGACGAGGGCGTAAAGCCGATTACAAAACGCGCAGAAGCGGGCGCCTGTGAAACAGGCTGAGATCGCTTCCGAAGTACAGGCGCACCCATGGCGGGCCGCTGTCGTTGCCCATCAAATAGAGCTTGCGCGCACTCGGCGGGGCCAGGAAAGCCAGTGATGATTTCACCGATTCACCGGGGTGAACGGTGACATCGGCGTTCACAAAGGACATTTCCCGCCGCAGAGGGTAACGCCGGCCTTGATCATCCAGTACATAGAAGAAGTCCTTAGCTTGGTCCACAGGTAGATGATGCGTGTGGGTGGAATCGACAAAAACAAGGACGTCGGCGGTGTAGAGAATATCGTGGCCCTTCGGAGTTGCGGTCACGCGGTTTACTTCGAGGCACCAGAGGTCGTAGCAATAACTGTCGCCAATATTGACGATGGTTCCCGGCGTCAACAGCGAGACAATTGTTAACGCCGTCAGGTACGGAACGATGATGACAGCGCAAGCCCAGCCTGCGCGCGCCGCCTGGTGGAACTTACGATCGTGGATCGCAAGCAAGGCGACCATACCAGAGACTGCAGCGGCCACGAAGATCAGGAGCCCCGGCAACGCTGCGGCGTCCGAAACCTCGCGAAAGATCTGGTGATTGCCTGGCGTGAGATAGGGACGTTGGCCTGCCCGCCAGGATGCGAGGCCTATCGCAGCTATCGTGAGAAACGCCGCCAGCGCGATTTTCATCCATTGCCGATTCCGCGCAATCGCCTTGGCTCTTTCGACGTAGCCCGCGACTAAGCAACCGCCAGCCCATGCCAAGGCTTCCCGATCGTTTTCGATTTGCGGGAGTTCGTTCCGCATCGCTGTAGCCCAGGTTCTACGCGCCGAGGGGAGTACGCGGGCTGCGTGCTCGAGCAAAACGAGCGCGATGCGGCGTGGCAGGGACGGACGTTTGGTCATGTTGCTGCTCCCACAACGGTATTGCGCGCGGCGGCCGGCTTTTCTGACCCCGCTGTCGTGCGCGCGAAGGCCAGCCCCTCCGAGGTCAGCCTGTAAACATGGCGGGGCGGCTTGCCCGGGCGTTCGGGTTCTTGCCAGTGAGATTCCAGCAATCCCCGATCGCTGAGTCGCATGAGTAGCGGGTAGAGAGTGCCGGAGGACAAGCCGGTATTCTTACAAATTTCATAGCCGTAGTGCCAGGCGCGCGGCGTTCGGAGCATGACGGCAAGCAATGCGCACGTTTGCGGAGAGCGGTTTGGCATTCCTGGCACGCGTACAGAATATCAATATATGTAGAGTTTTTGAGGTTACTTTTTTCCGCAAAGTACTCTATAATTTTGGGGAGGCTCCGCGATGAACATCGCAGCATTTAAACCACTGGCCGCGTGGGCTCCAATCGGGATGTCTTTTGCGGCGGTTGCCGTTGTGCTGTTCCATATCGTGGCGGTCGGTACCGCGCCACAGGCCGACGAGGGCGCCGAGGCTCACATCTTTCAGATCCTCATAGCTGGGCAAGCGCCCATTCTGCTCTTTTATGCGGTCAAGTGGCTTCCACGCGGTTGGAGAACGACGTTGCTGGTCATGGGAGTTCAACTCGCCGCCGCGGTTGCGGCAATGGCTCCGGTTTATTGGCTTGGTTGGTAAGCCGCTTGATGGCGGCGACGCGGTCCGACACAGTTCCGGGTTCGACTGAGACGAGTTCAAAGCCGAAGTCCCGGTAGGTTTGCTCGTGAATTTTCTCGAAGCGAAGGACGTCTTCGAAGCTGATTCGCCGCGCTTCCGTGTGAGTGACGAAGCCCAGATTACGAATAAAAAAGACTCGGTTTTGGTAGATAGATTCGCTTTTGATGCGGTCGAGTTCGGCAGTAAGAGCGGTCGAGAAAGGGTAGCCGAGGTAGATCGCAAGCGCGGCGGTACATACGGCGGATCGATCGTGGAACTGAATATCATCGGGTTGATGGGAGGCGCGGATCTGACGGTCTCGTTGCAGATTCGCGATTGCGTCGATGAACGAAAGATTCGCCCAAGGCTGATCGATGCCCTGAGTGTGCGCGGCGGCGATGATGTCCGTGGCTGCCTCCTCGACGACGCTGAAGCCGTCGAGTTCGAACTGACGGATGATGGCCGTTTTGCCCGCGCCTGGCGCGCCTGTGATGATGAACCTTCTCACTAGTTTTCTGAGGGGCGGTCGATTTTGTCGATGACGATCGAGTCGACGGGCCCTTTGGCAGCCTCCAGTTTCAGGCCCAACTGTTCCTGAACTGCGGCGAAGATGCCGGGCCGGGTTGCGTCCGCAGGCGCTTTCAACAGCCCTCCGAACAAACTCTCGTCGGGGGCGAATTCCAGATCGACGTCATACCTTGCCGTCAGGCCGGTTTTGTCCAGAACGGGGCGGTCGAAGGCAGACCGCTGGAGGATGTAGGTGAACTCGGTGGTTGTTGCGCTGCGCGCGGGGACTTTCACAACGTCCGGCGCGAGAACAAAGACCAGGGGCGGGGGACCTTCGGGATTCTCGACGGGTTTGCTCTCCCTCAGTTTCGGGCCGTTCTTCGCGATGGTCAGAACATAGATGGGCATTTCCTTCTTTTCGCGATGGAACGTAAGGTTGAACCGGTCCGCGAGGAGTTTGCGCAGCATATTCATCTGCTCATCGAGATTCGGCCGGGTATTTCCGGGGGTTCGGGCGACGATATCGTAGCGGTCTGAATCCACCCATGAAGGTCCGCCGGAGATCGCTTTGGGGTTGAGATTGTATGCGACGGATATCAGGACGCGAAGCGTATAGGCTCGGGCGGCAAACTGGTTGGCGGTCTGCATTCGGAAGAACCTGCCTGCGTTCCAATCGGACGGCGTGGGCTTAATGGTCGCGACTTCAAAGGAATCGAATGCAGGGCGCGTCGCCGGTGACTGAGCCCACAGCAGCGCAATCGTGAGGAGAGAGTTGATCACCGACCGTCAGAATAGCTAAAAAAACGGCCCGGACTGGAATCCGGGCCGCGCGATGAGGAGGTCGAATGGGCTCAGAAAACGACTTTGACGACCGCCTGAAACAGCCGGGCATCGAGCCCCGGAGCGGTCGAGTTGCTGAGTCCGAAGTTTACCGAATTCACGTTCGCGATCGGCATGCCGAAGTGGGGCGAGTTGGTGATATTGTAGGCTTCCGCGCGGAAATCGACCCGCATACCTTCATGGAAGACGAAGGAACGGGTCAGCGCCAAATCGTAGTTAGTGAAGCCCGGCGCCCGGACCGCGTTCCGCCCGATGTTGCCGAAGGATCCAGCCGCCGGTTGGGTGAACTGGATTGTCGGAATGGCGACCGGGAACGCGAAGACCCCGAAGAACCCAGGGATGAAGCCGACGCCCGAGAGCGTGGGGCCGGGAACTACATCCGCTGTAGCGGTGTTGCCCGGGCACTGACAACTGGCCGCGGACGCGGTGGGTGTGAACGGTTCACCCGTCGCGGTGCGGAGGATGCCGTCGAACTCCCACGGTCCGAGGACGTGCGCGAGGACTCCTTTATTGAAGTGATTGGTCCCGGCTCCAAAAGGCAATCGCCAGTTGTGCGTAAATGTGAAGATCTGGGTGCGGTCGAAATTCGACGGTCCATAATTGGCGAACGGGTTGTTGTTGTTCAGGAACGGCTGAAGCCCGGCGCCATAATCGAGCGATTTGCTGAAGGTGTAGGCGGCGGTGAAGGCGAGGCCTCCCGAGAACCGCTTGGTGACGTTCGCCTGCAGTGAATTGTAGTTGCTGTTGAAGCCCGTACCACGCAGAAGGACCGGCGCGGTCTGGCCACCCGCAGCGAAGGCCTGGCCCGCGGCGCCGGTTCCCGGCAGCGCGGCGTTCAGGTCCTGCGTGAACGGAAGATCACGGCCGAGATTTCCAACATAAGCGAGATCGACCAGGATTCCGTGCGTGAGGTCCTGCTGGATATCGAAGTTGAAGGACTGGACGTAAGGTGTGCGCATCTGAGACTGAGCCACATATAATGTCTGATTGGGAGCGACGCCATTCGGCAGCACCGGCGGGAACGCGCCGAGCTGTCCTGCGACCGCGTAACTGCCCGCGACGCCGACCGCCGCCGTTGTGATGTATGGATTCAGGGCGCTCGACCCGAAGGCGATACCCGGGCTGAAATAGCTTATACCATACCCCGCCCGGATCACGGTGCGATCGGTCAGACGATAGGCCAGGCCGATGCGCGGCGCGACGTTCGAATTGTTTCCGTGCACGCCGCCGGAACGCGAACCTGTACCCAGCGAGTTGAGCATGTTACCGATCGGGTCGTAGGTGTAATAGCTGGCCGCGTTGCTGCGAGGCTGGATCGGCCAGAAGTAGTCATAGCGTAAGCCGATGTCGAGCGTGAGGCGCGACATGATGTTCACACGGTCCGCAATGTAGGCCGCATATTGGCGTGAAGTGTAGCTCGGCAAAAACGCGTTGCTCGTAACGCCCGAGGTCGTCGGCGTTCCCAAAAGGAATGCAGCCAGCGAGTTGGCGTACGTCGCGGCGGGGCCGAGTACCGCGCCGGGAATACTGGTCGCGCCAGCCGTAAACGTGTAGGCGCCGGACGGACCGTACAGGGGGTTCTGAAAGCCATCTGCGCGGATGGCGTAGGCGTCGGCTCCGAAACGGAGATCGTTGTTGTGAATCCGGGCAGTCCAGTTGTTCACGATGTTCCAGTTATCTTCCTTGTTGGTCTGGGGATAAACGGGATTCGTGCCGAGACCCGGCATTCCATCGATCACGATACTCGGAACGCCGCCCGTGGCGCCCGTGAATCCGAAAGCGGATCCGCTGCCTACGCCAGGAAGCGGCGATATGGGATTGGAGTATCGGACGTATCCGGCGCGAATGTCGGTAAAGGTGGTCGCGCCGAAGGAGTGGGTATAGCCGATGAGGGCGTCGTGTCCACGCAGGCGCGAAGACCCGCCGTCACTGGCGATGGCTCCGAGCGTGGCGTCCTGGGTGGTGTCGTAGTACGAGAGGCCATAGCGGAGAAACAGGAGATTGCGATCGCTAAAACGCTGGTCCAGGCGGGCGTCAACGCGAGATCCTGTGTTCCGGAATGCCTGGTTCGTGTAGTAGTTGTTGAACGAGCCAGCGAGATTGGACGCCGGAAGCTGCGACAGGATCGCGGTCGCAGTCGGGCTGATCAGGTTGGCCGGAATCATGTTGTTCGTGAACGCGGTGCGCCCGGTTCCATTCGCGGCGCCAGTGAAGGGATTGTAAATTGTCGCGAAAGGCAGCGAACTGAAATCGCCCGACGCGAATGCGGCTGTGGGGACGGTCGCAAAAACCGGGTTCGAGTCGCGGACCGTGTCGGTTTGTTCGGAGACGAAGAAGAACGTGTGGCTGGGAACGATTGCGCCGCCCACGTTCCCGCCGAACTGATTGGATACGTAGACTCCCTGCGGCAGCGGGCTGGGATCGAAGTAGTTGCGGGCGCGGAACCAGTCGTTCGAGTGATATTCGAATAATTCACCATGAAACGACTTGGCGCCGGGCTTGGTGATCGGCATGAGAATGGATCCGGCGGCTCTGCCCTGCGCAGCGTCGTAGTTACTGGTCGACAGGTTCATCTGCTCGATGCCGCCCATGGTGGGAACATGGGCCTCGGTGTTGCTCAGGGCTTCCTGATTCTCGACGCCGTCGTGCAGATAGTTGTTGGCCTGCGCCGGCTGGCCGTTCGTGTTCCAGGCGCGATTGCGCTGGGGATCCACAAGGATGTTGGACTGGACTGTGGGAGGCGTGACACCGGTGGCCAACTCCGAAAGCTGCGTGTGATTGATGTCCTGCACCGGCAGTTCACCAAGTACGCGGCCAGCGTACGAGTGAGCGATCTGCGCGCTTGTGTCATCCGCAAGAGGCGCTGTTGCCGGCACGATAACCGACTCCTGCTCGTTGCCGCCCTCTAAACCGAGTTGCAAATTCACGGGAGTGCCCGCGGCGATTTGGACGTTTTCCTGAGTAAGCCGCTTAAATCCGGGAACCTGTACTTCCACCCGGTATGTTCCGGGCGGCAAGTTGTTGATTGTGAATTCCCCCTCCTGGCCGGTTACCGCGTTGCGCGCAAAGCCCGTTGAATCCGTCACCAACACAGAAGCATTGGAGACTGCAGAGCCGCTTGACCCGGTAACTTTTCCACTGAGAGCGCCTGAGTTCTGCCCGAGAGCCCCGGACAATAGAAATAAGGAATATGCGAGTAAGGCGTAGATATACCTGTAGTGTTTCATTCTGCGTTTGACCTAACCTCTGAAATCGGACGGGACGCTGATCCCGGAGCCGTTAAATCCAGTTTGATGGGAATCGAGAGAAGAGGAAAGACCGGCCGGAGACACAACCGCAAGAGGCCGCACGTATTGGAGCTACCGCACGGGCGACGTATTACTTCAGTAGAAAGCCAGCCGATTTAGTAGAAAGTCAACGATTGAAAGTAGTATGGACCCAAATATGGCAGTCATACAGCCCCTCACGCGGAATCCCGGTACGAATTCAGACGCAAGTTTCAACATCAGGCCGTTAATCAGGAAATAAACAATACCAAGGCTTAGCAGGATGAAAGGGAACAGCACAATTTTGAGGATCAGACCGACCGTGGCGCTCACCAAACCGATGACCAGGGCCGCGATGCACGCCGCGCCGAAACCCTCGACCTCAATCCCCGGGAGAATGTGAGCGACAATCAGCAGCGCGACGGCGCTGAGGAGCCAGTTGATAATCCAGTGACGCATGTCCCGAGATCATATACGAAAGCGGGGGTCCGAAGTTCGGTGAAAACACTTACTTCGCGACGCTGGGAACTGCGAGATTGGAGCCGTGTCTGGGGTACTTCGTATAGAGGTAGTGGATGGCGTACATGGCACAGCCCGCCAGCACCGCCGCGACGGCATTGACGATCAGGACGCCGATGGCGGTGACCAGGAAAGCGCTGCCGTCTACGATCCGCATTTTGGAGAGGCGATGCCAGGCGCTGACGTCCAGGAGGCATAAACCCATCCACCCGGTCACTCCGGCGAGCGCGACCATCGGGATGTGAGCCAGCACGCCGGAACCGAGGCCCACGAGCGCGACGAGAAAAGCAGCGTGCATGAGATTGGAGACTCGCGTAGTGCCGCCGCAGCGGACGTTGGCGACGCTGCGGGCCGGGATGCCGACGCTCATTGGCGCGCCGAACATGCCCGCGGCGAGATTCGCGATTCCATAAGCGCCCAGTTCGGCGTCAGCGTCGCTGCGCTTCAGGTGCTTGTGCTTTCCCTGGAAATGCTCGACCGCACGGGAAGTGAGCAGGATGTTGATGGATGCGACAAAAGCCAAGGTCAGACCGGTGGGCAGAACCGTAAGGACGTCCTGGCGAGTCCATGCGAAGCCAGCGAAATCGGGCATGCCCAATTGAAGAGAACCGACTTCGGCTTCGTGAGCGCGAAGGAGATAGGCCAGCAAACCGGAGATCGCGACGCCGATGAGAGGCGCCGGAAGCCGCGGCGACCAACGCATTACGAGAGCCGCCGCAAGCATTACCGTACCTCCGAGGAGAAAAGGCGCGAATCGCATGCTGGGGAGTTGCGCAAGAGTGGCGAGTAACTGACTGAGCGAGTTGTCGCTTCCCCCGGCGCGCACGCCGAGCAGGACGTTGAGTTGAGAGATGAACATGATCGCGCCGATTCCCGCGGAGAATCCGGCAACCACAGTGGCGGGAACTTTGGCCACAAAGCGGCCAAGCCGCATGACGCAAAAGACCATCATGAAAACGGACGCCACGATGGATACCTTCGCGGCGCCGCCGATGCCCTGATGCTTCACCGCCGCCGCAATGAAGGGAACGGTAGCGCTAGCTGTGCCTCCGATGAGGACAGGATTACGCCCGAGGAGCGCCGTGATAGGCGCCGTGATGATCGACGTGACGACCCCGAGGATCGGGGGCAAATGCATCAACGTCGCCATGGACAGACCGTAGGGGAGCGCGATGAGGGCCGCGATCAGCCCGCCCGCGCAATCGCCCAGAAACCGCTCCCAGTTATATCTGCCGGTTGCGCGGATCATGCTCCCCCGTGCCTGTTAGTGAATGAACGCTATGCCATCACCTTCACGAAGGCGGTCTGGAACTTCTTCATTTCATCCGAAGTACCCACAGTCACGCGAACATAGGTCGGCCACGCCGGCCAGACGCGGCCAATGTAGACCTTTTCCTTGCGCATCGCGGCCACGACGTCGTTGCCCGGACGCTTGGTGTCGACCATGAAACAGTTCGAGACCGAAGGCACGTAATGGAATTTGTTCTTCTCGAGGAAATTGAAGGTGTCCTCGCGAACGTTGCCGATGAGCTTGCGGCGTTCCGGAACCAGATTCTTCTGCTGAAGGCTGGTGCTTGCGGCGGCCATACCGGTGATCGGCAGCATGCCCGCGCTGAATCCGGCAAGCTTTTCGAGCAGGTCCGGACGAGCGATCGCGGCGCCAGCGCGGAGTCCCGCCATGCCGTAAATCTTCGAGAAGGTGCGGAGCACGACGACATCCTTGTCGGCCGCGACCAGGTCAGAGTTGAACGGCGCTTCCGAAATGTGGGTGTAGGCTTCGTCGACCATCACGATCGAACCCTTGGGCTTGTTCGCGACGAGCCATTCGATTTCGGACTTCGGCGTCAGCGTACCGGTGGGGTTGTTTGGATTGCAGATGTAATAAAGGCCCGCGTTCTGACCGCCCTTTTCGAGCATCGCCTTCACGTCGTGGCGATAGTCAGAAGTCAGGGGAACCTTGACAACCGGCGAGCCAATGAACGCAGCGGCGCGTCCGCCCGCTTCATACCCGGGATCACCCATTACCAGCGGCTTCGTCGACGAGGTGAACGCCAAGACCGCCTGGTGCAGCGGGGCGCTCGAACCGGGATAGATGCGGATATAACTCTGTTTGACGCCTTCCTGCTGCGAGAGCAGGGCAACTACTTTGTCGGTCTCGCCATACAGATAGCGTCCACCCTGCGCCACGATAGCGTGAACGGCGTTGCGAGCCTCTTCGCACGGGCCCAGCGGGTTTTCATTGGCGTTAATCATTACGGCGTCCGGCGGTGCGCTGTCCACCTTGGAGAGCTGCGCGAGCGCGGACTCGTTGTAAAACGGCAAGGTCGTCCCCGCCGTAATCATGGCTGCTATTTTGCCCAGGTTGCGGCGCGTGAATCCGCGCTTGATGAATTCCTTCTGTTCTTGTGCGGTGAGTGTCACTGAATCTCCTTGTCGTCGCCAAAGACTGGCAGCTTTGCTGTGAGCAGGCGAAACGATAGTTGTAGTGTACTAATTTCTCCGGACGTGGAGAAGGCGCTACGAGGCGGGCCCGAGAATACACAAAACTTCCGGGAACGAGTTTACGGTATCGCAATAAAGCGCTGATGTCAACGCGCGGCACAGTCGAAATCAGACGGAAATAAACGCGTAAAAACGGAATCGAAAATTTGAATGGGGGTTAGCCGTAAATTCTTCTGTAGCAGGGCAACCGCGCCGTTCTACCATACTTTTAGGTCTTTCCCTCGTTTGTAAACGCGCCGAGATCGCGCGAGCTTCAAGTCCCCGCCGCCTTTTCTTCCCTGGTCGAACTCAATCAAAGAGGAGCGCATTCGTGAAGGCAAAGTGTATCTATAACGTGGTGATCGCCTCGGTTATCGGACTCGGCGCGGCGTGTTCGCTGCCGGCGCAGTCGTATCTGGGAGGAGTGCGGGGACTCGTGCAGGACGCAGGGGCGGCCGCCGTAGTCAACGCCAAAGTATCCCTGATCGACGAACAAAAACAAACAACCCGTTCCACTGTGACCAACGCTCAGGGCGAGTACGCGTTTTCACAGGTCGACCCGGCTACGTACAGCGTGATGGTTGAAGCGCCAGGGTTTAAGAAGACGGAAAAGAAAGGGATCGTGGTCGCCACGCAGGAGTTCCTGACGATCGACGTGAAGATGGAAGTAGGCGACGTCACGACCAGTATTGAGGTTAAGGAGGACGTGCCGCTGATCGAGACCTCGAACGCGTCGAACGGGCAGGTGCTGGACACGCAGAAGATGACGGATCTGCCGAACCTGGGGCGCAATCCGTTCCTGCTTTCGAAGCTGTCGACGAACGTGGTGCCGGCGGGCGATCCGCGGTTCAACCGGTTTCAGGATCAGAGCGGTTCGTCTCAGATATCTGTGGCGGGCGGACCGATACGCGGCAACAACTATCTGATTGACGGGGTGCCGATTACGGACTCGACGAATCGCGCGGTGATCATTCCTTCGATTGAAGCGACGTCGGAAATGAAGCTGCAGACGGGCACGTACGACGCGCAGATGGGGCGCACGGGCGGCGGCGTATTCAATACGTTGCTGAAGTCCGGGACGAACGACTTCCATGGATCGCTGTTTGGCTACACACGGCAGAGCGATTGGCTGGCAAACAACTTTTTCTACAACGCGAGCGGGCGTGCGCGGCCGGAGACGCCGTTCTACACGTGGGGCGCTTCGTTCGGCGGCCCGGTGGTAGTGCCGAAACTCTATAACGGCAAGAATCGGACATTCTTCTGGGTAGCTACGGAAAGCTACCGGCAGCAGTCGCCGCTTTCGGATGGCTATGCGCTGCCGACGACGCTGGAGGCCGCCGGCAATTACTCGCAGAGTTCGGCGGTGATTTACAACCCCTCGACCAGCCGGGCATGCACAGCGGCGGACAATTGCCCGGCGGGCGTTTCGACCGTGCGAACTCCCTTCGCGGGCAATATTATCCCCGCCAGCATGATCAATCCGGTGGGGGCGGCGATCATGTCCTACATCCCGACAGTGGCTCCGGGAAGCGGGAAGACGGACAGCCTCAACTACACCGGCGTCGATACGCTGCATGATCGGGCAGACGAATATACGGCAAAGGCAGACCACAGCATCTTCGACTGGTGGCGGGTGAGCGCGTCGTACATGCATTACAAGAGCCGCGAGCCGGGCGGAAATTCACTGGGGACGCTGCCCGGCGGAAGCAGCAACGGACCTTACCTGCTCTATCGGAAGGTGGATGCGACGGCGGTCAACAGCATCATGACGTTAAATCCGACGACGGTGCTGACGCTGCGTTACGGCTTCAACCGCTTCCCGAATTTCACCGAAGGCGTCAGCTACGGCTTCAATCCCGGGACGCTGGGACTCCCCGCGAGTTTCGTCAGTGGCATTCAGGCGAATTACTTCCCGACTATCGGGCTCTTGAGCAATACGATCAGCTCAGTGTCGCCGAGCATCTCGGTGTTCCACTCGAAGAATTTCTCGGCCGCGGTTTCGAAATATATCGGGCGGCATAATCTGACGGCCGGATTAGACTACCGGCTGATTCACACGGACTTCACAAGCCTGAGCAACTCAGCGGGAAACTTCAGCTTTAACGGCGTGTTCTCGCGAGAGTATCCGACGGTGACTAACGGCACGGGCGCGGATTTCGCCGATCTGTTAATGGGCTTCCCGTCGAGCGGATCGGTGGTCACGACGACCAAGTTCTACGATTTCGTGCGTTATTACTCCGGGTACGTGCAGGATGATTTCCGGTTCAACAGCAAGCTGACGCTCAATATCGGGCTTCGGTACGAGTATGAGACCGGGTTGACCGAGTCGAACAATCATCTGGTGACGGCCTTCAACCAGACGGCGCCGAATCCGATCGGGGCGGGCGTTACCGGCGTAGTTCCGGTGGGCGTGCTGCAGTATGCCGGCGTTGGCGGGGCCGCGACATCGTGCTGCGCGCCGCCGAAGACGAAGTTCGGTCCGCGGTTTGGGCTTGCGTATCAGCTGACGCCGAAGACGACAATTCGCGGCGGATGGGGTATCTTCTATGCGCCGACGATCTTCTCGACGGACGCGACGATCGCTCCTGGATATACGCAGACGACTACTTACGTGGCTAGCAATAACGGTAACGCTTCGCCGGCCAACTCACTGAGCAATCCGTTTCCGGGCGGCGTGTTGCAGCCGATTGGGAACTCGCTGGGGGCGCTGACGGCCATCGGGTCGACGTTCAATTACCTCGATCAGGGCCGGACCGCGGGGATGGTGCAGCAGTTCTCGTTCGACGTTCAGCAGCAGCTTCCGTTCGGCGTCGCGTTCGAGGCGGGTTATATCGGATCGCGGTCGAATCATCTGCAGCCTTCTCCGACGGGCAACGGCAACATGAACATCAACCAATTGCCGAGCTCGTATCTCTCGATGGGATCGGCGTTGAGCGCGGCAGTGGCGAACCCGTTCTATGGACACGGCGGTACGGGCGTGATCGGATCGGCGACGGTGGCGCAGGCGCAGTTGCTGCTTCCGTTCCCGGAATACAGCACGATCGGCGAAGTAACGAATCCGTCCAAGGCGCAGTATGACTCGATCGTGTTCAAGGCGCAGAAGCGGCTATCACAGGGATTCACGTTCCTTTCGACGTTTACCTATGCCAAGAGCCTCGACAACGAGTGGGGCGCGGGTTCCGGCAATTCGTTCAACGGATTCTCGGGGAGCACGCCGCCTTCGCAGCCGCAGAATTACTACAACCTGGGGGCGGAATGGGCGCTGTCTTCGGTGGATACGCCGCTGCGGTTCACGACGACTTACAGCTACGAACTGCCGTTCGGAAAGGGCAAGCCGTTTCTGAACAACAACAAATGGCTGAACTATGCGGTGGGAGGATGGCAGACGAATGCCACAATGATCTACCAGACCGGTTTTCCGCTGTTCATCTTCCAGCAGAATCTGAACTCGATTATCGGCACGGGCGAGCAGCGGCCGAATGCTACGGGCGTGAGTCCATCGATGAGCGGCAGCGTGGAGCAACGGCTGAATGCTTATATCAATCCGGCGGCATTCTCTTTGGCTCCGGCTTATACGTTCGGGAACCTCTCGCGCGATATCAACTATCGCGGACCGGGCATGAAGAACTGGGACGCTTCGGTCTTCAAGAACTTCACCTTCAAGGAGAAATACACGGCTCAGTTCCGCGCGGAGGCGCTCAACCTGTTCAACTCGCCCTTGTTCGCGAATCCGAATACGCAGTTCGGCAACGCGGCATTCGGCAAGATCACGTATCAGGCGAATCTGCCGCGGCAGCTACAGTTGGGAGTGCGGTTCCAGTTTTAGCGGAACGTAGCCATTAGTTGGTCGAGTTCGACAGACCCCGGGCACAGCTTATCGAAGGGCAACTTCGAGAGCGCTGTGGCCGGGGTTTTGTTTAGCTCGTGAACGTCCGGACTGGCTTCTTCCTGATAGAGAATGCCTGTGACGATCTCGCCCTCGTGAGCCTTGAGATAGGTCATAGCGGAGAGGCGGTCGGTTGGGTCGTATTCGACCGGCACCTTCGAGAAGCTGAGAGCGCTTCCGTCGTGCATGGTGATTTTGGTCGAGCCGGAAGGCGAGATTTCAGTGAGGATTTCGTTCGCGGGCGGCACGAAGCCCGCATGCAGATGCTGGCGGGTGTAGAGATAGCTTTTCGTGGAGCCCTCGTGGTCGTTGAAAGTCACGCAGGGGGAGATGACGTCAACGATGGCGAAGCCCTGGTGGGCGAGGCCTGCTTTCAGGATGGGGACAAGCTGTTGCTTATCGCCTGAGAAGGCGCGGGCGACAAAAGACGCTCCGAGGCTCAGCGCGAGGACCGCGGGATCGATCGGCTGAAGGCGGTTGGTGTCGCCTTTCTTGCTTTTGGAGCCCGGGTCGGAGGACGCGGAGAACTGACCTTTCGTGAGACCGTAGACGCCATTGTTCTCGATGAGATACAGCATGTTGAGATTGCGGCGGATGGCGTGGCACAGGTGGCCGAGGCCAATGGAGAGAGAATCGCCGTCGCCCGAGATGCCGATGTAAGTGAGTTCGCGGTTCGCCGCGTTGGCTCCCGTCGCGATGGCCGGCATACGGCCGTGGGCGGAGTTGAAGCCGTGGGCGCCGCCGACGAAGTACGTGGGCGTCTTCGAGGAGCAGCCGATGCCGCTCATCTTGGCGATCATGTGCGGGGGAGTCGAGAGTTCCCAGAACGCCCGCGTGATCGCGGCGGTTATGGAGTCGTGACCGCAGCCGGCGCAGAGGGTGGACATCGATCCCTCGTAATCGCGAATGGTGAGGCCGATTTCGTTCCGGGCGAGACTCGGATGCGCAACGCGGGGCTTAACTATAGATGGCATCGAGTTCCTCCACATTCACCGCGATGGCGTCGAGCACGTTCTTCGCGCTCAGGGGGAAGCCACCATAGACCAGGACGGGTTTGATTTTGTCTTTGGACACGTTCGTTTCGAGGGTAATGAGAGAGCAAAGCTGGCCGTCGCGATTCTGTTCGACGACATAGCAGTAATCGTGATCCGCGAAAAAGGTTTCGACTTCGGCCGGGAACGGAAATGCGCGGATGCGCATGTAGTCCATCGAGCGGCCCATCTGTTCGAGGATGGTAAGCGCTTCGCGGACCGCGGCGTCGCAGCCGCCAATGGTGACGATGCCGATACGCGCGCCATGCCGTTTTTCGATAACGGGCGCGGGTACGTACGCGGCGGCCTCCTTGTGCTTACGGAGGAGGCGATCCATCACTTCCTGGTATTCGTCAGGGATTTCGGTGTAGCCGCCGAATTTGTTGTGACCGGAGCCGCGAGTGAAGAAGGCGCCGTTCGCGTGAACGCCGGGAAGCGTACGCGCGGCCACCGCGCTGCCGTTTTCCGGCAGGTAACGATGGAAAGCTTTCAGGGACTCGATCTGGTCGACAGTCAGAACCTTGCCGCGGTCGGGACGATAGTTGTCATTCCAGGTGAGCTTCGGAGTGACCCAATCGTTCATGCCGATATCGAGATCGGACAGAAGGAAGACAGGCGTCTGGAAATGCTCGGCGAGGTCGAAGCAGGCAGGGGCAAATTCGAAGCATTCCGCCGGGTTGGCCGGGAACAGCAGGATGTGTTTCGTATCTCCGTGCGAGGCGTAGGCGCATTCGAGGATATCGCCCTGCTGAGTGCGGGTCGGCATGCCGGTAGAGGGGCCGACACGTTGGACATCGACGACCACGGCGGGGATCTCGGCGTAATAGGCGAGACCCAGGAGTTCGTTCATCAGCGAGACTCCGGGACCGGCGGTGGAGGTGAAGGCGCGGGCCCCGTTCCATGATGCGCCGATCACCATGCCGATGGCGGCGAGTTCGTCTTCGGCCTGAAGGATGAGGTAATTCTTTTCGCCGGTGGTCTTGTCCTTGCGAAACTTCTCGCAGAAGGCGGTGAAGTTGTCCATGACCGAGGTCGCGGGCGTGATGGGATACCAGGCGGCCACCGTTGCTCCGGCGAACACGCAGCCAAGCGCGGTGGCGGTGTTGCCGTCGATCAGGATCTTATCGTTGTTCGCATCCATGCTCTGCAGATGGAACGGCAGGGGATACGCGTAGTTCGCCTTGACGTAATCGGCGCCGAGGCTGAGCGCTTTGTGGTTCGATTCGCGAAGGTTTTTCTTCTTCGCGTACTTTTCTTCGAGAAGCTGTTCGACCACGGCGCCGTCTATGTTGAGCAGTTCAATCAAAGCGCCCGCTGTGGCGATGTTCTTCATGAGGATGCGCTCGCGCGGTTCGCGGAAGTGCTCGTTGCAGAGTTGCGCAAGGGGAACGCCGATGTATTCGATGTCGTCGCGATGCAGTGCGGGGTCGAGCGGGAAGGTCGAGTCGTAGATTAGATATCCGCCGGAACGCAGTTCGGCGATGTCGCGCTGATAGGTCTGGCCGTTCATCGCGACCATAAGGTCGTAATCGAGCGCGCGGGAGGTATAGCCGTCGCCATTGACGCGGATTTCGTACCAGGTGGGAAGACCCTGAATGTTCGACGGGAAAAGGTTCTTGCCGGAAACGGGAACGCCCATCCGGAAGATAGCCTGCATGATTAGGCTGTTGGCGCTGGCGGAGCCGGTCCCGTTGACATTGGCCAGCTTGATCGCAAAATCGTTTACGCGGCTACGCATGAGTTGATGGGTGACTGATCCCCTGCATATGAAATGAATAACTGGAACTTCTGCATGTCCCACGCAGCGGTGGGGCAGCGTTCGGCGCACAGGCCGCAGTGGACGCAGAGGTCTTCGTCTTTGAGCATGAGACGGCCAGTCTGCGGGAGCGGCTTCGATGCGAACAATGCCTGATCGGCGTTCAGCGCGGGAGCGGATAGGTTCTCTCGTAGTACGTTTTCGGGCGCGTCGGGCGCGATGGTCAGGCAGGAGAGCGGACAGATATCGATGCAGGCATCGCATTCGATGCACTTGGGGGCGTTGAAGGCCGTTTCGACATCGCAGTTGAGGCAGCGCTGAACTTCGCGCGCGGTCTGCTCGGCGGTGAAGCCTAATTCGACCTCGAGGTGCAGGTCTTCGAAGCGCTGCACGAGGTCGACGTGCTTCATCTTCTGGCGATGGGCCGGATTGTAATCGTTGTGATAGCTCCACTCGCTGATGCCCATCTTCTGGCTGATGAGGTTCATGCCGAACGGCGGACGCTCGGTGACGGCGACGGCGCGGCAGTGGTTATCGATGGAGATGGCGGCCTGATGACCGTGCTCGACGGCCCAGATGATGTTCTTGGGTCCCCAGGCGGAGTCGCCTCCAAAGAAGACGCCCGGGCGGGTGGATTGATAAGTCGTTTGATCGACGTTGGGCATGCCCCACTTGTCGAACTCGATGCCGAGATCGCGCTCAATCCAGGGGAACGCGTTTTCCTGACCGATGGCGAGGATGACATCGTCGCAGGGAATCACGATTGTTTCGAGAACCGTAGAGCGCTTGGCTTCGGCGTCCCATTCGAGGCGGTCGAACTCCATTCCGGTCAGCTTGCCGTTCTCGACGATAAAACGCTTCGGCGCGTGATTGACGACGATGTCGATGCCCTCTTCTTCGGCGTCGTCGAGTTCCCAGGGTGAGGCCTTGAAGTAGCCTCGCGGACGCCGGGCCATGACCTTGACGTCCTTACCGCCGAGGCGGCGTGAGGAGCGGCAGCAGTCCATAGCGGTGTTGCCGACACCAATGATGAGGACGCGTTCTCCGATGGAATCGAGGTGGCCAAAGGCGATGGAGCCGAGCCAGTCGATGCCGATGTGAATGCGATCGGTTTGGTCACGGCCGGGAAGGTCCAGATCCTTGCCGCGTGGAGCTCCGCTGCCGACGAAGACGGCGTCGTAACCGGAATCGATCAGGGACCGGAGGCTTTCGACCGGTGAACTGTACCGGATGTGGACACCCATATTAAGGATGGCGTCGCATTCGTCGGCAAGGACCTGTTCGGGCAGACGGAACGACGGGATGTTGGTGCGCATCAACCCGCCGGGCTTGTCGTACTTTTCGAAGATAGTGACCTCGTAGCCGAGAGGCATGAGATCGTTAGCGACAGTAAGGGAGGCCGGACCGGCGCCGATACAGGCTACGCGCTTGCCGTTTTTGGCGTCCGGGGCTTTGGGGAGACGGGCGGAGATGTCGCCGCGGTTATCGGCCGCGACCCGCTTCAGGCGGCAGATAGCGACTGGCTTTTCGGTGCTTCCGTTCGCCCCGTTTTCCCCGGCTATCCCGATACTGGGCAGCCTGCCACGGCGGCAGGCGGGCTCGCAGGGGCGGTCGCAGGTGCGGCCGAGGATGGCCGGGAATACGTTCGACTGGCGATTGAGCATGTAGGCGTCGGCGAAACGGCCCTGCGCAATCAGCCGGATGTATTCGGGGACGTTGGTGTGAGCGGGGCACGCCCACTGGCAATCCACGACCTTATGGAAGTAGTCGGGATTGCTGGTTTCGGAAGGAAGCATGAGGAAAAGATGTACCCCGGATATTTTATATGACGTGTTCGTGAAGCCCGGCCGGGTGCGGGGCGAGGCGCCGGGAGCGGCGGTTTGGGTTGGTTTGATACGTTTGCGGCCGGACGAGGCTCGGCGGCCAGGTCATTGCCCAATCGCCTACTTCCTGAGATGCCCTAACAGCCATTCGACGAGACCGATGATCAGTTCGGCGGCTCCCAACACGATCTCGATCTTGATCAGCCGGATCACCATCGCTTCCATGCGATGCCCGACAGCATCACGATCGGTGCTCTCGCTCCAGTCAAAGACCACGTCGATCTGCGCTTTAGGGATTCGATCGTTTCCAGGCGGTTGTTGAAGCGAAACCTCTTACGAATCCGCTCATAGAAAAGGCCGAGCATCTCATCGTCGAAAATCTCAAGCCCTCCTTTGACCTTTTCAAAAAGCGCGGCCAGGTGATTGGCGGTCCAGGCGAGTTCCCTGAGTTCGGCCTCGGAGACTTTTCTGGTTTCGAGAACTCGTTCGGAGCGCAGAGAGAGATCTTCCAGATCGTCTTCGAGAATGTCGAGCTCCAGTATCTGAAAATTCGCGTATTCGAGCAGACCGATGGCGTCTGAAAGCCTCGATCGCAAACCTTGCTCAGGCAAGGCTCCGATGATGACGCTTGCCTGCCACGCGCAGAGGATCTGATCGCGCGTCGAGAATGAAAAGTCAGAGCTGAGCATCTGGTCGGCAGTCTCGGAGGCCAATTCGTAGTCTTCCGTGCTCAACAGTCGCGCGAGCACCGACCTGTTCCTCTCAACGTAATCCTGAACTGAGTCGTCGGGGTTTACGGGGGCAAAAACGATCGTGAAGTCTTCTGTGATCTTGCGCGGATTGATTTCCTGGAGCGCCGGTCCCAGGAGGGTGACGATATCCGCGGCGAGTTCGGTAGCGGCGTCGGAAAATCTTGTGTTGCCGGAGAGATTGCGGACGACCGTGGCGGCGTCCGCCAATGAGATTTCCCGATCGGGTTGAAGAGTCCAGGCTATCGAGATTCCGCCGCTGTCGTAAAGCGTGATTTCAAGGTCGCCGCGGCTGATGAGGCGGTCGTATTGAGCCGGTTTCGTCGGATAGATGAACTGCTGCTGGGATTCGGGGAGGATCCCACTGCGCATTGCGTATCCCTTTTGTTCGAGAGCGCGTCGAGCTTCCTTCAGGTCCGCGCCCCACGCCAGATCCAGCGCCACAATCTGGCGAAACACAAAGGCGCGTGGAGTTTCCGGACGCATAGAGAACCTCTTTCGCAACCGGAGCAATGTCGCAGGCGCTCGGCCGCATCTGGAGGTTAGCGCACGACTACTGAGATGGCGTGATTTGTCGTCATAGGCGAGGTATTAAGGGATTGAACAGCCAGCGCTGAAATAGATGTAGCGACGGCGTGCGCGCCCCCTTTCTGACCCGGGGAAGCGCGGAGCGGCGAATGAGATAACGAATCGCATCCCCGCCGGCCACTACGGCTGGGCTAAGGGGTGCGGGCCAGGTTGGTAGTCAACCAGGCTGAATCAGGCGCGCGCGTACTTGTTGAACCAGTCGATCGTGCGTTGCCAGGCGAGGTCCGCCGCCGCTTTGTTGTAGCGTTCGGGTGTGGCATCACAGTTGAAGCCGTGGACCGCGCCGGGGTAAATGTATCCTTCGTGGGGGACGTTCGCGGCTGTCAGGGCTTTGTCGTAGGCGGGCCAAGTGCCTGCCAGGCGGGTGTCGAGTTCGCCATGATGGACGAGGACGGCCGCCTTCATCTTTGGCACGAGGTCGGCGGCGGGAGGACCTCCGTAGAAGGGGACGGCTGCAGCGATGTCGGATCCGAGACGGACCGCCAGGGTGTTTGCCATGCCGCCTCCGTAACAAAAGCCAGTCGCGCCGATTTTGCCGGTGCAGTCCGGGCGGTTCTTCAGCCAGACGGCGGCGGCGACGAAGTCTTCGGTCATCTTCTTACCGTCGATTTTGCTGAACATCTGGCCGCCGCGATAGTCGTCGCCGGGAAAACCGCCGAGTGAGGTCAGACCATCCGGCGCGAAGGCCATGAAGTTGGCGAGAGCGAGACGCCGGGCGATGTCCTCGATGTGGGGATTCAGACCTCGGTTCTCATGAACCACGATGACGCCGGGCAGTTTCGTGGGCTTCTCATTGCGCGAGTCCGCGCTGACGGGACGCACGAAGTATCCCTTGATGTTTCCGTTTCCCTCGGGCGACGGCACGGTTTCGTAAGTCGCCTTGATGCGGTCGTCGTTCTTCGCGACCTGCTGGCCTTGGGCATAGTTCGGCATGAGGGCTTCGATAACGGCGGATACGGTCAATCCGCCCACAGCGAATCGCTTCACTCCGTCCATGAAGTCCCGGCGGCTGATTTCGAAGTGAATAAACCTGTTATATAGCTGTATCGCCTCGGCGGGCATTTTCGGTCTTGTCAAGTCCATTGGCATCTCCTCTTTTGCGAGAATTTATCACCCCAGACTATGTTCGTTCATACGAGACAATCAGTTCCTTCAAAGAACGTAGAACTCTTTCGACGTCGGCGCCGGCGCCCGCGACGGTCAGCCTGACCGTCGTGGGCGCGGTGTTTTCCAGAAGGATTACAGATTCCGTGGGGAAGAGATCGCGAGAGAGTGTCTTGCGCGGTTGCAGCAGGATTCTGTAAACCGCGCGAATCGGATAACTGAAAGAAGCGCCCATTTACGGCACCCACGCGAGATACGCGAGACAACAGAGGAAAGCTCCGGCGCTCGCGGCGACGAGGCCCGACAGCCGTTTCTTTTGCAGGAAGAAAATCAACAGCAGGCCTGTGAGAGAGACAAGCGTCATCAGGGCAGCGGAGGCGTCGATGACCCATAGCCATGCGGGTCCCGTATCGCGGCCTTTATGAAGATCGTTGAGAATGGCGAACAGACCCATGCGGGTTTCGGTGAGCTCGTATCAGTTCGGGAGCGTGACGGTGGACTTTGAGCGGCGTGAGGTGTTACGCACGGGCGCAGTGGTTAATCTTGCGGCCAAGGAATTGCAGTTATTGCGGCAACTGATCGATCATCGCGGGCAGGTGCTGTCTCGCGAACGTTTGCTGGCGCGCGTGTGGTCCGATCAACCGTTTATTGGAGCTCGGACCGTGGATGTTCACGTGGCGTGGTTGCGGCAGAAGCTGGAGGAAAATCCGCAGGCTCCGCGACATATTATTACGGTTCGCGGGGAAGGTTATTCGTTTGAGCCTTAGGCGCAGGAGGGCGTCTTATACGTTGGCAGACGGCGCTCGGATGATACGATTGCTCCGATTACATGAGTCCTTCCGCCGACCGGGCAGTTGATATTGCGGAACTGCTGGACGGCGGTTCCTGGTCGCGTTACCAGAAACTGCTTATTGCGCTCGCGGCGCTGGCCATCATTTTTGATGGCTTCGATATACAGATTCTCGGTATTGCGATTCCGTCGCTCATACGCGAGTGGCATGTGGCGCGGGCGGATTTCGGCCCAGTGCTGGCGGTGGGACTTGCCGGAATGGCGATTGGCGGAGCGCTGGCGGGTCAATGCGGAGATCGATGGGGCCGGCGGACGGCGCTGATCGGCAGCGTGACCGTTTTCGGTCTCGCCACCATTGGAACCGCGTTCATTCACGGGCTCGCCGGACTCACGGTTTTGCGGTTCCTGACCGGCATGGGTACGGGCGGGGCGGTACCGAACGCCACCGCATTCGCGGCTGAGTTTGCGCCGCGACGGTGGCGCGCCACGGCGGTAAAACTCACGCTCGTGTGCGTTCCACTGGGCGGGATGCTGGGCGGCGTCCTGGCGACCTGGACGCTGCCGAGATTCGGATGGCGTGGACTCTATGCGATCGGCGGAGTGTTGCCGCTGCTGTTCGCGGCTGTTCTTCGGGCGCTTCTTGCGGAGACTCCCCGTTTCCTGGCGAGACGACCGGGAAGGTGGCCGGAACTTTCGGGCCTGTTGAGGCGAATGGGACACAAGGCGCCGGACGGGGCGCGTTTTGAAGATCGCGCGGAGCCGCAAGGCGTGAAGCGAGCTTCTGTGCGCGCGCTGTTCAGCCCTGAACTCGTCCGCGAGACGACAGGCCTGTGGATGGCATTTTTCTTTTGCCTTGGCTCTATCTACCTGGTCTTCGGTTGGCTGCCGGCGATGTTGACGTCCCGAGGTTTGGATATCGCGACCGCGAGTTCAGGACTCGCGGTCTACAATTTCGGCGGAGTGCTCGGTGTCCTTATGTGGGCAGCGCTTGTGACTCAGTTTGGGTCACGCGGGCCATTACTCCTGGGCGCTGTCGCATGCGCGGGAAGCGCGCTTGCGCTGCTTGTGGCTCCCATCCAGGCAAGCGGCGATCACTGGACGCTGATGGCGTGGCTTGGGATCAACGGCCTGCTCGCGAATGCCCTGCAGACATCGATGTATGCGCTCGCGGCGCATGTTTACCCGACGAGCGTGCGAGCAACGGGAGTGGCCTATGCGGCGACGCTCGGGCGAATCGGCGGGTTGGTGAGTTCGTTGATCGGCGCTTCTTTCATACAGGCAGGCGGCGCTTATTGGTACGCGCTCGCTGTTGCCATGGTGATCACGTTTGCCGGCCTCGGCTGGATGCGCAATCACTACCCAGCCATCGGAACTGAAAATATACGAGCGGAATTGGGCGTTCGGACGCGGTAAAGAGTTCGATACAGAGGAGCGCGCGCAGCACGCGGCTTAGATCTCCAGTATGACGGGCATAATCAGGGGTCGCCGCTGCGTTTCCTTATTAATGAAGCGTTTGAGATCTGCGCGGATTTTTTCCTTGATGAGTCCGATGTCGCCCTTTTCCTCGTTACTCGACGCCTCGAGCGTGCGGCTGACGGCTTCGCGCGCGGAGCGCATGAATTCGGCGTCGCTATCGAGAGCGAAGCCGCGGCTCACGATCTCGGGCGACGCCTCGATGCGGCCTGTGTGCTTGTTGATGGCGATGATGGGGAGCACGATGCCATCTTCGGAGATGACGCGGCGGTCGCGGATGACCATATCGCCCACGACTTCTCCAACGGCCCCGGAATCGATGCAGACGCGGCCAACAGTGACGCGGCCGGCGCGGCGGCCCCCCTTGTCGTCAAATTCGAGAACGTCTCCGGTTTCGAGAATGAAGGTTTCTTCGAGACCAATGCCGTGCAGGTGAGAGGCCAGCCGCACATGCTTCGATAACTGGCGGTATTCGCCGTGGATCGGCACGAAATAACGAGGCCTCACGAGGTTCAGGACGAGGCGAAGCTCTTCCATCGAACCGTGCCCGGAAACATGAAGCGGTGGGTTCATGCTGCCGTACATCACGTCCGCGCCGCGCTTCGAAATGTGGTCGATCATGCGGAAGATCGTTTTCTCGTTGCCGGGGATGATGCGCGAACTGAGGACAACGGTGTCACCGGGATGAATGGAGATGTGCTTGTGATTGTCAACCGCTACGCGGGAGAGCGCCGACATCGGCTCGCCCTGGGTGCCGGAGATGAGAACGGTGACTTTGGAGGCTTTCGCATCCATTGCGTCCTGCGGGCGGATAAGGATGTTATCGGGAATTTCGAGGAGTCCGTGACGATGCGCGATCTCCGTAACCGAAACCATGCTGCGGCCGACCAGCGCGACTTTTCTGCCGAATTCCGCGGATAAATCGAGAATTTGCTGTAAACGGTGAATGGAGGAACTGAAGCAGGAGACGAAGAGGCGATTTTCGGCGCGGTTGAACACGTCTTCGAGGCGCGGTCGGACGGCGCGCTCGGAGTCGGAATATCCGGGTCGATCGGCATTCGTGGAGTCGGAGAGGAGCAGCAGAACGCCGCGCTTGCCGTAGTCGGCGAGAGTGTGAAGGTCGAAAAGTTCGTTATCGGTAGGGGTCGGGTCGACTTTATAGTCTCCGGTGTGGATGACAACGCCGAGGGGGGTGGTGATCGCGAGGGCGACCGCGCTGACGATCGAGTGGGTTACGTGGATAAACTCGACCTTGAAGGGCCCGATTTCCACAATATCGCGGGGTTTGGCGGGCTTGAGAGCGACACCCGCAATGTCGTACTCCTCAAGGCGGCGCTCGACGAGGGAGAGGGTGAAAGGGGTTCCGTAAACCGGGACGTCGAATTCATCCAGAAAGAATGCTACCGCGCCGATATGGTCTTCATGGCCGTGGGTAAGCAGCAGGGCGCGAACGCCGGCGCGGTGCTCTTTGAGGAAGGTCAGATCGGGCGTGACAATGTCGACGCCCAGGAGTTCGCTCTCCGGGAACATCATCCCGGCATCGATTACGATGATGTCATCGCCGTAGCGAAGCGCCATCATATTCATCCCGAATTCGCCGAGCCCACCCAGCGGGATGACCTGTAACTTTTTATCCTGCATTGGTTTTAGAGGTAATTCAGATTCTACCGCCGCGACTCAGCGGACCGCCGAAACATCCAAAAAGTCATGTCCCAAATCCTTCTGAACGATTTGATCGCCCGGCGATGGAGTCCGCGGGCGTTTCTCAATAAGCGGGTCGAGCCTGAAAAACTGCGGAGCCTCTTTGAGGCTGCGCGCTGGGCGGCGTCAAGCTTCAACGAGCAGCCCTGGAGATTTATCGTGGCTACAAAGGATCACCCAACCGAGTTCGACCGCGTGCTGGGCACGCTCGTGCCGAAGAATCAGGATTGGGCGAAGAGCGCGTGGGTTCTGGGGATTTCGGCGGCGAAGAAGACCTTTACGCACAGCGGCGCGCCGAATCGGTTCGGAATTCACGACGCGGGCGCGGCGCTGGCTAACATCATGCTGCAGGCTGTTGCGGTGGATTTGCACGTCCACGGAATGGCGGGGTTTGATGCGGAAAAGGCGCGTGCGGAGTTTGCGATTCCGGCGGAATTCGATGTGGGCGCCGCATTTGCGATCGGGTATGTTGAGGCAGGCACGCAACCGCCCCCCACGCGGTCGCGGCGACCGCTTGACGAAACGGTGTTCGGAACCAAGTTTGGGGAAGCGCTGAAGTGGGGCTGACAAACGAACCGGCTTTGGACTGGGCTTCAAAACGAAGCCGGCTTTGAGACTCCAAAACGAAGCCCACCTTTTGGGTGGGCTTCGGCTCGCCCACTAAATGTGGACGACTTTCGATGGGAGAATCATTTTCGACGGCTTCGCAACCGCCAAAAACTTTAGTGATTGGATCTTAAGGTTTCGGGCATTCCTTCGTCAAGGGAAAAACCGGAGCGAAATTCTTCACAGGATAAGGTCTTGAAAACGATGGCCTTGGAAATCCTGTGGATAAGCTGTTGGAAAACAGGCCGATTTGTAGTAGCACGCCAATTCGAGAGGCTCCGCAAGACGCAATCGGAACGAAGCAAAGCGTTTGCGTGCCGGGAGGCTATCAGGGACGTCCCGAAAGGTGAAGCGAAATCATGTCGTTGCCGTCTCCGGAGGCTCCGGAGCGGCGAACCAGGATTCTGAGGCCTCCGACGACGATGCCGGACAGGATGCAGAACCCGGCAAGGATCAGGCAGAGCAGAAAGACGTTGAGCAAGAGAGTGCCCGCGTTGTCATGGTGGTTGGGAAGAGGCGCTTCCGGGACAGTAACGGTCGCTTGATAGCGCACTCCCGAAAGGAGGCGTTCGGCGTCATCCGGGCTGGCGGGGTTTAGTACTACCGCAACCAGGGGGCCCGATCGTTTGGCCACCGTACCGGCCGCTTTCTGGAAAGCGGCGTAGCGGTCGCGCGCCATTTCCATCGTCGGGTACTCGAAAATAACGAGCGCCGTTTCCTTACTCCTGGTTCCGTAGGATGCAAGGGCTCCCTCCGCATTGAAGTGGAAACCAACGGTGGCGGGCGAGATTCCAGGCGCGAAACGGGCAAGACTGGCTGGCCCGACGATGTAGCGCTCCGAGTTCGGGACGAAGCCGGCGGGCAAGTATTTGGGGAGGGTCGGAAGGGGCGAGTGCTCATACTTCGGCACCGTAGCGACCACATGACTCAGTTCTTCAGGTTTTATGCTGTATCCCTTGAAAACAAATAGGTAATTTCCCGCAGCCACGATCTGTCCCGCGTCGTTCTGAGCTGCGAGGCCCATCAACGGAGCGGGTTTAGCATCCGCGGGGCGGAGATCCTGGAAAGCGGCCATCGCGCCCGTCGCGTCGGCGAACCGCCATGCGGTGATAGAGAACTTCTGGGCGCCATCAGCGTAGTTCGAAGTCTCAGCGTCCTGGAGTCCGTATTCCTTCCAGACCTTTTGATCGGGCGTGCCGGCGGGACCGGGGTCGCCGCGTTTCCAGGAGCCAATTGTCTCCGGAAGGATCGCCGCAGCGGCCAGTCGAACAGCGAAGGCGGCGGCGAGGAGCAATTTAAACCGCATTCTCCTATTGTGACGCGATCGGGCGCGATTGAGATCCCTGAAAGTCCAATTCGTTGACGTCGCCAGAAATACCGGATAGCGTGGAAAGGATACCCTTGCGGGGAAACCGAAAAAAACAGCAGAAATGAAACGATTTGTGTTAGTTTTGTTTTTGTTGCGGACTTCGGCGGCTCTCGCCGGAACGCTCCGCCTCGAGACGAGCGCCGACGCGATGGGGTCGACTTTTTCGCTCGTTTTGTACGGAGAAGACCGCCGAAAGATGGAAGCGGCGTCGAATGAAGTTTTCGACGAAGTGCGGCGGCTCGACAACCTGCTCTCCCATTACAAGCCGGACAGCGAGTGGAGCAAGGTAAACCGCGAAGCGGCGGACCACCCGGTCCGGGTTTCGAAGGAGTTGTTCGATCTGTTGGGGGCCTGCGTTGATTATAGCCGCCAGAGTGAGGGGACTTTCGATATTACCGTCGGGCCTCTGATGAAACTCTGGGGATTTTTTGGATTGGCTGGCGCGCCTCGCGTACCGAAGCCCGAAGATGTCGCGGCGACGATGAAGCAAGTAGGCTACCAGAATATCGTGCTGGACGAATCGAGCGGAACGGTGGCGTTTGCAAAGAAAGGCATTGAACTCGATCCGGGCGGCGTGGGCAAGGGTTACGCGGTTGATCGCGCGGCGGGAATCCTGCGGAAGAATAACATTAGCTCAGGACTCGTATCTGGCGGAGGGAGCAGTATTTATGCGATTGGAACACCACCGGGTGAGTCTGGCTGGGAGATCCGGATCGAAGATCCTCTGAACCGACACCAGGCGGCTGCCGTAGCCACTTTGAAAGATGAATCGCTCTCCACTTCCGGCACATCCGAGAAATTTTTTGTGGCCGAAGGCCAAACCTGGAGCCATATTATGGATCCCCGAACGGGTTATCCCGAGCGCGGGACGTTGGCGGTGTCGGTGATCGCGCCTCGCACCCTGGACAGCGAGGTCTGGGCGAAGCCGTACTTTATTCTCGGCCGCCAATGGACCATTAACCATAAACCCCGCGATTTTCGGGTTTTTTTCTGCGAAGAAATAAAAGATAAGGTGAATCAACCATGCGCATGGCTCCCATAACGAGTCGTTTCCTCGATGCCTGCAGACGCCGGCCTACGGATTACCGTCCGGTCTGGTTTATGCGGCAGGCCGGACGGTATATGAAGTCGTACCGGGAGATCCGCGCAAAACACTCAATGCTCGAAATGTGCAAGCGGCCGGACCTCGCGGCTGCGGTCACGCTGCAGCCCGTGGAAGCGCTGGACGTGGACGCGGCTATCATTTTTGCGGATTTGCTGCTTCCGGTCGAGCCGATGGGTCTGAAGCTGAGCTATCCGCAGAAGGAAGGCCCGATGATCCACAATCCGGTGCTTTCGAGCGAGGACGTGGACGCGCTTTCGACCTCGAACACGGACGACCTCGGCTATGTGGGTGAGGCGATTCAGCAGACCGTGCGCGCGCTTGCCGGGCGGGTGCCTGTGATCGGATTCGTCGCGGCTCCGTTTACGCTGGCGAGCTACATGATCGAGGGCGGATCCTCGAAAAATTTCATCCGGACAAAACGGATGATGTATGGCGACGAGACGCTGTGGCGGCGGCTGATGGGAAAGATCGTGGACGTGCTCGCGCCGTTCGCGATCATGCAGGTTGCATCCGGCGCGCGCTCGATTCAGGTGTTCGATAGCTGGGTGGGAGCGCTGGCGGCGGACGATTATGTGCGGTTCGCGCAGCCGTACTCGCGAGCTTTGATCGAGCGGATTAAGTCCACCGGGGCGCCAGTGATTCACTTCGGTACCGGGGCATCCGGATACTTCCGCGAGCTGCATGCTGCCGGCGGCGACGTGATGGGATGCGACTGGCGTATCAACATCGATCAGGCGTGGCTGGATATTTCGTACCGGTCGGCGATTATGGGAAATCTGGACCCGGTCGCGCTGTTCGCGCCACTGCCGGAACTGCGCCAGAAGGTGCAGGACCTGCTACGCCGGACCGGCACGCGGCCCGGCCACATTTTCAATCTGGGGCACGGCATTCTGCCCGAGACGCCGGTGGAAAACGTAAAAGCTGTGGTGCAGATCGTCCGCGAGTTCCGCCCCTGATGGCTTTGGCGGCATCTCCGTGCCCATAAGAGTCGCCGTTGTCGGCGGCGGCATTACGGGTCTTTCCTGCGCTTACTATCTGGGCAAGGCTGGCGCTGAGGCCACTGTGTTTGATCCCACGCCGGGCGGGACCATCGGCAGCGTGCTTGTTGAGGGTTGCCTGCTCGAGACCGGGCCCGAAAGCTGGCTTGGCGCCAAACCGTGGGCGGAAGAACTGATCCGCGAGCTGGGGATGGGCGACTCCGTCGTCGGCTCTAATGACGCGGAGCGGCGCACCTACGTGGTGCGGCAGGGGCGTTTCGTACCGCTGCCCGAAGGCCTGCAGATGCTGGTTCCGACGAAGATCGGGCCAGTTTTGGAGACGCAGCTTTTCGGCTGGGGCACAAAGATGCGGATGGGGCTGGAGATCTTCCGCAGCCCTAAGATGACGCCTGACCGTTCGGTGATGGCATTCGTCAACGATCATTTCGGGACGGAAGCAACGGAATACCTTGCAGAGCCCCTGCTGGCGGGAGTGTACGGCGGGTCGCCGGAAGAGCTCAGCGCGGCGAGCGTTCTGCCGAAGTTTGTTGAGTACGAGCAGAGGTTCGGCAGCGTGGTGGTGGGTGCGCTGCGGGAGAAGCGGCGGCCCGCGGGACAGCCGATTTTCAAAACGCTGCGCGGAGGGATGGGGAGCCTCATCGAGGCGCTGACAGCGCAGGTGACGGTGGAACGTGCGGCGGTGGAGGCGATCGCGCCGGGGTGGAGCGTTTACGCGAACGGGAAGTGGCAGGAGTTCGATCGCGTGGTCGTGTGCTGCGGAGCGATGCAGGCGGCTCCGCTACTGGCGCCGCTGGACCCGATGCTGAGCGCACTACACGCATCAGTACCGTATACGGGGAGTTCGATCTGGACGTTCGGATATCGTCGCGAAGATGTGAAGCGCGCGCTGGACGCTTTCGGTTTTCTGGTACCGCGGTCGGAGCGGAGAGTGATCATGGCCTGCACCTGGCTGGGGACGAAGTGGCGGGATCGCGTACCGGAGGATAAGGCGGTATTTCGCTGCTTTTCGACCGATCCGGACACGACCCGGGAGGCGATCGAGGCAGACCTTCGGGGGATGATGAACATCTCTGCGGAGCCGCTTTTTGCGGTGCATAACCGCTGGCCAGATTCGATGCCGCAATATACGGTGGGGCACTCGGCGCGCGTGGAAGCGATTGAATCGCGAATTTCGAAAATTCCTGGAATTTATCTGGCGGGGAATGCGTACCGCGGGATCGGGATTCCCGATTGCGTCAGGAGCGGGAGACAGGCGGCGCAGGCGGCGGTGGCCTCATAGTTCAGCAGGCGGCGGCAAGGCGACGCCCACAATAAATCGGCGCCCACAATAGATCGAATCAGAGCTTCGGTTTTCCCTCTGGCGTCTGCGCTTCTCGCAAGGCTTCTACGTATTCCCCCATATCTCGTCGAGCAGGCCAGATGCTCGTCCCTGAGGCTCCAGGAATCTTATCGATCGCGCGGAGCGAGTTCCGGCCGGAAATTGAACAGATCCGAAAGGTCGGAGAAGCGGTTCACCACGATGAGGCGATTATTGCTGTCGCGCAGTTCCTCACGTTCGAGCGACCACGTTCGGGCGTGAGGAACGAAGACTGCGCGCAGGCCCGCTTCCAGAGCGGGATTGATATCGGACTTCGGGCTGTTGCCGATCATCCATGTGCGGTTCGGATCGAAGCCTCGTTCGCGCGCGAGTTCCTCGTAAGTGGAACGTGATTTCTCTTTCACGACCGCGCAGTGCGAGAAGAGCGGGCGAAGACCCGAAAGATCGATCTTGCGGTTCTGCTCGGAAGGATCGCCTTTCGTGCAGAGCGTCAGTTCGTGCTTTTCGGCGAGAAACGGCAGTGTCTCGGCTACGCCTTCCATGAGCTGAACCTCGCGCGAAAGGATCTGGAGCGCCATAGCCGTAACACGGTTCAGATCGTGTTCGTCCACGGCGCGTTCGGCCAAACGGAGGAAACACTGGCTGAGATTGCGGCCGAAGTTGACGGCTCCGTAGCCGTGGACGCGATTGTTCGCGATCTCAATCTCATCCAGTACCGAGCGGATCTCGGCAGGCGAGAGCGTCGAGTGGTTCAGGTAGTCGCAGAATTCGTTGAACGCTTCCTCGAAATAGATGTTGTTTTCCCAGAGCGTGTCGTCTGCATCGAAGATCAGGTGCTGGGGGTCGGAGGTTGCGATCATCAGCGGCGCTCGATTTTCGGCTCAAGCCGGAACGGAATTTCCACAACGACATCCACGTCAACGGGAACGCCGCTGCGTGTCGCCGGATAGAACTCCCATTTTGCCAACGCCTCTTCCGCGCTGCGGTTGAGCCGGTCATCGAAGCCTCGCACGAGTTCGACACCCGCTACTCTTCCGGTCTTGTCGATAACGCAGGCGAGCGTGACCCGGCCCTCGAGGCGCTCGGAGACAGCCGACGCGATGTATTTGGGATCGACCTTACGATGGGCTTCGGGAGGAGCTATGGGCGCGAGTCCGGTCTCGTGGCGCGTGCGATCGGCGTACCACATGAGCCAGCTTCCGGAATAGCTGGTGAGCTGGGGCATCTGGATGGCCATCATGAAGACCTCGCGTCCGTTGAAGCGCGGGTCCGGCGCGTTGGCTACGCGTACAGCGCCGCCGGGAAGCGGAGCCGCTGAGGGCGGGGGAGCCGTTGCGGGACCGGCGGCATGCATGGCCGCGCGCAGGTTCGCTTCCGACGTGGGCGTCTGGAAGGCCTGCGCGATGAGGTCGGGCTTTGTTTCCTGAGGACCCTTCACAAAGAGGCTGGGGATGGAGATGCCCCTGCCGTCGCCTTCGGAGGAGGCGCCGTTTGGGCGGACGACCGGTCCCGCCGAGAATGCTCCGGGGCTCGGAGCGGAGGGCAGAGATCTCGCCATTTTGTCGATAGGGTTGAGACCGACGACGGCGACGTTGAGGTCCGGCGCGTCAGGCGCGCCAACTAATGATGCGGGAGTATCGATTCCCTTCCCCGAAATGGGGGTGACCGAGGGCGCGACGAATGGCCGCGGCGGCAGTTTGGACATCGCGAGATTGGACTGCGTGCCGACCGCGTTTTCGGGATTGAGGGTTGGCGCGTCGGATGCCGCGGCAATTTCTTTTGGGACAGGGCGCGGCGGCGTCAATGACGGCGGAGTGAACTGTTTTGGCGGCAGTTTGCTGTTGAGGATGTTCAGGGGCTTGGCGGAAGCGGTATTGATGCTGGGCGCGTTTTCGGCAAGCAGGGCTCGCGCAGCGGGCGGAGCCGGAGTCTGGACCTGAGGCGCGACAAACTGCTTCCTGACGGCAGGAGGCGGATCGGGAAGTTTCACCGCTATGAGATTAGGCAATTCGATCGGCGGGGACGCGATTTGCGGCGCCAGGGCCGGGGTCCAGACCATTGTTTGGCGTTTGGGAGCGTTCTTCGGAGACGAGACGATAGCCTGCATCGACAAACTCTCGGCGCGAAGCGGACGCTTTTCGGCGGGCTCCGATGGAGTGATGCGGGGCAGATCGCGGCGGAGTTTATACCAGACGATTTTGTTCTCGCGGCCTTCGATTTTCTGACGGAACTCCGACGGCGTTTCGGACGGGCGCGGGAGTCTGAGCGCCGGAGCGCCCAGCAATACGAAAAAGGCGACGGCATGAACGGCCAGCGAGATCCCGAGCCCCAGCACGCGGCGACGTTCGCGGGCTGGCTCGGCGAAGATCATGATTCAGAGAGAAGCGGGCGTGTGTCCGGACCCGTTGGTGGGCGCGGTCCGTTTCATTTTTTCGGCGTAGCGAACGCGCGGTACGTATTCCTGCGCGAACTGAACGAAATGGCGGAGGCGTTCGGCTTCGGACCGGGCTCGCAGCATGAGGCTCTGAAAGTCCAGGTCGCCCACCATGCGGACGAGTTGAAAGCTCAGGAACGGGTGTTCGGGGTCGGGCTCGCCGTCATCGGACGAGTTCGCGGTCCGGACATCGCGCCAGGAACACAGCGCGCGCTCGCGAAGGTCTGGCGTAACGGGCTCCCAATCGTCGTCTTCGAAGTACTCGACCTCCCCGCGCAGATAGTCACGCCCGTTGTCGATGGAGAGGAGCGAAAAGCGGCGGCGTCCACGCACGATCACATCAAAGCGGCCGTCGGGATAGCGCTGCACGACCTTTTCGACTACAACAGTACAGCCGGCATTGACGACGCCACCCTCGTGGGCAAGGACAATGCCGAATTCCGTGCCAGCGGTCTCGGCTTCGCCGACCATTTCCTTGTAGCGTTCTTCGAAAATGTGAAGCGGAATGGCGTTCCCAGGGAATGCGACGAGCCGCAGTGGGAACAGCGGTAGCAACGCCGACATAGACTCATTATCACGCGATCGGTTTTAATACCCGGTGATATCATTGGCGTTTTCCGATTTGACTTCGCTCGAGGGTAAGGTTTTTATCGTTACAGGAGCGTCCGAAGGAGTCGGCGCAAAGCTCGCCGCTTTGCTAAGACGACGTGGCGCAAAACTGGCGTTAAACGCCCGGGACGAAGCGAAGATGCGAGCCGCAGCGGCTCCGGACGATTTGATCGTTGCGGGAGATCTCAGACTGGACGAGACGCGCAAAGCGATCGTCGAACGAACGGCGGAGCGCTTTGGAACACTGGAGTGCCTCATCAACAATGCCGGACGAGGTTCTTATTACCCGCCGTCACGCGCGCCGCTCGACGACGCGCGCGATCTGTTCGAACTGAATTTTTTCGCGCCGCTGCATCTGGCGCAACTCGCCACGCCGCTTCTGGAGAAAAGCCGTGGGACGCTGGTGAACGTGGCTTCCATCGCGGCGCAGATCAGCCTACCCTGGCTTCCGATTTATTCGGCGAGCAAATTCGCTTTGGCGTCATTATCGACTTCGCAGCGGATCGAGATGAGGGCGCGCGGGGTGCACGTGATGGCGGCGTTTCCGGGCTATGTTGATACCGATTTCCAGGCGCACGCGACGGGCAATGCGCCTCCGGCAGCCGTGGTGAAAGGGAAGCGCTTCGCCGTGACGGCGGATGAGTGCGCGGAAGCCATTCTGCGGGGCATCGAGAAGCGTCGGAACGTGGTGGTGACGCCGCGGGCCGGTTGGGCGGCGATCTGGTTAAACCGGCTGATGCCGTCGGCGATTGAGTCCACGATGGAACGGGCCTGAATGCATATCAAGCTCAAACGCTCGCCAGGAATTTATCTTGCGGGCTTCATGGCAACGGGGAAATCGACGGTGGGCCGCATGCTGGCGGACCGGCTGGGCTGGGACTTCGCAGACCTGGACAGCGAGATCGAAAGTGAACAACGGACGACGATCGCGGAGATATTCAAGACGCGCGGCGAACCCGAGTTCCGGCGCGTCGAAACTGAAATGATGCGGAAGTGGGTACGGCGCATCGAATGCGGAGCCCCAACGGTTGTGGCATTGGGCGGCGGCGCATTTGTGCAGCCGGGTAACTTCGATCTGATCGAGAATCACGGCGTGTCGCTCTGGCTCGACTGCACGCTGGAAGACATCGAGCGAAGGCTTCAGGAAGAGCGCATAGAACGGCCCCTTGCCGCAGACCCGGAAGCTTTCCGGCGTCTTTACCACGCACGGCGCGAGGGGTACAAGAAAGCGGATTTCCGTATTGACGCGAATTGCGAAGCTTCGGCCGCGGTTGACGCGATACTGGCCCTGCCGCTTTGGTCATGACGGCCGCGAAGCGGATGCGCAACGATGCGCTTGCGATTTTCCGCGCCGCGCTGAAAGCGGCCGACCCCAGCCACGCTGTCGAGCAGGCGTTACGGGCACGGAAGGACCTTGCACGATACGAGCGCGTCTTCGTAGTGGGCGCGGGGAAGGCGGCGGGAACGATGGCTCGCGCGGCGGAGCGCGTTCTGGGCCGCAGGGTCTTCGCGGGTTCGATCAATGTGAAGGATGGAGATCCGGCGCGGACACGGCGCATTGAGATGCGCGCGTGCGGCCACCCGACACCGGACGCGCGCGGCGTCGACGGGACGCGACGGATCGTGGAGTTGTGCAGCCAGGCCGGTGAACGCGATCTGGTCGTATTTCTGGTTTCAGGCGGCGCCTCCGCGTTGACGCCATTTCCGACGCCTCCGGTGACGCTACGCGACAAACAGGCAACGACGAAGTTACTGTTGGCATGCGGCGCTTCGATCGATGAGCTGAACGCGGTACGGAAGCACCTGTCGATGTTCAAGGGAGGTCAACTGGCTCGAGTGGCGGCGCCTGCGCGCGTGCTGGGTTTGATTCTTTCGGACGTGGTGGGCGACAAGCTGGATGTGATCGGATCGGGACCGACAGCGCCGGATTCCTCTACATTCGATACAGCGCTGAGCGTGCTTGATCGATACGCGTTGCGCGGCCAGGTTCCGAAGCGCGTGCGTGAACGCCTCGAACAAGGCGCCGTCGGGAGCATAGCAGAGACGCCGAAGCCTGGCGATGCGGTATTCGAACGAGTGGAGAACGTGATTGTGGGAAGCAATCGCACGTCACTCGATGCGGCGGAGCGGAAAGCGAAGGAACTGGGCTACCGGACGATGATTCTCGCGAGTACCGTTGAAGGCGAAACGCGCGATGTGGGACGGATGCATGCGGCGATTGCGCGAGAGATCGCGACCAGCGGGCGGCCTCTGCGGCCACCGGCATGCGTAATTTCGGGCGGAGAGACTACAGTAACGCTCAAGGGCCGCGGCAAAGGCGGTCGAAATCAGGAGTTCGCGCTGGCGGCGGCGATCGATCTCGCGGGGCTGGAGAACGCGTTAATATTCAGCGCGGGAACTGACGGGACGGATGGCCCAACGGACGCGGCAGGGGCGATCGCGGACGGCGAGACCACTGCGCGGGCGAAGCGGGACGCTGCCAAAGCGCTGGACGAGAACGATAGTTACGAATACTTTCGGGGAATCGAGGACCTTGTCATAACGGGACCCACCGGAACGAACGTGATGGACCTCCACCTGGTGATGGCGCGTTGAGGCGGGGCGAGGGAGTTCCCCGCCCGCGCGTCGTTTTTAGAGAGTCTTCAGGTAGGCGACGAGATTGGCGCGATCGGCGTCGCTGAGGGTGTCTTTGTAAGGAGGCATACCGTTACCGCCCTCGTTGATCTTCTCGATGACGTTCGCGTCGTTCACTGGCTTTCCGTTTGAATCGAGCTTCGACTTCTTGAACAGACCCTTGAGGCCTGGACCCATCTTGCGCTCCGTGCTGTCCGCGTTATGGCAAACGGTGCACTGATCGAAGACATCCTTGCCCTTGGCGGCGTCGCCCTTCTGTCCGTACATCGACGCGCACCCGAAGAGAAGCGCAAAAGAGACCGCAAGATATTGAGTTTTCTTCATGATTCCTCCTTCTCGATCTGCACTTAGTCTACAAGACAGGCGCCATTCATAATAGGAGTTCTACCAACATCGTGTGGAAACTCCGCGCAGCGCTCTTCACAGTTCCCGCCATTGTAATCGCAACAATCGTGATGGCGTGCCTATCGTTAATCTGCTCTCTTTGGGACCGGGCGGGAATCACGCAGCACAAGCTGGCCCGCGGCTGGTCGCGCATGCTGCTGGCGCTGGGATTCGTGCGCTGCCGGGTGGTCGGAGTTGAGAAACTCGACCCACAGCGCAGCTATGTGCTGGTGTCGAACCACGCGAGCTACATGGACACTCCCGCGGTGATCAGTTCCGTGCCGTTGCAGTTCCGCTTCTTCGCAAAGAAAGGTCTGTTTTCGATTCCGTTTCTGGGTTGGCATCTGGGGCGCGCGGGACATCTGTCTGTAGTGCGCGGCGATCCGCGCGCTTCACTGAAAGCGATGTCGGAAGGCGCAAAGATCATGCGGCAGCGGCGCGTCTCGCTGCTACTGTTTCCGGAGGGCGGGCGAACGCAGCGCAATATGCGCCCGTTTCGTGAAGGCGCAGCATACATCGCGATTAAGGCGGAGGCGCCAGCAGTTCCTATTGGGTTGGTGCGCACGCGCGAGATTCTCCCGATGCATTCGTGGCTGATCCGGTCGGGAATTATCGAAGTAAGGATCGGTGACCCCATTCCGACCGAGGGCATGACGCTGCAGGATCGCGGCCGACTGAACGAAATGCTGCAGGAACGCGTCGCAGCTCTTGCCGAAGAATCGATAGTCGCGCCCGCCACGGCGTAAACTGAACAAGCGGTCTTCGATCCGCATTCCCATGACCTCTCAGACCATACCGGCGCTGTTAATCGACGCCGCGCGAAGGTTTCCGGACCGTCTTGCGCTGCGCCAACCGCAAGGCAAGCAGGTCCATACGTGGACATGGTCGCAGTATCTGGAGGCAGCGGAGGAGATCGCCGCCGGGTTGCGGGCGCTAGGGCTGCAAAAAGGCGAGCACGCGATCATCTGCTCCGAAACGCGCGCGGAATTTTACATCGCTGACCTGGGGATTCTGGCGAACGGGTCGGTTGCGGCGGCGCTGTATCCGAGTTACCCGCCAGAGGAACTGAAGCGGACTATCGTCCGGGCGGACGCAAAGATCCTGTTCGTTGAAGATCCGAAGACGTTCGCGAAACTGAAAGACGCTCCGGTGGGGCGCATCATTCTGCTTACGGGTGAGGCCGAAGGCGCGATCTCGCTGGCGCAGTTGCGGACGCACGGGCGGTATGTGGCGGAACTTGAGCCCGAGGACAACGCGATCCTTTACCTGACGTCGGGCGCAACGGGCGATCCCAAGATGGTGATGGTCACTCATGGCGCTCTGGTGAGGAACGTTCAGATGGGACCGAAAGTGTTGCCGCTGAGTACCGATGACATCACTGTGGCGTTTCTGCCTTCGGCCCACATCGCGCAACGTGTAGTGGTGGAGTTGCTGCCGATTCTCAGCGGTACGCCGGTGTCATTTGCGGAGAGTCTGGCGAAGTTACCGCACGAGATCCGCGAGGTTAAGCCAACTTTTTTTCTGGCGCCGCCGCGCGTATGGGAGCGGATTTACACGACCATCCGGACAGAAGTGCAGAAGCGTCCGGCGATTGCCCAGAAGGTGTTTTTCGGCGCGCTGGGCCTGGGGCTCGCCGCTGCGCGCTACCGGCGCAATGACAAGCCCGTGCCGTGGCGAATCGCAGCGCCTTTAAAATGGGCGAACAAGATTGTATTCCACAAAGTGCGGGAACGGTTCGGAGGCAGGTTGAAAGTAGCGGCTTCCGGCGCGGCGCCGCTCGGCGCTGAACTCGCTGAGTTTTACTACGCGGTCGGGATGCCGCTCATTGAGGGATACGGACTGACCGAGGGCGGCGTGGTTGCCCTGAATCCGCTGGACGCCCCACGTCCCGGCAGTATCGGGAAGGCGCTTCCGAACACCGAGGTGCGCATCGCGGACGACGGTGAACTGCTGGTGCGGAGTCCGACGCTCTCGCGTGGATACTACAAAGATCCCGAAGCAACCGCGGCGCTTATCGAGAACGGCTGGCTGCATACCGGCGACGTGGCGACAATCGATTCGGACGGGTACATATATATCACGGGGCGGAAGAAGGAACTGATCGTCTCGTCGAACGGCAAGAAAATTTTTCCCGCGCGCGTAGAGAACCTGTTCAAGTTCGAGCCTCTGATCAACCAGGTGTTGCTTGCGGGAGACCGCCTTCCGCATCTCGTGGCGCTGTTTACGATTCATCCCGCGGTAGCGGAGATTATTGACGGGGCGAAGGATTCGGGCGGGGCGCTGCACGAATCGCCCGCGGTAATTGCCGAGGTACAGAAGATCGTAAGCCGCGTCAATAAGCAGTTGGCTCCCTTCGAGCAGGTGAAGCGATTCCGCATTCTGCACCGGGAGTTCAGCATCGAAGAGGGTGAGGTCACGGCCACGATGAAGGTGCGGCGGACTCAGGTGATGGAGAACTTCCGCGCGGAACTGGATGCGCTTTACAATCTGAGCGCATCGGGCCGCGGCGGCGAGTAGCCCATTCGCGGTCCAAAGAAAAATTCGCTAACCTGGCTTGTGCTGAGGCGTCTCAGTACTTAGAAGTCTCAATATGGCACGGACCGACTTGCTCCAAGGCTCGCTTGATCTGCTGGTTCTGAAGATTTTGTCCCGGCGACCGGGCCTTCACGGTTATGCCATTATGTCCGCGGTCAAGCAGTGGTCCGGCGACGTGCTGCGCGTGGACGAAGGCTCGCTTTATCCCGCGCTTCACCGGATGGAGGAGGCGGGCTGGCTTGAGGCCGAGTGGATCGACAAAAACGAGGCGCGCCGGTTACGTGTTTATCGCTTGACTCCGAAAGGAAAAAAGCAACTCTCCGATGAAGTATCCCGCTGGCAAGCGGTAACTTCTGCGGTGGACCGGGTTCTGAGGATGGTGTGACGTGTCGTTTTGGTCAAGGATCGGAAACACATTTCGGGGCAAGCGGTTGAACCGCGAGATCGAAGAGGAACTTGCGTCGCATCTTGAGGAGGCTATCGAGGAAGGGCGCGATCCCGCGGAGGTCCGGAAGGCGTTCGGTCAGGCGCTGCAGATCCGCGAAGAGAGCCGCGATCTCCGGCTCGTCGCATGGCTTGACTCCCTGCGCGCGGACGCCATCTTCGGCTGGCGGCAGATTCTGAAAAGGAAGGTCACATCGAGCGCGGCGATTCTGTCCCTGGCGCTGGCGATTGGCGCCTGCACGTCGGCGTTCCGGCTGATTGACGCTTTGCTGCTGCGTCCCTTGCCGGTGGCAGGCGCGGATCGGCTGTACTCAATCACGTTCGAGTCGCCCTCGGCGATGGACGGGACGCCCGTCCCATACGACAGTTGTTCGTATCCAATGTTCCTCAGGATGCGCGCCGCCGTCAAGGATCAGGCCGAGTCGGTCGCGATCTCCATGTATAACGGACCGACCGATCTGACGTACGGATCGGATCAGGAGATGGAGAGAGTGAACTCTCAGTACGTTTCCGGCTGGATGTTTGGCGCGTTCGGACTGCGTCCGGCGGCGGGACGCCTGCTCATAGCAAACGATGATTCCGTACCGGGGGCTCATCCGTACGCGGTGCTTTCGTACGACTACTGGTCTCACCGCTTCGGGCGGAATCCGAATATTGTGGGCCGTACATTTCGGATGGGAAACGATATCTACGAAATCGTCGGCGTGGCCCAGCAAGGCTTCATCGGGACGGAGACAGGCTTTGCCACCGACGTGTTTGTCCCGATGGCGATGAAGAACCCCCGCACGCTCGCCAGCCTGAATAGCTTCTGGCTTCGGACGCTGCTGCAGTTCAAACCGGGCGTGGAGCCCGCGCCTGTTCAGGAAGCGTTGAGAGCCACATTCCGCGCGATTCAGGAAGAACGAGTGAAGGGCTTCCCGGCGCAGTCGAAGCGCGACCGGGAGCGAATGTTTCAGGAGAAGCTTTTTCTCGAACCGGCGTCTTCGGGCCGCTCGAACCTACAACGGGAATACCGTCAGGCCCTGGAGATTCTCGGTCTGTTGGCCGCGCTCGTTCTTCTGATTGCGTGCGCCAACGTAGCGAATCTGATGACTGCTCAGGCCGCCTCCAGGACGCGCGAGATGGCGCTGCGCGTTTCAATCGGCGCCGGGCAATCGCGCCTCATACAACTGGTCCTCATCGAAAGCGCATGGCTGGCCGTTCTGGCTACGGCGATCGGCGGGATCTTCGCGCTCTGGTCGGCGCCGTTCATTGTGCGGACGATAAATCTCGGGCCGCACGTGGCGCGACTCGATCTTCCGCTTGACTGGCGGGTGTTTGGCTTCGCGCTTGGGTTGGCTTGCGCGGTTACGTTTTTGTTCGGGCTCGCTCCGGCGCTCCGCGCTTCGACAGTCAAGCCCGCGAGCGCTCTGCGAGGCGGCGAGGATCCGCACTGGCGCGGCCGGATCATGCGCGGTCTGATCGCGGTTCAGGTTGCGTTCTGCTTGGTGGTTCTGTTGGCCGCGGGCCTGTTCGTGACCACGTTCCAGCGACTATCGAACCAGCCCTTGGGATTTTCCGCCGAGCGGATTCTGAACGTCGAATCCGTTACAAAAAGCCCGCAATCGCCAGCCCTTTGGGAACAGGCGGCGGAGCACCTGCGCGCCGTCCCGGGAGTTGAAAAGGTCGCGCTGATCGGATGGCCGCTTATGAACGGCGCGCACGCGAGTGGCAATATCTCGGTCGGTGGCGCTGCGCCCAGCGATGTCTTCTCCGACTTCGTAAGCGTCTCGCCGGGCTGGGCCGATGTCA
>Ga0206900_1024_pt1 | contig 42706 bp, 30 predicted proteins | sample Alteio_BWOrgHeat_46_FD_153235 | JGI IMG/M metagenome (GOLD analysis project Ga0206900, IMG submission 153235) | Enriched cells from forest soil in Barre Woods Harvard Forest LTER site, Petersham, Massachusetts, United States -... | ecosystem: Environmental > Terrestrial > Soil > Temperate forest >... | reverse complement strand
GATGACCCTACCTATTTTACTGCCTCAATAGCGCAAGCATTAAAGAATGGTGTAGATAATGATAACGAATACCTCTCAAAGTCAAATAACAACGGGTACATAGGTATTTCATACTTAAAAAAACAGGTGTCTGTTGATGTTAATGTAAACAATCTGAGAGCCAATGTTAAAACCGACCTCTTTGAAACACGGCCTGGGGTTAAATATAGGATACTAGGAGGCCAGGTGAACAACACATTTGCTTTTACTGAATTAGGGATCATTGAAACAGAAGGCAACGTAAAGAATTGGAAAACACAAAACCTATCTTTAAACTATGTCCAGATAAAAGGGAAGGAGAAATTAATAGAGTCTGATAAGGTTAGCTTCGAATTTGAAAAGACAAACAACAAGTTTCCCAAAGAATATTCCAAATACATGATCAAAGAATTCGTTTCCCTAAGTTCTGTAAGTTATACAGGCGTGGATGGACAAAACCAAATAAAATTCAATGACAAGGGGCAGTTAAATTTCACATTGACGAACAATACGGAAATAGATTTTCAAAAAATAGATGTCAATTTCATAGCCAAAGGAAAAAGCACGGACATACAAGGTGCTGAGGGAAATGTAGGTAGTATATCCCTTTTAAAATCTCAAACAGAAAAAGCAAACATAACACTTACATCCGGCTTTGACATTCCTTCTGATTCAGTACGCTTTTCGATCGATGGTACGTGTAATGGCATTCTTTTGTTTTCTCAAAATTTTGCCTTGGCAACAATGCCATTTTATCATACTGACAAAACTGAGGTGAGTAAGGCTTCTTCCAAGGTAATGTCAGCTTTGCAAGGATATTATGGCTTCAACAAAGCGACATATTCGCCTGTATCTCCTAGTTTGGATAAATTGATCGCAAATGGGACACAATATGCCTCAATGTGGAAGGGATTGTTCAAGTACATGGGTTTGGGGGAGTTTGTCCCTAACGAAAATGAAGGGTTTCAGCTCGCAAAACAATCCTATAATGATGTTGTCTCAGGTGCCAGAAACGGGGATGCAGAAGCACAATACCTTCTTTTCTATGCGATTGAAATGGGCCTTGGCGAAACGAGTGCAAAAAAATCTTCCGCCGTATTTTTGAAAAAAGCCTCAGATGCAGGTTTTGCGCCAGCTATGTTTGACTATGCCCTGGTACTATACAATGAGAAAAATTATGAAGAAAGCTATAATACTTTACAGAAATGCTATGACAATGGAGTGCAAAAAACGGCCGTAAACATAGGCTATTTCTATCAAAAAGGCTATTTTGTGGGACAGTCTTCCAACAAGGCGCTTGAATGGTATCAAAAAGGAGAAGCTTTTGGCGACCCTGATGCCATGATGCAAATGGCCAGGCTATATTCTGATGGGGAAGATGAGGTGGAACCTGATGCTAAAAAAGCAATTGCCTACGCCAAAAAGGCATCTGCAACCAATAGTCCAGTAGCGATGGATTATTTGGCAAACATATATCTAAACGGCAGGCCCGGTGTTCCAAAAAACATCCCAAATGCAGTCTCACTATTTAAAGCTGCTGCCAACCTTGGTGATTATAATGCAATGACGGTTTTGGCTTTTTTGTATAATGCCGGTAAAGGCAAATCTATTCCCAAGGACGAAAAAAAGGCATTTTTTTGGGCAAAAAAATCGGCTGAACTGGGCAGTGCCAAAAGCATGGCACTTTTGGCATACATGTACGGCGAGGGTGATGGTGCAGAAAAAAACATTATCAAATCACGTTTTTGGACCAATCAAGCACAACTTTGGGGCATAGACAACAAACAAGAACCGGCAGCGAATACTGCTGCAAATGATTTTTTGGACATATTGAAGAATGCAGATTTCAGCCCTTCCTATTATACAGTTGAAGAAAATTGGGATGGGTCATATACCGTAGAGTCAGGGGAGCCAGATTATATTGGTGGCATGATGACAAGCGCCTTGGACATTTGGCTTAAAAGTCGCATGAAACCGCAACAGCCTGTTATCAACGGCCTTGAATTTATGTACCAAAGTGGCGGCAAAAAAATATATGGGGGAACGGTAACCTCAACCTTTTTATCGGAATTGTCTTTAAAAAAGGGCCAAACCATAAAAGTAAACTCATACGGATATGTAAAATTGGGTTTAATGCTTTCCGGTGGACCCGGTGGGGTGTATGGTTACCAATCTTATAGTGTGGATCCAGAATTCCCACACGGTTCTGTAATGGTTGGCATCAATAAGAAATGGGCATATATGGGTGCAGCAAATACCTACGAAGCTCCGGTAAGTGGCAGGCTTCAAATAGCCATAAACGATGCAGACTATACAAACAACGAAGGTTATTTTGACATAGTAATTGTCTCAGAATAGATTTTCCAATCTGCTCATCTAAAATCCGAGGTGAGATTAATTATTGCGAGGTAGCTTAAACAGGTATATCCACTCCTTATTTGGAATTGTTCTAAATAACCTTATCTTTGCCCCGAAATGGATAAGATCAGGATACTCATAGCGGATAACCAGGTACTGGTACGGGAAGGGATAAAGGCCATGTTGGCTACAGAGGGTGGTTTTGAGGTAGTAGCTGAGGTATCAGAGGGCGCGTCGCTGCTTTCGGATATCAGCCGCAGCCAACCTGATGTCATCATCATGGATTTCCAATTGCCGGGCTATTTCTGCGTGGAAGATATTTCATTGATCTATGCCAATTACCCCCATGCCAATGTATTGGTGGTTTCTACCAGCCAGGACAAAACCGATATCCTGAAAGTACTGGAATACGGGGTGAACAACTATATCCTGAAACTATGCGACCGGGAGGAGTTCATCAGTGCACTATATGCCACCGCCAAGAAAGAACGCTTCTTTTGTGGTAAGGTGATAGATGCCATCCTGGACGAACGGTTCCCCAAAAACGATAATTGCGAAGGGGTAAGCCTCAGTACCCGTGAAATAGAAATCGTGCAACTGATCTGCAAAGGACTTACCAATACCGAAATCGCAGATTCCCTTTTCCTCAGCGTGCACACCGTAAGTACCCACCGCAAAAACATCCTGAAAAAACTCAACCTCAACAAGGCTTCCGAGTTGGTGATGTACGCCATAAAACATGGCTTGGTGCGCACAGAAGGTTAGTTTTTCACTATTCATCTCCTAATTCTTTTTATTTCACCGTCAGCTTTTTGGCTTTGGGTGTTAAGAAATTGTTTTATTTTCCGTATATTGCACTTTGAAAAGGTATTGGATACGAAGTGGTATATAAAATGCGCAGGACACGTGCAATTAGGTATGGTATAGGTTTGCTCACAGCCGCACTCGTGGCTTTTTGTGGTTATCATGGCTTCACCAACAGTTCTGGTACTGCCGGTGGGTACACCGCGGCCCCTGGTGAGGCAAATTGTACCACCTGCCATACAGGAGGATCTTATGCGGCACCCTCTTCGGTTATCAAGTTCACCATAAATGGGAGCACTTCCTTTTATTATGAGCCCGACAGCACCTATTCCATTGCCATCAGTGGCACCAAATCAGGCATCAACAAATGGGGGTTTGAGGCTACCGCACTCAAAGATTCTGACAATTCTTTTTCGGGCACCTTTGCTTCGGTCAACCTCTCCGTTGGGGTAACTTCCACTACCATAGCTGGCCAAACCCGATACTACGTCACCCATACTTCTGGTGGCAATGCCGGTACGGGAGGCAGGGGTTGGAGTTTCACTTGGAAAGCACCCCATACCAATGTGGGTTCCATCACCTTTTACGTAACAGTCTGCGGCGCCAATGGCAATAATTTGGTGACTGGGGACAATATCTATGGCAACACCTTTCAGCTTAAACCATTGCCACATTATCCCATTGCTGGTTTCACCACCAGCCCTGCCAACCTTTGCGAAGGGGATACTGTCACCATCAAAGATACTTCCACACGGCAGCCTACTTCTTGGAACTGGACATTTGTGGGCGGCACGCCATCTTCATCTACCCTGCAAAACCCAAAAGTGGTTTTCAAGGTATGGGGTGGGCATAAAATAACCTTGGTTGTCTCCAATGCAGTCGGCACCGCACCGGCTTATAGCAAATCATTATACGTAAACCCTACCCCACCCGATACGGTGTACCGGGTACGACCTACTGAATTTTGCCCGGGTGATTCCACCATTCTCAAAGCATACCTCTCCGATTCCTACTTATGGTCAACCGGGGAAACCACACAAAATATCACGAAGAAAACTTCCGGCAATTATAGTGTCGTCGTAACCATTAATGGGTGCCCCGGCAAAAGCCAGGTAGTAAAGGTAAAAGAACATGCCAAGCCCCAGAACATCCTTACCCGCATACAAGGTGGGGATACCATTTGTACGGGAGACACGGCAAAATTCAATCTTAAGATGAACGGCAGGATCGAATTTTATTACAATAATGGATCCCTGATCAATTACAGGGGCCTTAACTTGGTGTTGCCGGGGCTTACTGGCAGTAGCAACCGGATATACAGCATTGTCTATGATTCGTTCGGCTGCAAACCCGATACCAGTACCATATACCCTGAAGTATTGCGTGCTACCTTGCTCGGCCCCACACTATCCGCTGGCAAACCCACCACGCAAAGCGTAACCGCGGATTGGACTTCCATCAAAGGGGCCCAAGGCTATGAAATAAGTACCGATAGCGGAAAGACATGGAGTGGATACACCTCTTTGACGCATTATCAAGTTCCCATGCCCTCGAATTCCTCCATTGCCCTGAAAGTACGCGCGAAAGATCCCTCGGCATGTGTGAACGGCTATCCTTCCACCATTGTGCTTACAAGTCTTCAATGCTCCAAAAAAAACATATTCGCTTAGCGTGGATACCTTGGTCTGCCCAAAAAGCACAAGCGGTATCCGGTTTTCCAATATCAACTCATCAAAATACAGCATCTTCCTGAATGGGAATGCCAGCCGCGACAGCAACTATTCTTTTCAGATAGGCCAGGACACCACTGTTCATTTTTTATTGTTCGATTCCCTGCAATCCAATTGCGGCACGGCACCTGTGGACGTGAACATCAAGACCATCAAATTCCCACCGCTCAGTATCTCCGCTGATCAATCCGTGTATTGTGGAGGAAACTTACCTGCCACTGTCACAGGAAGTGGGAACTTCGAGGAATATGATGTGTATTATAATGATAGCTTGGTGCAAAGCGATGTAACCAATACCTATACCAAAACGGGTTTCAAAAGCGGGGACCGGGTGGTGATGAAAGCAAAATTCCAAGGCTGCGTCACTGATTCTTCCAATGCTGTTGTCCTATTGCAGTATGATGCCCCCGTGGCCGACTTCAATTATAAAAATGGCGGTAAGGGGTTATTTACTTTTATCAACAAATCAGACTTTGACAAGAAGCGAACCTGGTATTTTGGCGACGGCAGCAGCGATACCTCAGCCAACCCATCGCATACCTATACCACCAACAAAATATATACGGTATGGTTGGTGATAAGCGGGGATGGGGGATGCATGGATTCCATCAGCAAAACCATCACGACTACGGGGATCAGGACCTCATTAATTGACCAAGAAAGTTTGTTATTGATGCCAAACCCGTGTAAGAATTCAATCAATTTAACATTTTTTAGTAAAACGGAAGGGCAGCTTAAATTATCCCTGTCCAATGTAAACGGGGAACTGATAAAACTTCCGGGTATATTGAAAATGACAGAAGGGAACAATGCCATTGTCATCCCTTTAGAGGATGTAGCGCCAGGGATCTACTATCTGGTGATCAATGATGGAAGGCAGGCCATTGCCCGAAAAATAATGATAACCCCATAGATTTTTTGTGAATCCAAGGGTAATTGCCATCCAAAATAGAAGTTTGAACGCGTAATATTTCCCGGTTTTTTCCCTTGCTGCTGATGGTGCCGCACAATAACTTGCATCAAAATTAAGCAGATTCCCCTCCGTGAAACAAACTACCATCATCAAATCAGTCGTTTTTGCCCTAGTGTTTTTAGGTATCATATTAAGTTGGCAAAAAGGCTCCACAAGCGCATTTGGCCCGGGAGGAGGATATTCCAACGCCCCAAGCGAAAGTAACTGTGCGAACTGTCACTTAGGCACTAGCCTCACAACAGGGGCATCACTCATATCACTTACGGCCAACGGCAGCTCAACACTGAAATATAAAACAGACTCCACCTATACCATTGTGGTAAAGGCCAGTAAATCGGGCATCTCCACTTGGGGATTTGAGACAACTGCATTGAAGGACTCCACCAATACATCTATAGGTACCTTGAGCGTATCCACCAGCGATGTACAGACCACCACGGCCACCATCTCGGGCAAGTCAAGGTCTTACGTGGAACATACTTCCAGCGGCACAAGCGGCAGCGGAGGCAGGAGTTGGAGCTTTTCGTGGAAAGCCCCCCATACAGACGTGGGTACCATTACTTTTTACGTGATCGTAAATGCAGCAAATGGTGATGCCAACAATACGGGCGATGTGGTATATGCCAATACCTTTACGTTTTCGCACCAGCCTCTGTTCACTCCGGTTGCAGGGTTTACTTTTTCACCATCCTCCATCTGCGAAAAAGACTCTATCAGTTTTAAGGATACTTCTACGCTCAGCCCTACTTCCTGGGCATGGACTTTTGTGGGCGGGTCCCCTTCATCCTCTACCTTGCAAAACCCCAAAGTGGCATTCAACGTCTGGGGCGGTCATAAAGTGACTTTGGTAGCGACCAATAAATTCGGAGCATCAGGCCCGGTGTCTAAAACAGTTTCTGTGATCCAACAGCCTAGTGATACGATTTACAGGAGCGGCCCAACCACTTTTTGCGATGGGGATTCTGTGCTATTGACGGCTGACTTTGCAGGCAGCACCTTCAAATGGTCAAATGGGAGCACCTTTCAGGCAATCAGCGTGAAAAAAGCAGGGACATATTATTGCACGGTCACCAATGGCATATGCAGCAAGGTGACCAAACCGGTGACTATCAAATTGCTTCCCAAGCCCAGTATAGCATTGACAAGGTTCCCTGATGCAGATACGATTTGCAAGGGTGATACCCTTACTTATACGTTAACAACCTCCGGCGTTACGCATTCATTTTATAACAACGGCATTAGCTTACCCAAATCATCCGGCCTGGTGTACAAAAATGCCACACTGGCTGGAAACACCAACCATATATTTGCCTTGGCCGTAGATTCACTCGGATGTATATCTGACACCAGCAAGATATATAGGCAGGTGATCCACGTTCGGTTGACGGCACCCGTCCTTACTGCGGGCCCATCTACCACCCAATCGGTCACCGTAAACTGGACCGCAGTATCAGGAGCCAAGGGCTATGAAGTGAGCACCGATAGTGGAACGACCTGGAAAGCCCCATCAGGCACCCTTACGCATACCCAAAACGGACTTCCTTCCAATACCTATATCAACATCCTCGTGCGTGCCAAGGACCAGCCCTGCCCCGGTCTTACCAAGAACATCATTGTTTCCTCATTGCCTTGCTCACAAACCACGTATTCCCTACGTGTGGATAGTATGATATGCCCCAATACAACAGCCAAAGTGGTTTTTTCCAAAATAAGTGCGAAGCATTTCAGCATAACCGTGAACGGAAACACTGCAAAAGATACTGCCTTCAGTTTTTCTCCAATCAAGGATACTATTGTGCATTTCTCCATGTATGATTCACTCAAATCCGTATGCGGTGCCTTTAGCATTGATGTCCCTGTAAAAATCGTGCCCATTGATCTCAAAATGTCCATCAACTCCGATAAACCCTATTATTGCGGATTGAATACGGCATCAACCATCACGGAATCAGGCAGCTATGATGAGTACGATATATTCGCAAATGGTGTGCAAGTGGCCAGGGATAGTTCGGGCATTTACAAAAGCACCAAATTCAAGGATGGGGACAGGGTGGTAGTCCGCGGCAAGTTGCAGGGCTGCTTTTCAGACTCTTCCAATGCCATTATCATGCATAAATATATCCCTCCGGTGGCTGGCTTTAACTTTACGCTGGATACCGGCCGACTGGTACGCTTTGCTGATACCTCGTCAAATGATTTTAAACGTAAATGGAATTTTGGCGACGGCGGTTCAGACACGGCTGCTAAGCCAACACATACCTATCCAAACGATTATTACTATACCATATGGCTTATCGTTGAATCAAAACAGTCTTGTGTTGATTCTGCTTTCGTCACCACTTTTGTGAAATTGCTGAACACTGACACGAGTACGGGTGTTGCCCGAGCCCTAGTCCCGGAAACTCTCAGGATCATGCCCAATCCGTTCCAAAACAGCTTGCATATTTCTTTTTATGGAAATAAAGCGGGATATTTGCACTTGATAATTGCGGATGTGCAAGGTAGGGTTGAGAAAGACATCCACACAAAATATTCGATAGGCAATAACGATATTAATATTGACGTTGATAACCTGAAACAGGGTCCGCACATCCTGAAAATGGATGATGGCACCCAGGTGATCGGCAGACAGATCATAAAGAATTAGGGCTAATTATTTTTTCCCCTCTCCTGGCTACAATTGCCCTTTAGGCCCCGGCTCCCAGCCGGGGCTTCTTTTTGTGCCTTGTCAATGAACAAGATACATAACCAATCCGATTTTTCTTTCAAAATCTTCGCACACGGCATACGATAACTTCATAAGCCCCGTTCTATCTCCAAACAACAGCATATCGCTTATCGAAACAAGACGTTTACATCGAAACATGAATAGACCTGGAGCAAAAAAACAGTCCCGACTTGTTCGGGGCAGATAGAGGTGGTAGGACGTTTGAGTTCCCGGTTTGGCCCGCGGTGGCCTAATCGCTGCCGCGGGTTTTTAATAAATGGCTATCCTTTATAGAACAGCCATTTACCAAGTTCTTTCCAGCTTGTCTTTTTACCGTACATCAATATGCCTATCCGGTATATCTTGCCTGCCATCCAGGTAGAGCAAATAAAGCTGAGGATCAAAATAACCATGGACAGAATAATCTGCCAAGCACCCCCTGGCGAATCTACCAAAAAAGGCACCCTTGCCATCATGATGATGGGTGAAGTAAGCGGTACCATGCTCAGCCAAAATGCAATAGGGCCATCGGGGTTTTCTACCACATTGCTGATGAAAGCAAAGGAGAATATGATGGGCAATGATATAGGTAGCATAAACTGGCTCATATCACTGGCACTATCCACGGCGGATGCCACGGCTGCAAAAAACGAACTATACAACAAGTATCCCGCTAAGAAATAGAATAGGAACAAGGCAATAAGTATCGGTAGATGAAGGGTGCTCAAAGCACTTACTGCGCCAGCCATGCCTCCACCTGCGCCTGCCCCAGGCCCCATGTGCGCATGCATACCGTGCATATCTGGCGCGGCATGTGCACCCCCGGCGAGCTGTCCAGTGATGGTGGTGAGTATCATGGTAAGGATGATCCACATGGCGAACTGGGTAAGCCCCACGAGGGCAATCCCGATGATTTTCCCCATCATGAGCTGAAAGGGTTTTACGGATGAGATGATGATCTCCACCACCCTGCTCTGTTTTTCTTCCTGCACACCTCTGGTAACCATGGTGCCATAGAGGAAAATGAAAATATAGATAAGGAATCCTCCTGCAAACGCCGCTGCGGTATTGGCACCACTGCTGCTGTTTTCTATGCCTTTTTCGGTCACTTTCCGCACGGGGATATCCATGTCCACATGCAAAGAATCCATTCTTGCCTTGGGGATATGGTAGGCTGCCATCCTTAGGTCACGGATCCGGTTTTCCAGGATACTGTCAACGGCAGATTTGAACCCAATACCCGCATTTTTGGAGGAGAACATCTCCACGCCTTTTGGATTGAAAATATCGAAGTCCTTGGGGATATGCAGGATATAATAGTTTTCTTTATTGGCCACAAACCCTTTCTGCGCTTCGGCAAGGGTACCGTTTTCATTATAGAATACCAGGTTTTTATCCCCTGATGTGATATCATGGAATATCCCGCTCTCGTCCACCACCGCTATTTGTTTTGACTGTTCACCCGATCTTGAAGCCAAAATGGGGATCATGATAAGCAAGCCGTACAATACCGGGGCAAGCAAAGTCAAAAGGATAAAGGCACGGGTTTTGACACGGGTAATGTATTCGCGTGCTATGATGAGCTGTATCTTTTTCATTTGGCAGATTCTCTTACGATTTTGATAAAAATATCATTGATGGTGGGCAACACTTCTTTGAAGGAAACAATATTGCCAACCGGCATGAAACGCTGCAGCACTTCATTGGCGGTGGTTCCTTCTGCGGCTTTGTAGCGCAGGCTGAGATTCTCCTCATCATCCGCTACCGATGAAATGAGCTCGTACCCCAAGGCAGAAACATCGGGCAGCACATGTTCCTTGCCTGCCAATACCAATTCAAAAATGCTCTCTTTGTACGAATGCCTGATATCATGGATGCGGCCTTCGAGCACTTTTTGTGAATTGTTGATGAGTGACAAATGATCACAAAGTGATTCAACCGACTCCAGCCGGTGGGTGGAGAGCATGATCGTAGCCCCATTGTCTCGTAGCTTGATGATCTCATCCCTGACTATCTCGGCATTCAAGGGATCAAAACCAGAAAACGGTTCATCCAAGATGATCATTTCCGGCTTATGGATCACCGTGGCAATGAACTGCACCTTTTGCTGCATGCCCTTTGATAGTTCTTCCACCTTTTTGCCCCACCAATCTTTGATGTCAAAAACGGTGAACCAATATCTGATGGCCTCATAGCTTTCGGCTTTGGTCAATCCCTTCAACCTTGCAAAATACTCTATCTGCTCCCCTACCTTCATTTTGCGGTACAGGCCGCGTTCTTCCGGCATATAGCCCATACGTTCTATATCCTCCCGCACCAAGGGCTTGCCATGAAACAGGATTTCTCCTTCATCTGGGCCGATGATCTGGGTGAGAATACGGATGAATGTCGTTTTCCCGGCACCATTGGGGCCGAGCAATCCATATATGCTGCCCTTTGGGACGGTAAGATTGACCTGTTTCAATGCCTGTTTCCGCTCATAGGTCTTGGAGATGTTGCGGGCTTCTATGATGTTTTCCATGGGCTAAGAAGTGAGGGACAAGAAGTATTATAAAACTTTCTTCTCCGCATCGTTTCTGGCAAAATTAGACAATTAAAAAATGAAAAAATGCCGCTTTGCTTGCTTCAAACGCACAAAACAAAAATAGCTTACCCACCCAATACAATAATGCACGAAATTTGCAGTTTGAGGAAAGCGCAAAAGGTCGTGAGTCATGAGTCTTGGGTAATGAGTACTTGGCCATAAGTCTTAACTTCTGCGAAACTGAAAAAACAAAACACGAATAAAGGGTTACCCAATTTCAAATAACTGATTTCAAATTTCAAACTAAAAAACCACTTCTCACACATACCATGCAAACACCAAAAATACTCTGGGCCGACGACGAAATTGAGCTTTTGAAGCCCCATATAATGTTCCTGAAAGAAAAAGGCTATGCCGTGACCCCCGTAAAGAGCGGGAACGATGCCATAGAAGAATGCCAGAACGGTTTTTTTGATATCGTTTTCCTGGATGAGAACATGCCCGGCATGAGCGGGTTGGAAACGCTGGTACAGATAAAGGCCCTGAGCCCAGAAGTGCCCATTGTAATGATCACCAAAAGCGAGGAAGAATTTGTGATGGAAGATGCCATTGGCAGCCAGATATCAGACTATCTGATAAAGCCGGTGAACCCCAACCAGATATTGCTTTCCATAAAAAAACTGCTGCAGAACAAACAGCTTGTAAGTGAGAAAATCACTAAGCAGTACCAGCAGGATTTCGGCAACCTGAGCATGAACATCAATGAAAGGCTGGATGAAAACGAGTGGATAGACGTGTACAAAAAATTGGTTTTCTGGGACACTGAGCTCATCAAATCAGACTCTGACGGGATGCGCCAGGTATTGGAGGCTCAAAAAACCGAGGCCAACAGCAATTTTTGCAAGTTCGTGGATAAAAACTATGCCAGTTGGATCCAGAACCGTAGCGGCAACGCGCCGATCATGTCGCATACCCTGTTTTTCAACAAGGTATTGCCATTGCTTGACAATGAGGAACCCGTTTATTTTATCGTAATAGATAACCTGCGCTATGACCAATGGAAGACCCTGCAACCCATGTTCACGGATCATTTCAGGATACAGGAAGACACCTGCTACTATGCCATATTGCCTACTGCGACCAACTATGCCCGGAATGCTATATTTGCCGGCTTGCTGCCCTCTGAAATTGAAAAGCGCTTCCCTAATGAATGGGTGAATGACGAAGAAGAAGGTGGGAAAAACCTACACGAAGAACTGTTCTTGAAGGATTACCTTACCCGTCTGCGCAAAGACATCAAATTTTCCTATAACAAGATCACCAACCTGGATGCCGGAAAAACATTGCTGGACAATGTGAACAACCTGCAAAAATTCAAGCTGAATGTGATCGTATATAATTTTGTGGACTTGCTTTCGCATGTGCGCACGGAAATGGACGTGATCAAAGAACTCGCAGAGGATGAGGTGGCGTATCGCTCACTGACCAAATCCTGGTTCCAACACTCCCCATTGTTTGAGATCATCAAGCGCCTGGGCGACAAGAAATGCAATGTAGTGGTATCTACTGACCATGGCTCTGTATTGGTGAGCAAACCCAGCAAGATCATTGGCGACCGGGCCACCACCACCAACCTGAGGTACAAGAACGGCAAGAACCTGAACTATAACCCCAAGGAAGTATTTGCGGTGCGCCACCCAGAGGAAGTGGGCCTACCCAAGCAGCATGTGAGTTCTAGTTTTGCCTTTGCCAAGGAAGATTATTTCTTTGTGTATCCCAACAATTACAACCACTTCGTGCACCAGTACCGCAATACCTTTCAGCACGGCGGCCTCAGCATAGAAGAAATGTTGGTGCCTGTAGTTACATTGGTGAACAAGTAGCGACTAGGATACTTACTTGATTTTTATTATATTCCCTATTTCAAGACGGACTGCATTTTTCCGATAGAACCTCTGCATTTGTTCAGTATAATTTGAATGAAACGCTTGAAACCTTTTGTTTGAAGCATATGTTTTTTTATGCCGGTACTTGGCCAAATCATGGGCCTCTCTGAAAAAAGCTATAGTTGATTCTAGTTGTTGGAGTGATTCCTCAACCCAACCCTTCATGGATGTATTCAATTCAACAAAATACAAATGCTCATTCGTCGATGAAGTGAGCATGCAATCACAACGCCCTCTACCTGGATATTCATCGTCACGGATCACGCATTTGTCAACGGCTGAAAAGGTTATCCCAATATCTGTTTCGTTGATAACTGTCGCAATCCATTTATTTTGATTCGATGTATCCACATAAGCCTTAGCGCCGTTCTTGTCATCACATAGGCCAAATTGATCTTCATAATGAACCATATTTTCATAGCAAGCTGGATCGAAAAAATTCATGAGGACAATTCCTCCTCTATTTCAAGCAGCGCATCAAAAATCTCATTGCCTTCTTGCAATTTCTTATTAAGATAATTGCTGTCAGATGGAATTCCCTCAAAATCAGGGAGCAGTTCTATTGTGCCATTGGTATCATTAAACTGGTAAATAGCAAGATCTTCTGGACGAACTAATGCGCCCATGGGAACGATGTTATACAATTTATCAAAAAGGGTATTGGCCTTTTTCTTGGAAATTGCATTGGCCAAGTGATTACCCTGTATCACAAGGCTCAAATAGTTAATGATATAAGGGCTATGCGTGGTGATAACCAATTGGTTCATTTCCCTGCTATTGTTAAATTCCAGCAGTTGTTTAAGGATTTCCCATTGGGAAGATGGGAATAAATTTTGCTCTGGTTCTTCTACGATATTTACAAAACAAACATTCAGATATTTTGCTATAATATCCTTCATTATTTTGTCACGCTCCTGTATATTCAAATCTTGGTCAAACGCTACTTTGGAGAATTCATCTGAAAACCGAACCGCTTGATTGACATTAAGTTTTTGCCTTGGATCCGTAGTTACTCTGTTTAACTCTTCTGTAAGGAACTTTGAAACTATGAATAACGGGGTCACGGATTGAAAGCCGCTTGATGCTTCCAGTAAGTTGACTTCATAATCTTCTCCAACCAAAAAGGAAGCATCTATAGAATCCTCATATCTATATGAGACATTATTAATGGGCAGTGGAACATTCTTTTTGGCAAATGATCGTTGCGCGTTACTGAATTCCTGAGCGAAATCGAAAAGTGGGCTAGGAAGATGTTTAACATCATTTGCCCTTTCAATTACGGTCAAAAAATTTCGTTCAGCAGGCACGTACATTATTTGAGGAACAGAATAAGGCTTAGAATCATTAAGTTTTATATTCAGCGTAGGGTCGTCTGCATTTCCTTTGCATGTAATAGTATAGCGATCGCCAATATATTCTATTATAGTATCAGGTTTAAAATAATTTTTTATCCTCTGATAATCGAAAAGTACCTCAAGCCTTGCAAAATGAAATTTACTAATGTCTTCATCACCCCTGTTTAGTGCTTTTTCCAACCAAGTCAGAGTAGAGAACACTTTGGCAACAGTGCTTTTGCCTGATCCTTGATTCCCAACAAAAATCGTGACTTTTGAAATATTCATAAAATCATCACCACTTTCACTGGAAAAGCCACTTTTTATTGGCCCGAAGTTTTTCAAAAGCAACCTTGCCATTTGATAATTCCTTTGCGTTTTTAGGCAAATATAAGCATTTGTCATGGGCATTTGGAAATATGAAAAAATGCAAAGCCTCCTTATTGCCATTCGCAAAGCCTCCTTATTGCCATTCGCAATACCTTTCAGCACGGCGGCCTGAGCATTGAAGAAATGTTGGTGCCTGTAGTTACTTTGGTGAACAAATAGTCTGCCTACTTCGCGTCATCCACTTCAATGGCCGTGATGGGCATGCGCACCAGTCCGGGTATTTGGCTCAGTTGGGGTTCGAGGTCTTTTTCGTTCCCCGCTACCACCATTTTATAGTTGTCTGGCTTGAAGTACTTTTTCACGATCTTATTCACCTGTTCCCGGTCTATGCTTTCAAAGCCCAGCAGGTATTTTTTGCGCTTTTCAAAATCGGGGTATAGCTGGGGGTTGAATATTTCCATGATCTGGCCAGGGGTTTCGGCCCGTTTCAGGTTAGCTGTAAATTGGGCTTTGGCGATTTCAAAAATCTCTTGGGGTGCCCCGCTGTCATAATACTGCTTCAATATTTTATCAAAACTCTGTATGGTGCCTAACATCACCTCGTTTCGCACCGATGTGGCAGCCAAGTAGGTACCATTGTTGTTGTCCTCAGAAAATTGGGTACCGATGCCGTAGGTCTTCCCTTCTTTTTCGCGGATCTGTTTGAAGAGCATTTGCGAGAATATTTCATTGGCCAATTCAAAAGCCAGTTGATCCTTGCTGCCTACTTCAGGTGCCTTTTTTATCCAGGTCAAGGTTGATTGTGTACCGTTGCTGCGGTTCACAAAGGCATATTCCTTTTTGGAAATATCCGGCTCAGGCAATGATACGCCATTGTTCTCCCCAAATGCCGCCTCCCAGCCGCCGAAATATTTCTCTATCAAGGCTTTCATCTTGTCTTTATCGGGCTTGCCGCACACCACCATGATGCAGTTTTTTGGGGTAAAATTGAATTTATAGTATTCGTGCATCTGGTCTGCGGTTATTTTATTCAACTGAGCGGCATAAAAATGCCTGCCCAATGGGTTACCCGCGCCAAACACGCAAAAATTGGCAAAAATACCCGCCAATTGATTGGCATTCATCTTGGCAGGGGTATTGTAGGCAATGGTTTCATGGATCATCTCTCCCACTTCATCTTTAGGGAACGAAGGTTTTAGAACAATATCTGAAAACAAATCCATCGCCATGTCCACATCCTTGTCAAGGAACTGCATATCCAAGCTCGTATAGGAATCATTGCTTCCTGAAGTAAGGGAAGCCCCCATAATATACTTCAGGCTGTCTTGCTGAACCCGGGTGTATTTTTCGTTGCCCAACAGGAGTGCTTCTGCGGTGAGGCGAGAAATATCCTGCATGCCGGGCGTTTCGTTTTTCCGTCCGGTATTGATGTACAGCCTTACATTGGTAACGGGTAACGAACCGTAATCCATAAACACCACCTGCATCTTGTTTTTGAGCTTGTATTTCTCATAGCCAGGCATATTGGTTTGGGCGGATAATGTATTCGCAGACAGAAGGATGCTAAAGAATATATATATGTTTTTCATGATAGGTCGCATTGATATGGGTTATTCAGGTTTAATGTTCACTACATGCAATTGGTCATCGCTGAAATAGGTGGTTGCTACCCGTTTCAGGTCTTCATTGGTCACCTTTTTGTATTGCTCTATGACATGGGAAGCCCGGTTATAATCCCCTAGATAAAGTTCTGCCCAACCCAAGTCATTCGAAATATACTCCGATGAATATTGGTACTGAATATCATTTGCTTCCAAGGATTTGATATAGTTGTCCATCAAGCCTTGAGGTATGCCTTCTTCTTTTACTTTCGCCAATTCATCTTTTACCGCTTTCTTCACTTTCAGGTTGCCCGGTGAGGCACTCATATAGAAATTGATGGTTTGAATGCTTTGATAGAGAAAAAACCTCGATTCCTCCATGGAAAGTATGGCATATACCTGATGTTTCTTTTTTACCAAGCTATTGTTGAGCAATGAATTTTCATCCAAGAACAACAGGTTGGTGAGCATATCCAGGGCATAATAATCCTTGCTGGTAATGGCAGGGAATGGGATGGCATAAGAATATACCTGCAGAAACATGTCAATGGCCATTTCATCCTGTTTGGGGGCAGCCTTTACAAGGTCAGGCAGGTTTTCCTTGGGTTTCAACACCAGTTGCTTGGTAAGGGGACCAAAATGCTTTTCTGCCATGGCAAATACCTCGTCAGGGTTCACATCGCCTGTCACCACCACAAAAGCATTGTTGGGACTATAATAATTGTTATAAAAATCCATGCATTGCTTTGCGGTAAAGGCAGTTATTTCATCCAGGTTGCCTATGGTGTTCACGGTATAAGGATGCCCTTCCGGGTACAATATCTTGTACTCGCTTAGGTACAGGTTCCGGTTCCAGTCATTGGTCCAATTCCTGAACTCCTCTCCCACCACTTGCCTTTCGGTGTTCAATATCTCCTGGCTCACCACCAGGTTGCTCATACGGTCGGCTTCCATGTCCAAGCCAAGCTCCAATGATGTTTTCGGGATATATTCATGGTATTCTGTAAAATCACTATGGGTACTGGCATTGGAATAACCCCCACTCTTTTCGATGTTCTTATCAAAAACATCACCGGGGTATTTTTGCGTCCCTCTGAACATCATGTGCTCAAACATGTGTGCCATGCCGCGGTTGCCCGGCACTTCGTCTTTGCTGCCCGTGCGATACCATACCTGAAGGTACACAAAATCATTGCCCGGTTTTTGGCAAACGATCACCTTCAGCCCGTTTTTCAGGGTTTTGGAGGTGGTGGGGTAGTTGATGGCACTTGCCTGCACATAACAACCCAACAACAATAACAACAACAATTGTTTTTTCATAATTTATATGCCTATTCTTAAAAGTCCTTTAGCGCTGATACCAAACCGGAAAGTGGCAAAGGTTTTCTGCCCTTCCGCAAACCCGGTAACAAAAATAAACTGGAATGTTTTCAGTTTTTCCACACCCACATACACTTCCGCATACTGGTGCAGGGTATTGCTGGTAAGATAGTTGATCCCCGCCACTTCGCCCAGTTTCAATTTGCGAATCAACGGGAATTTATTCACTATCAATCCCCCGAAATGATGCTCGAAATGTGCCCAGACAAATTGATCATTGGTACTGTAGGTATAATACGGTAACAATTCAAAGCCGCTGGCATTGGTGAAAATGGTTTGGTTGCCATTGAAATGATAATAATCCATAAAACTCATCGCCCTGTTGTTTAGGAATTTGCCCCCCGTGACACTCCACTCCGAATTGCCGAGCATTTTCAGGTTGAACTTTCCGCTTACGGCTGCCTGTACATAATCAAAATCCACATTCGACCCGAGCACATTGCTGATCCCCTTTTTATAGTATACCATGATTTTGGGGTACTTCGATTCCTGGACTATTTTTTCATAAGGCCGGGTATAATACCGCTGTTTGATAGAGAAATTGAATTGGGCATCGAAAAGCAATGCATTATTGGTGGTAAACGCCGGCACCCCTTCTGACCCGAATTGCGTTGGGTCATTAGACGTGAATTCTTTGTTGGATTTGCTGACGGTGAACAAATCCGTATTGGCCAAGGGGCTGCGCTGTTCGTATTTAAGAGATGCGGTGAACTGTATGCCGTTCACGATTTCCATAGAGTGGCGAACGGTCACAAAATCGGACTGGTATAATTTCAGGAAATTGGATTTGTCCAATAATGTATAAAATTCATTGAAAATAACCGAGTAGGGGTGTGAGGTAAACTGCACCGCCTGCTGCCCTCCTTCCACGGTCAAATAACTGAATTTTTCCCGCTTATAATAATACCTGAAAGCCAGCCCACCGTTCAATTTGTTGTTCGACAGGCCATAGCTTATGTCAGGCTCTATAGTATAGAACCGGTGTCGTTCCAGTTCTTTCGAGAAAAACCCGCTTAGGCCCAATTTTAACCCTTGTACCGTATTGTATTGTATGTTTGAGATCAGCGGTGAAATACCATAATCCGTTTTTTTGTATCGGTTGCGATAGTTGTAGCCGCTCACTAATAGATCAAACACTTTCAATTTATTCTGCTTTTGATCCACCGAATCCAGGTATTTTTTGGAGTTTCGGATTTTCATGATGCTGTCGCGTTTGGTATAGTCATCAATCTCCTCCACTGTCAACGGGACAGGGCGGGTATCGTGCCAGTACATGGTGTCCTTTTTGTTCGCGGTACTGTCAATGCTCATGGTTTCCCCCTTGAAAAAGTGCTTGGGAAATTCCGGGTTCAGTTTGTAATTGGTATTTACCCCGATGTACAAACCATTGAATTTAAACCCCAAAGCAGAAATATGAAAAGAGAATTTATTGTTAAATGGCATCCAAACATCATTTTCCACGGGGATACAGGTTTGGTTCACCACCAGCGTATCCACAAAGTCTATTTGGGCATCCTTGCTCAGGTACACATCGGTGCTGTATATCCGCCATCCACTTTCTTCCAGGTATATATATCCGCGGAATACAGGGTCGTGCTTCCGCCTGGGGATCACTTCTATCTTGTCTACGGTCACCCCGTTTTCTTGGTAGGTGCCGTCCAACCGGTATTTATAATAGGTCATCGCATCTGCGGCGATGGGAGATATGAATCCGCGCTCACTCAGGTTTTCTACCGTCATCACATTGTCATAAAAATTGAACAACAGGTCAGATGCGCTATTGTAGCTGAACCCCTTGCTGTCTCCGCTTACCTTGGAAGATATCATCTCCTCTTTGATATCCTCTGGCTGCCTGAAGTTGTATTTGGAAACGGATTCTGACAGGTACACGATTTTGTGGGTGGTATCTATCAAATCCACATCATCGTTGGTGATGTCGTGGCCGAGCAGTTTTTTGGGCTTATCGGTAAGCCGTTGTATGGCCTTGATATACACATCGCAGCTATAGGCTTTTACCTGATCGCGGTAAAATTTTCGCTTTTTTATGGCCTTACGGATCATGTTGTAGGCAGGATCTTCGCCTGCCTTTATCGTCACTTCCTTCAATTGTAAAGTGGCATCGCTCATTGTGATGTTCAACACAATGCGGCTGTTGGCCACGGTAATGGGATGCGTCATTGTCCTATATCCCATGCTCCGGAACACAAGTGCGTATTCACCCGGTTGCAGGTCCAAGCTATATGCCCCATCAAAATTGGAGGTGGTACCATGGCTGGTGCCCTGAACATAAATGCTGGCATACGCGATAGGATGGCCAGATGAATCCAAGACTTTACCCGTGACCGTGGTGGCGCGGGCATGGCTGGCACATAATAGCAGAACACTGAACACAAGTAGTGTAAATTTTCTATTCATATCCACTATACGATTAGGTGCGGCGAAAGTTACAGAAGTATTTTTATTATTTGCAGGATCTCCCTCATTTGCCAATGAACCCAGCAATATCATCTATGACATAAGGTGCCACATGCGAGGGGACTTCGTATTCAGCAGGGGTTGACATCTTGCCCTCCCCTTCCATGAACAGGTGGTTTAGTTTGGGATAGGATTTAGATATTTCTTTGGGATTGTTTTTGAGGGCTTTTTTCCAGATGTCAAAATCAGTCATCCGTACTTGGCAGTCCCGCTCCCCTTGCATGATGAGTATGGATATATCCAAAGTCTTTACAGTGGCTACCTGATCATAATGTTGCAAATACAACCAATAGTTGGCGGATGCGCCCAAGGGTAACTGATCGGAAGGGGTTTTGGGGCTTAGCGAACCATCTTTCAATTTGGCAACCTCTTTTTTGGTTTCTTCCAACTGCTTTTCGGCACCAGAAGATGGGTTCAATGAAGTCAGATAAGTGATCTGTTCCAAAATCAAGTCTTCCAAGGGCCTTGCCGGGCCTGCCATCATGATGATACCCGCTATTTGTCCCTTTGCATAGGCAGCAATCCTTGGAGCCGCCATGGCACCCAGGCTATGCCCCAAAACATATATACGATTGGTATCCACTCTGTCAAGGTGTTTGGCCAGCGCAATGGCAGAAATAGCGTCTTGTATGGTTTCATTTTCCAGGGTCACATTGTTTTTTTCAGCCATCTGCATGCCATATACCTTGGTCCGTTTGTCATACCTTATCACTGCGATGCCTTGAGAAGCCAACCCATAGGCAATGTCCTTGAAGGGTTTGTTGGCATCTATGCTTTCATCCCGGTCGTTGGGGCCAGAACCATGTACGAGGATGACGACAGGGAGTTTTTTTGTGCTGTTTTTGGGATAGACAAATTCGCCAGGCAGGGTAAATGAACCTGTCTTTACATCTATATCCATTTTGCTTATTTTGTTGATATCAGCATAAGCAGGAAGGCTATAAGCTCCTGCATCCACATGGCCTACAAACAAGAAACCCAACGCTTTCACATCAGTGGTTAAGGATACTTTCAGATCCAGCATCATATTTTCAAACTGACAGGGAATATAAACGGTTTTCCCTCCACCATTGCTTTCAACCCTAGGAATACCAGTGTTTTTTATGGGTCCCAATTTTGTCTGTACCACATCCCATCCTTTTTTCAATATCGCCGCCGAAATCTTATTCCCCAAGCTGGGATCAAAATAGGTCATGGCCTCCTCGAATTTCAAATTTTCATTGGCCAACAACAATGCTTTCGCGGTGGAGATATAGACGCTATCGGGAACAGATTGAGCCTGAGATGCAAATGCCAAAGTCAAAATAAACAGGGTAATGGCAAAGGATTTCATCATTCAAGATTTAGATAGGCTTTGAGAACAAAGGTATGGGAAAATCCGAACGGTCACTATTTTGCACTTGGAAATCCCGCGCACAATGCCAATCCCAGCCTTAAATCAAAAAACAATGGTGAACCGGCTGACAGTCCAGGAACAAAGCCCGCTTCAAGTCCCATGCTCATACCCACTTTCCTCTGGCTGACATATTTATACCCTAACCTATATCCAAGACTATTTTTCGGGGTGTATTTGTTCACCTCGTATTCTGTCGTTTTATTGGTGGCCAAGTCCAGTACTGTCGCATTGCTATAATTGCCATAGAAAGGCAGTAAGACATCGAAGTACAACTGCATTTTATTTGATATATCACGGGATGGAAGTCTTGGCTCTTGGAAAAAGATTTTATAATCTGTTAAAAAAGCAAAGTTCAACCCCGCGTACCCTGAAAAAGAAGTGAAATTCACGTTTGATGGGTTGTTCAAGGCAACGTTGGTTTGGGTAGGATCGTTAACATCATAACCAAATAAACTGATTGAATTTCCTCCCGAAATGATATTTACATTGTTGAGTCCGGCCTCTACCCCAAATTTGTGACCTTTTTTCATCGGCACATCAATAAAATAATTAGCATTACTATTGGGAAAAGATTCAGACCTCAATATTACCTTGGCTTCGCCATCTTCCGTTTCGTTCAAAAAATAGAAAATCACCCCACCATTGAATTGATGATATGGTGATAGTGGCTGGGGCGGATTGGCTTGTCCAAGAGTAATACTGCCAGATAGATAGGCATAAGATGCATTGCCGCAGACAGACCAATGTCGAGTTATGGCATATTCTGCTCCCATGGAAGCCGCTAAGGTAAAATTGAGCGAAAAATTTGTATAGGGATCAATTGGGCACAATTCCAGTGTTAGTTTCGGAATTTCTAAAGGCAAATTCCTTTCCAGGTTATAATTTACGGTGCCATAAGCCACATCGTTGTTGTCATGCATCACTATCTGCCCGAAACAAACATGACTGAAACATACCAATATCAACAAAAAAAATGATTTCCTCATATCTTTATCCTCTATTAACCCAACAAAGTTATAAAAATAAGCCCGGAAGCCAAAACCCTTGATTTGAAGTACATACTTTGCCATATGGGAAATATTTATGTATATTGCCTTGTGATCACGCACTAAACTTACAAAACCCATGAAACGCATCTACCTCTTTCTATTGCTCATCACCCTTGGTTCTTGCGGTATCATCGGTGGCAAAAAGTATGATACCATAAAAGAAAACCAATATACCAACCCTGCTTGGAAAACCCTGACCATGCCCAATTTTTCGATACAATACCCACCCGAATGGGAACTGAACCAAAGCGGTAAGGCAAATACCGTTTTTATCCTGCTTTCCCCTTTGGAATCAGACAGCGACACGTACCATGAAAACATCAGCTTGGTTCTGGAAGACCTGAAAGGGAAACATGTAAGCCTGAACCAATACGCCTCTGCCGCAGAACTCCAAATAAAAAAAGCGGTATCAGAGGCTAAATTACTGGAAAACAAAAATGTATTGGCTGGCACCCTAGAATATCATCGCCAAATATTTACCGGGGTTTCTGATACTTTGCACATGAAATTCGAACAGAATTATCATATCCACGATGGGCAAGTGTATGTTTTTACCATGGCCTGTAAATCAAACACATTCAAGAAATACGAAGAAATCGGAGAGAATATATTGAATTCGATTGTTTTTAAGAAGTAACCCTATGAAAGGCTTGTTTATTCTATTGTTGGCCGTTTGCCATTTTAATAGCATTGGTGGAAAAGAATTTCCAGTCTATATGCCAAAATCATCAGTCAACCCTGATTGGAAAACTTACGCGGGAACCGGTTATTCCATTCAATATCCGCCGGAGTGGGAAATGGACCTTAGCGGGAAAATGGGGGCAAGTTTCTTCATTTTCTCTCCCCTTGAATCTGACACTGACCAATTCAGGGAAAATATTAACCTGTTCGTACAAGACCTCAGTGCGCAAAAAATGAATCTCGACCAGTATGCAAACCTCTCCGAGATGCAGATCAAGAAAATGGTCACCAATGTCGATTTCATAGAAAACAAAAGGATCATTCGCGGTACAGACACTTGCAATAACTTGCTTTACAAAGGCGACCAAGGGATATTCCACCTAGAGTTTGAACAGCAATACCGCATTTATGATAACAAAGCCTATATCCTTACATTTACCGCTGAAGCGAGCAAATTCCAGAAATACAAAGAAATCGGCGAGAACATATTGAATTCGTTTGCTTTTAAGAAGTAAGGGACTATTTGATAATATTCCATATTGAATAAACCACGTTTCATGTATCCCAAATGCCTCATACAATGGCTTCTATGCTGTTTTCCGCATTGGTTGGTACGGCATAACATTGGATAAAAGAAAAAACAATTGATGGTGGCTTCATAGCAGCTCTAACTTTTACTACAACCCTGCTCCAAGACCCACTTGCCCGAATAAGACAGGGCATGCCCTGTCTCTACGGAATACATTTCGCAATACTGACTTCGTAATACCCAATACTCACGACCCACGACCCACGACCCACGACTCAAGACTCAAGACTCAAGACCCCTCCCCCATCATCTCCCAGGCCGAGTCATACCTCCCTTCCCGCTCCACGTACTCCAGAAAACGTTGATAGAAAGGGTGTCCGCCCAAGGTTGCGCTATCGCCAAAGACCACCAGTTTTTTGCGGGCACGGGTCAGGGCCACATTCAGCCTGCGGTGGTCTGCCAGGAAACCGATCTCCCCTTTCTCGTTGCTGCGTACCAATGATATATATACAATGTCACGCTCCTGACCCTGAAAGGCATCAATGGTATTGATATCAATACTGGCATGGGTTTGTAGCAAATCGTTGTGGTTCAGCAGTTCTTGTAGGTGCTTTACCTGTTCCCGATAGGGGGATATGATGGCCACACGCGCCAGGTGCTCAGGTTGTTGCCCGGTGAGCAACCGCTCCAAGTGTTTCAACAAGATATCCGCCTCTCCTGGGTTATAGGTGCTCAGCGTTTCGGGGTTCTGCTTTTCATCAAAGCTGCATCCGGCCGTGTCTATAAACTCCAATGGGGCATTGTTCTCAAAATCAACGAGATGTCCCATCACACTATTATCAGCAATGAGCTTGTTGTCATAGAATTCCTGATTGCTGAAACCCATGATCTTCTCGTGCATACGATATTGCGTATTCAGCAGGGATACTTCCGGCAATCGGCCCAGGCATTTTTCGATGAGCGTAATGCAGAGGCCTTTTTTGCTGGCCTCCATGCTTTTCACCGTAGGCGGCAGCTGAAATGGGTCTCCTGCCAATATCACCCGTTGTGCGCGGGCCACGGGTATCCAGGTAGCAGGTTCCAGGGCCTGGGCAGCCTCATCAATCACCAGGGTTTTATAGGTGCGCCCTTCCGTGTACCTATTTATGGAACCCACCAGCGTGCAGGTCACCACATCCGCCTTGGACATGATATCGCTCACGGCATAGTCCTCCAGTTTTATGGCATCGTTCTTCAGCAGGCGGGCCTCTTTTAACAGGAGGTTTCGCTGCTCACGCTCGTCCCTGCCGAAATGCCGCTTGTACTTCAGTGCCATGCGCTTGTATTCCTCGGCCTGCTTTTTCAGGTTCTTCACGTCCTTGGCATAGGCATGTTTTTCCAGCCGCGCCTCCAGGGTATGTGATAGGATGCTCTCGTCTATGCGCGCCAGGTTGCCCAGCCGTACCACATCCAGCCCCATATCGCTCAGCCGCTCGGTGAGCAGGTCAACCGCTGCATTGCTGGGTGCGCACACCAGTATGTTTTTCTCCGCTTTCGCTATATGCTTGATGGCATGTACCAGTGTGGTGGTTTTGCCGGTGCCAGGTGGCCCATGGATAATGGCCACATCCTGCGCGGCCACCACACGGTTCACCGCCTCGTTTTGCGAGGCATTCAGCTGGGGGATCTGTATTTGGTGCTCGGGATAGATAAACCGAGGCAGTTTGTCACCGAGAATAATATCGCGAAGCTCGGCCAGGCGGTTGTCTTCGGCAGCCAATACCCGCTTCATACCATCCTCCATTTCGCGGTAGCTGCGCTCGTCAAACATCAATTGTACCCCTATCTTACCTTCGCTCAGCCAATCCGGCATATCATCACTGTAGAGCACTATCTTCAAGGTATTGCCGCTCACGAAGTGGATAACCCCAGCCGCTTCTGACCCTTCCAGGCCGGGCTTGTTGCAGAACAGGCTGGCCATCTTGCCACCCGAGAACTGGTGGGGAGTGTCGCGCTGGGTAGGCCGCTCCACAGTGATATTGGGATAATCTCCGAGTCCATATCCGGTTTCCTTTATTTCCAAGGGGTACCAGCATATCCCCTGCTCCTTGCGGTGCTGCAGGGTACTGTTTTTTATGTGCAGGTTGTATTGGGCAAGGTCTTCATCCTTTTCTATTTTCAGCAGCTTTTGCAGTTTCTGCAGTTCTTCCTGGGCATGGTTCATGGGGCGAATATAGGGAGTATTGCGTATAGCGAACTGAGTATTGCGATGGGGGTTGTGGGTTGATTATTCGTAGAGACAGGGTACGCCCTATCTTATTTGGACAAATGGGCGGAAGTGATGGGTTATCGAATACATTAGGCACATCCTCTTTGACAGCTATAGGCTCGGCGCAGGATGGGCGTACGCACATCCGCGAAGGGATCGGTACGGAAAGTTCGACGAAGCTAACTTCAGTCAAAAAAATATCAGGCAGAATTTTTCCAATACAGTGCAGATTTTTTTCCGGTTCATAATTAATTGTTAACCAAAATATCCTTCATTGTCATTATTTTAACCACAAGCATATCGTTTTCCTGCGGATAGGTGCGGTATTGGTGCGCATGTAGCTTTGCATCCGGTGAAGAGATATCGCCTGAAAAAAAATCACTTAAAAAAACCGGAAAATGATTTCTGCTTTCAAAAAGTTTTATATTTACCCAACCGAAACCAGAAGCAGTAAATCATGGACGAAAGAAGTAGCCGGTTTAAAAATCAATATGGCATGAGCGCAGTATTAAAAATCCTGCTCTTGGAAGACAATGCGCTGGATGCCGAAATCATTATCCGTGAGTTGCGAAAAGGGGGCCTTGAGTTCAGCCATTTTTTGGCAGATAACCGGGACAGCTATTTGAACGGCTTGGCCACGTTTTCCCCTGATATCATCCTATCAGACCATACCTTGCCGGCTTTTGGTTCCAAAGAGGCCCTCTCCATATCCCAACAGCAGGCTGTGAAAATCCCTTTTATATTGGTCACCGGCACGGTTTCAGAAGAATATGCCGTGGAGATCATGAAAGACGGTGCCTATGATTATATCCTGAAAGACCATTTGCAGCGCCTGCCCTCTGCGGTACTGAACGCCGTGGAAAAAGGCAGGATGGAAATAGAGAACCAAAAATTCCTGGAAGACCTCATCACCAATGAGGCATTGCTGAAAGAAGCGGAACGGCTCGCGCACCTGGGCAGTTGGCAGTTTGACCTATCCACCTACGAATCCAAATGGAGCGATGAATCCTACCGTATCCTTGGGTTCGAACCCGGGCAAACAGAGGCTTCGTTTGAAAACATGCTGCGCCTGGTGCATACAGACGATATCGCCTATGTGAATGAGATGACCTCAGACCCCATGATCTTGAAGCATGACAATATCAAGTTCAATTTCAGGATCATCACTTTGGATAATACTATCCGATATATACACAACGAGCTAAGGGTGGACAGGGACCTCCACGGCAAACCGCTGAAATTGACCGGTTTTATCTTGGATATCACCGAATCGCAAGAAGCTCAGGATGCCTTGCTGAAATCGGAAGCCAACCTGCGTACCATTTTTGACAATACCATTGTGGGCTATGTGTTGGTGGACCAGAACCTGAACATTGTTTCGTTCAACAACATTGCAAACCAAGGAATGATAGAGGAACGGGGACTGCCTTTGAAGGAAGGAAAGAACCTATCCTTTTATATGCCCAAAGAACGGAAAGAAGAATCCACGGCACTTTATAGGGACGCCTTGCAAGGCAAACCCGTGAATTTTGAAACGAGCTATTTCAAAAAGGACAAAACAGCGGTATGGTACCAAGTGCAGGCATCTCCGGTTAAGGACAGCAACAACAACGCCCTGGGGCTCATTATAGCCATTACCTATATTACAGAAAGGAAAATGGCCGAACTGGAAAAAGAAAAGCTCACCGAGGCCCTCAAGGATTCGCACTCCCGGCTCAGGAAGCTCGTGCCCCGGGTACAGGCAGCCCGCGAAGAAGAGCGCTTGCACATAGCCCGCGAAGTGCACGATGAACTCGGGCAGGTGCTCACCGCCATGAAGATAGAGGTATCCATGCTCAACAAAAAGATACCGATCAAAAAGGAGTTCGCGTTTTTGCAATTGGCCTTTGTCACCATCATCCGGCTCATAGACAAATCCATTGCCTCGGTGAAAAAGATCGCGACTGACCTACGACCCGAAATGCTCGACGAACTGGGCATTGCCGAATCCATAAAATGGCTGGCCGAGGAATTCAAAAAGAACACGGGCATAGATTATAGCCTTTCCCTATCGTCAGGGTTCATTGACCTGAAGGCCGACATCAACGTATCCACCACCCTATACCGCATCGTGCAGGAATCGTTGACCAACATATCCCGGCATGCCGAGGCCACCAAAGTGAAAATAGCGCTGAAAACAAATGAGGAAAACCTGTTTCTGGTGATCCAGGACAATGGGGTGGGCATTACCGAAGAACAAAAAAACCGAAAGAAATCTTTTGGCATCACGGGGATCAAAGAACGCGTATTTTTGCTCAATGGCAACATGGAGATATCCGGCACGCCAGGCAAAGGAACCATAGTGTACGCACAAATACCACGCAAGCATGATTAACATATTCATCACTGACGACCATTCCATCATGAGGGATGGGTTGAAGAAAATCCTGAGCGAGGAAAGGGACATGAAAGTAGTGGGCGAAGCGGCCAACTACCACGATGCCATAACGGGTGTAGCCAAGCTGGAACCCGATGTGGTGATCCTCGATATTTCGCTACCGGGCCGCAATGGGCTGGATATACTAAAAGAACTGAAAAGCACGCACCCCAAACTGAAGGTGCTGATACTGAGCATGCACCCAGAAGAACGGTTTGCCCTACGTGCCATCAAAGCCGGTGCCTCTGGATACGTGACCAAGGAAAACGCCGCCGACGAGCTGGTGAACGCGATACGCAAAGTGAGCGCCGGGCTCAAATACATCAGTGCCGACCTGGCCGGGCAATTGGCCGACCGCTTTGGCACCGATTTCAGCAAAGTGCCCCATGAGCAACTTTCTGACAGGGAGTTTGAGGTACTCTGCAAGATCGCCGAAGGAAAATCCATCAAAGAAATAGCTGAGATGTTGGTACTGAGCCCCGCTACCGTGGCCACCTACCGGGCAAGGGTGTTGGAGAAAATGAACCTGAAATCGAATGTGGAAATAACCAGCTATGTGTACCGGAACCACCTGATGGATTAAGACAAGAAAATTTCTGCTTATATGTGATTATCTCCTGATATTAGTGCTACTTTGCCATGACTTATCCCCCCCGGGCAGTTGTTGGGCTGCCGATAAAAGCATGAACGAAACGCGTGTCATCGGAAACGAAGAGCAATTTTCATTGCTCTTGGCCAGCATAAAGGATTATGCCATTTTCATTATTGATCCTGATGGATACATACTGAGTTGGAACGCAGGTGCTCAGGCCATAAAGGGCTATACCGAAACAGAGATCATCGGCAAGCATATATCCATTTTTTATACTGAGGCAGACCGGCAAAACGGTGAACCCGAAAGAAACCTTGCCAATGCCAAAGCCCATGGGCGGCATGAACAAGAAGGTTGGCGCGTACGCAAGGATGGCAGCAAGTTTTGGGCGGATGTGATCTTCTCTGCCATGTATGATGCAGAAGGGCTTCTCATGGGCTTCTCAAAAGTGACCCGTGATGTCACCGAAAAGAAAAAAGCAGAAGAAGCATTAAAGCAACTCAACGCGGAACTGGAGCTTAGGGTGGTGCAAAAGGTGGACGAAGTGATACGATCGGAAAGGAAACTGCGGATGATCATCGAAAACAATACCGATATCATTACGATGTTCGATGAAAAGCTCTTGCCTTTTTACCGGGGACCAGCCTCTGAACGCATTACCGGTTGGGACGATTCCAGCCGCAGCACCATGGCCTCCACAGATCTTATACACCCAGAAGATGTTGAAAAATTCATGGGTTATATTGATGAGACAAGGCAACATCCAGAAAAACTCATACCGGTGGATTTCCGGTCCTTGCATCGGGATGGCCATTATATTTGGTTTGATGGAGTGATGAGCAATATGCTGGGTGATTTAGACCTCAAAGCCATCATCCTCAATGTGCGGGATGTGAGCGAAAGGAAAATCGCAGAAAAAAAACTCCGCGATTCCCTCAAGGAATTAAGGGATTATAAATATGCCCTCGATGAGTCTGATATCGTGGCCATCACCAATCAAAAAGGCATCATCACCTACGTGAACGATAATTTTTGCAAGATCTCAAAATATAGCAAAGAAGAACTCATCGGGCAAGACCATCGGATCATCAATTCAGGCTACCACCCCAAGGCCTTCATCAAAAACCTATGGAACACCATTGCCAAGGGGAATATCTGGCGTGGGGAGTTGAAGAACAAGGCCAAGGACGGCACTATATATTGGGTGCAGACAACCATTGTCCCTTTCTTGGACGATATGGGCAAGCCTTACCAATACATCGCCATCCGGTCTGACATCACAGAGCGCAAGCGGGTGGAAGAAGAGATCATCGGCCTGAACGAAACCTTGGAAACAAAAGTGAAAGACCGTACCGTGCAGCTCCAAGAAGCCAACAACGAATTGGAGTCTTTTTCCTACTCGGTATCCCATGATTTGCGGGCGCCATTGCGGGCAGTGGGTGGATATGCAAAAATACTGGGTGAAGATTATTCCCAATCATTGGATGAAGAAGCCAACCGCTTGCTGAAAGTAATCCAGGAAAATGCCAAAAAAATGGGCATGCTCATTGACGACCTTCTTTCTTTTTCAAAACTGGGCAGGAAAGAAATGAAGAAGACCACCATAGATATGGGAATACTGGCCCGGGAAGTGCTTTTTGAATTATCAGGTTCGCATGAAATCCCTGCCAATATCACCATCCACCCATTGCAACATATCGTTGCCGATTATTCATTGATATACCAAGTGGCGTTCAACCTATTGTCCAATGCCATCAAATATTCGTCAAAAAACGAAAACCCATTGGTGGAAATGAAATCGGAAGAAACGGAAGATGGGGTCACTTATTCCGTGGCAGACAACGGGGTGGGATTCGATATGAAATATGCCCATAAATTGTTTGGCGTGTTCCAAAGATTGCATGCCGACGCGGAATTTGAAGGAACAGGGGTGGGCCTGGCCATTGTACAACGGATCATCACCAAACACGGCGGCAAAGTCTGGGCCGAGGCTGAACTGGGGAAAGGTGCCACGTTCTATTTTACGCTGCCCAAAAAACACCGACTAAACTCATAATACCATGCAAGACAACCAAGTAGAAATCCTATTGATCGAAGACAACCCAAACGATGCCGAAATGACCATCCGCGCCCTGAAAAAAAGCAAGGTATCCAACCATATCCAACACATCAGCAATGGGGCCTTGGCACTCGATTACCTTTTTGGCACTGGGGAATATGCAACGCGAGACACCAACAACAAACCTAGGGTCATCCTACTCGACCTTAAAATGCCCCTGGTGGATGGCATGGAGGTATTGGTGAAAATAAAGGAGAACGACGAGACCAAGAATATCCCCATTGTAATCCTCACCTCATCAAACGAGCACCCCGATATTGAAAAGTGCTACAAGCTGGGCGCCAACAGTTATATCGTGAAACCTGTTGAATTTGAAAGCTTTATGCATGTTGTAAAAGAACTGGGCCTGTATTGGTTGATCCTGAACCAAGCCCCACCCCTTTAACAGATCCGGGGCCTTCGCCGACCCATAGACAGCGAAACTTTAATCATACCATTACCCGGAAATCTACCTGATGCCCACTTTTTTACCCACCGAAGACGCGTCTTTTCTATTACCTTAACATTCGGAATCCACTTTTATCGGGCTTTCCTTCCATTATTGCTCAAAACAGGATACATCATGCCAAATGTAATGTTTTGTCGATTTTTTGGGCTTTTTCGACAGACTGATGTTGACAGACCATTAAACCTAGGTTGATTTTATAATTCAACCTATTTACATTCAATGAATTGTGAAAAACATGTGCAAAAAGCATTTTTGCCTATTGCTTCGCTGAGAAGTGTAACGTATCATGGCATTTTGTGTCGTTTTTTGATATAATGACCACAAATATTACATGTGTAATATTTACGCCATATTTGATTTGCATTATGAATATCAAATAGTATATTTTTGTCTTTGCGAGGATAAAAATAGGCCTCACGGGAGTTCAGACAATACTTTTTTAGACAAAGCCTCAAAAACCAAAAGGATGAAAAACCACTATGTGATCGCGCGTCCCTCTTATTTTGCGCCGAAAATCCATTTCACGCAACTTTTTTACACATTCCTTGTTATCAACGTATTAAGCCGTGTTTTACCGAAATACGTGACAGATGTCATCTTATTAGATCATAATTGTAATAAAAAAAATGACTGTTTTATAGTATTTAATACTCTTTTTCTGCCTGGTCGATAGGTGTTCCTTTGTAGAATATTTTTTTACTGAACGCGAATGAAAAACCTGGTTATGAAACACATTCTTTACAACAGTTTAAGCACCCTGCCACACCATACCTCCAATGCATTCCCCATGTGGCTCAGGCGGATGCTTGGTTTTACCCTTAGTTTGTTATTGCTGGATGCGGTTCAGGCGCAGGCAGTCTCCAATACCTGGGTGGGCGGCCATGTGGGCGACCCAACGTCTTGGAAAGAAGCACAAAACTGGAGCACTGGAAAAGCACCAGTTTCGACCGATGATATTTTTGTGAATTTTACTGCGAATAACCCGATTGTGGATATCAACACCTCCATCAAAAGCCTTACTCTCACGGGCAGCGGAGCAACCCTGTATATAAGTAGTACCTATTGTTTGAAAGCCTCCGGCAATGTAACCATTGCCACGGGCACCAAACTGCAAAGCGGCACTGGAATGTTCATGATCGGCGGTGGCATCAGCGGCAGTGGCATCCTGGACCTCAGCGGTAACGGGACCCTGCAAATAGCCGGAGACATGACCATAGATTCATTGTTGGCAGGCAAAGGAGGCAGTTCTCTGGTCATATTTAATGGGATAGCACAAGCATTGAGCAAGAGCTATGTTTTCAACAATATACAGATCGGATCCACGGCAAGCCCCATTCTCAGCCTGATGGCAAACGAGGAAATTGACGGTACCCTCAGTGGCAAAGGCACGGTAAACTGCAACTCCTATAATTTATTGATCGTGGGTGACATCACTGTAAAAAATTTCAACGCAGGTACAAGTTCTGTAACCTTATTGGGAAACAGTGACATGCAAAGCCAAGACATCAATAGTTATATCTTTTATAACCTGACGGTGAACAATGAAAAAACATATCTGATGGGCAATGTGACCATACAGCATAACCTCAACTTCATCAATGGCAACATGATGCTGCGTTCCTATAACCTCACGATCATTGACGGAGCAAGCATCACCTGGAACGGTGCCGCCCAAACCGATTGGGGCTCAGGTTATATAGTTACTTCTGGAAAGGGATATTTGACCATGACGGCAAACCCTTCCGGCACCATTTTCCCCATAGGCTACACGGCTACTGATTTCAATCCTATCACACTGACAACAGACACTGGCAAAGCTGCATGCAATGTATTGGTGGCTTCCGGCATCACTGATGCGAGTGGTGCACAGATAGCATCCCATGTGGTGAACGAGACCTGGACAGTGATATCAAACAGCGCAGTTGCCTCTATGACCATGACCCCGCAATGGACCGATGGCAGCTACGGTACTTCTGCACAAGAACAGCCTCAATTTGACCGGTCTCTGGCTCAAATATCTACTAGAACCTCTCAAGCCACCAACGCACCTTGGACACCTTCTGGCCTTATCGGGCAGGCAAGTGGTGGCAACCCTTGGACAAAAAGCTCAGGCAAGATAAGCATGACCGCAGGCGCCACCTATTTTGTGGGCGTAGGTGATATTGGTAGTGCATTGCCGATAACCTTGGACAAATTTGATGTGGCCAATGCACAAGCCCACGCGGAGCTGTATTGGAGCACCGCCATGGAGATCAACAACAATTATTTTGAAGTGGAACGCTCTTTGTCAGGCCTACAATGGTCCTCGCTTGGCAAAGTGGCCGGCCATGGTAGTTCAAACGAGGAAAACGCCTATCATTTCATTGACAGCCTGCATGGTATCATTGGCAATACAACAGTATTTTATCGGTTGAAGCAAGTGGATTTCAATGGCTCGTTCACGTACTCTCCCATCCGCTCCATAGCCATTGCCAATACACCCATCTCGGTGCAAACCTACCCCAACCCAACCCAAGGTACCCTGAACGTGGCATGGGAGAACGACAATGCCAATACTGTATTGAACATCATGAACCTTAGCGGCAATACGCTCTATGCCGAAACCATTGGTGGGCAAGGGGCAGTTTCCCGCCAGATAAGCCTGGAAAGGTATCCCGCGGGTGCCTATATTGTGAAGCTGACAACTGGGGAGAATGAAACCTCCAAAATCGTGTATAAAAACTAAGCAGACATCTTATTATTGGACTATAAGCCGCCGCGTTTCAGCCATTCCTTCACCAGTGATTCGCAAAATGTACATGCCTTTTGGAAGACCCGAGGTATTTAGGAAAATTTCGCGTTGGCCTACGATATTACCATGGAATACAGTACCTATTGTCTTGCCCGTGATATCATTGAGGCAAACATTCACATCCGCCGCATTGTGCAGGTTCAATTGGATGGTGGCCATGGATGTTGCTGGGTTGGGATAAATGCTTACTGAAGTTTGGGCAACCGAAACTGGGTCTATGCCAGATGTGCCGCCATACACAAAAGTATATACTGTGCCATTGGTAGGCATGCCGTTGAGTGAAACAGCAGTATTTGTGGTATTTAATTTGGGATTGATAAGGCTACCAGAGAGATAATAACTCTTTAATATCTTGTTGTTGTCTTTTTTCTTGAGGCTGGCGAAGAACAAACCAATGTTTGGCCCAGGGACTCCGGCACCAAATGCATTCGAAATATTTTTGATGCTGGATGCGCCAAACCGTGCCTCGCAATTGGAAGTGGCCTCATACAGCCACATCTGGAAATTCACATAATCGCTGGTATCGCCATAAGAAAGCCCGGCATTTTTCCATTCAAACTTGATGATCCGGTTGGGCGAAGTGCCGTCTATCTCATAGTTCATGGCCGAAGACGTTTTAGACTTGGTCCCTTTCATAAAAAAGCCGTCAAAATCAAAATCTATACTGTCACTGGTAGATCCCGCAGCTATGACCCCGGCCCCGAACATGAGCATTCCGTTCTGTTGCGAACCATCAAAACTGAAATCCATCCCAGCCAATTTCATACTGATCCCCAGATTTTCGCTGGTGAACAGGTTCTCGTCCCAAGTATTGGTGATTAGCGTTGGATTGGCAAGGGGCGTATAGGTTGCTGCATTGAAGGCAGAAACGGTATAGTCCTGGGCTTGGGCTACTTGATTAACAAAGGCCATAAACAATAAGGATATCAATAGTTTAGGTAATCGCATGGCAAAATTATTTTAGTTTGCACAATATTACCCACCCTGCCCGAAGTATTTTCTTAACGGAATCCTAATAATGGTTAATAATGCTAAATCCAATCTGGCTGAACCTTAGCTTCGTCGAACTGCAAAGACAATTCTATGGGGAGCAGCTTCCAACCCTACCTCAGCAGCACCATGTTCCCTTTGTTTTTTATCTCCGGAAAACCCATCGGTTTATATACCGCGTACCAGATATATACCCCTGCTGGGCTGGGCATACCGTGGAAATTACCGTTCCAACCCGAGTCTTCTATTGGGTTGTCGGTTTGATACACGATTTCGCCCCATCTGTTGAAGATGAGGAGCGAATATTGTTCTGAAGGGCAGGAGGGCACGGGCCTGAAGCCATCATTGAGACCATCAGCATTGGGAGTGAAGGCATTTGGCGCATACAGACGGCATGGGCAGTCTGCAACATTGATATTGAAATGAGCCGATGCCTGAAAGCAAGTATTGGAAATAAGAAGGGAATAGGGGCCTGCTTCAGTAAAACTATCGGTTTTTGTCCGTTTGTTGTCAGACCATATCAGGCTGTAATACCCTGTATCAAAGCGTATGGTCCAGATATCCCCTTTGCAAATTGTTGTATCGCTTGGCAGGTGGAGGAGGATGGGCATGTCATAGCGGACATGCATCGTATCGGTATAGGTGCACCAGGTATCGGATGCTTGTACCCAATAGGTGCCGGGCCTGGCAATGACCATACTATCAGCCTTGGTGCCGTTTTGCCAGAGATAGGAATGGCCGGGAGGCAGGTGCACGGTATAGGAGGCACCGCTGCATACCACACTATCGTGCATGGCAAGGGTAAGATCAGGAAAAACAACGGATATACTGTCTATCATGGCAAAGCCATTGCTGTCATAGACAACAGGGTAGATCCCTGTTTTTGTAACCCACAAACTATCCACGTGGCTGCCATCAGGCCAACGATAGCTGAGGCCCTGGTAGCGGGGATGCAGCCAATAACCCTCTTTGCCACACACCCGTATGGTATCGGACAAGTAACTGACAGGTGTCACGGAAACATCGTCAATGAAATAATAGGCATCACTGTTAATCCCTTCAAGGCTATATACATGGGAATGATTATTGTCATTAAAGTCGCCAATGGTTAAATATTTTTCACCGCCATTAGCTTCAAACACTCCATCTACCAATGTCCATTGGACCGTGTCAGTTATGATGTTTGAAGATGGGTTTATGACCTGTGGAATAACATGGATAATACTCCAAACAGATTGGGAATCCATTTTTGATTTTGAAAAATATACACCAAAATCAGAGATAGCAGAGTAAAATAAATAGTTCGCATTTCTGGTGCCTAAAGTTGACAGGTTCACATAGAACCTGACATAATAAACCTTCTTTTTTGTCAAAGAATCCATGATCTCGCCTTGGATATATTCTCTTGATTCAAGAGCATCGTAAGCAAATATGCCCATATATGCGTTCCCGGAATGGGCCAGCTGATACCCTTGGTTATTTTGGGGGATTGAAACGCTGCCGTCGGTGGCACATATATTAAAATAATCAGGGGTGCCTAGGGTTGGCGTTGACCAATACGTGCAAAAAGTGATACCAAATGGTGCAGAAGGGCAATTATCATTGTCTTCAAAACTGGGATTTAATACAAGATTTTGGGCAAAAACATTGGTGTCAAATAGCAGAAAAAAAAATATTGTAAGTAATGGGCTTTTCAACATATAAAGTGGGTCGGTTATATCAAAGATAGGTATAAAAAAGGACTTTGCCGGGCAAAAAGTCCGGCAAAGTCCAAATGAGACTGCAAAAAATCTGTATTATTGTTTGATAAAATGGATCTGTTGATGTGTTGTGGCGTGCACCAGCCGCACGATATGCTCTCCTTTGGCATAAGGGTTGATATCTATGCTCAACTGGCTTTTGCCTTTTTGTGCCACATATTTGCTGTCATACACCTGTCTTCCAGTCATATCGCTTATGGTTATGGTATATAGGGCATTGTCTGGAGCGTCAAAACTCAAAACAATGGTTTCCGTGGCAGGGTTTGGCGACAAGATTACATCCGTTTGTGAAGGCATGCCTGTACCGTCAAATATGGTTGTTTTGTTCGCGTTATTGCTTTCTGGGGTTATGATATCATTCCCTGCGGGCTGCGGGCTGGATGCATCCCCACTAGCTAGTGTTTCTGGTTGGGTCCCAAGTTCCGGGCCTCGCCCACCTGACCCATTGGTGCCGGTTAGGCCAGTAGCGCCGTCTACTCCATCAAAGGGACCATGAGATCCGTCGTTATGAAATACATTTGGACAAAGTGGTTTGCATCTGTGGGTGCCGGAAGAACTGCTGCCACTATATAATTGATTGGCGCTATAGTCATACCAGGCAGTATAAGGGCCACCCGCAGGCCAGCCAATGCCTGTTATGTTTACATCGCCTGCTCCCCCGGCATGTACGGCACCGGTATAGTCCCAAAAAGGCCCCCAGCATATTGAGGGGTCCAAATGGCTAATCCGCGTAATAATGGCTGTGATCCCTGCCGTAGAGCAAGAAGCTGTAACATTGACATCGGTTTCTATGGTGACCAAATTGCCATTGTCATACTTTTTTGCAATATTGGTATTGCCTGAGCTTGTGTATTCGTGGTATGTGCCGCTACCATCAGTGCCTGTACCGCCATCAACATCTAATGTGGAAAGCAATTTAAAAGCACCTTGGTCATCACAATCGAGGGTTTCATTTACCGTGCTTGAGCCCATGGTGGGGCTACAACTGCTGCATGCACCACTGCATAAGTCCAGATAAACGCCATTTGTCCCGTCTGTGCCTGTGGCACCTGCATTGGTATGGCTGCCGCCACTGCCCCCTGTACCTGGGGTAAATAGCATGTTGGTACCTGATAACGGGTCGGTGTTTCCAGTTTTCACCACGACCCATACAAAACCACCATCGCCACCATCGCCTCCGTTTCCCCCATATCCGCCATCTCCGCCGCGGCCAGCGGCACCGGCCCCCGATGCTGGAAAAATAGTGCTACCTGAGCAAAGACCGTCAACTCCGTTGCCGCCATTGCCACCATTACTGCCTGCACCTATGGCAGCCATGCCACTGGCACCATTCCCCCCTTTTGTGCTTACATATAATAATGAGCTGTTGGGGATGCTTATTGATTCAGCCTTTATATAGATAAACCCGCCAGCCTGCCCGCCGAGCCCGCCAGCCCCACCATGACCTGTTGTGTGGCTAACACCAGTGTTAACCGCAGCAGTGCCTGCTGTGTGGGATCCGCCGCCACCACCGCCATATCCCCCATCCCCAGCACCACCGCCACCCCAGCCTTGTTCGCCGGATGAGCCAAAATTTGCTATGAACGAACTCATGGAAGCATCTACTGTTGGCCATGGGAGGGTGCCTTCTACACCGGAAGTGCCCGGAAGTATGATCCGGCGCCGCCATTCCCGCCAGTAGGATAGTTGCACGTAGAAGTAATGGATTGACCTGTAAAATAATCTAGGTCCATGACAGGACGGTTGTTTACTACGCCCCCGGTTGTATTGCCATCGGTACCATTGGCCCCCGGCGTACCACCGGTTGCCGCCGCACCCCCCGGTGCACTGGAGGAAGCCCCACTATTGTCCCCATGCAACCCGGCATTGGTCCCAACCAAGGTAAGCCCGCCCGTGGCGTCGGCATTTACCATTCCTGTAGTACTGCCACTGGCATTCATGGTTAGGGTACCTTTGCACATAAAGCATAAAATACCACCCGAACCATAGCCAGGCCCTGCGGTAAGACTGTATGGATGGCAAGTCACCATGGCCCCTGCATCAATCAGTACACTGGCAAATTGGTGTACTTTCACTATTTGGGCTGCAGTTAGAGAACCATTAAATATATCCCATGCGAGGTTGGCGGGAGTAACAGTTATTACTGAGGAAGAAGTTCCGCTTACCGTACCGAAATTATAATTACGCGTGCTAGCATTGGTACCCATATTCACTACGATCACAACATCGCCTACCGTAAAACTACCGACAATTGTTGTAGATGAAACATTTACGGCAACGCTCAAGTTGTTGCCAGTTACTGAAGTAGTTTGCGCTCGGACATCATCTGTATATATTGGGCTGCCGACCGTTGCATGGTTGCCCGTTGTTTCATGTCCATCCCCAAAATTGTTCCAAATTGCGAAAGCCCTCGGGGAAGCAAATAGCAGGAACAAAAATAGAACAGGTAAAAATTTCCTATAAAAAAGGAGTTGGGTTGTATGGTTCAAGGAGGGTTTCAAAGTTTGTTTGGTGGATCTCATCGTTTTTAAAATTTAAATTCAACATGATTGTAAAAAAAATTGTTAATTAAAAAAAGTCATAGCCCTATTGCCTGATGTCGTAAAACATCTGCAAGAGTGGCGTAGTCAACAATGAGCCCCGGCCGAGGCGTTGCAATTGTACAACTGCTACAAGATCATCAAGTAAAATTCAGTCCTGATGATTTTCGGGAAGAATTTCCCGGGGAGGGCCAGAGGACATGGCCCGCTGCTTTAGTTGTTTTGGTAAATGAAAAACCAAATATAGGCAAAACAATACAGCTGCGGCAAAATATATTGTTAATTTTCAATTATGTTTTTGCAAATGGCTATGTTGTGCAATTTGGGTATGTTTCTGTTCAGATTTATTAACAAAGGTTAAGGGCAGAGATTGAAGGGCCAAGAAAACCGTCATTTTTAATGCATTTTAGCTTCGTCGAACTGCAATGAACAATCCTTAGGAGTTAATTGCCAACCTGTACATGAAACCAAGCGAAAGTTCGACGAAGCTGGGGGGCGGCTCAGTGCTTCGTCGAACTTTCACTTACTTCGGGGAGCGGAACTCGCAAAATTGTGCGACAGTCGTTGCGGGCAGTTCGACGAAGCTAAAATGACGCAAATGATTTAGCTTCGTCGAACTGCATTGAACAATCCTTAGGAGTTATTTGCCAACCTGTACATGAAACCAAGCGAAAGTTCGACGAAGCTGGGGGCGGCTCAATGCTTCGTCGAACTTTCTCTTACTTCGGAGAACGGAACAGGCATAATTGTGTGACAGTCGTTGCGGGCAGTTCGACGAAGCTAAAAATTCCGCGAATGATTTAGCTTCGTCGAACTGCAAAGAACAATCCTTAGCAGTTAATTGCCAACCTGTACATGAAACCAACCGAAAGTTCGACGAAGCGGGAAAAATTCGCGCCGGCAAACCAATTACCAATTACCAATTACCAATTACCAATCACCAATAATCAATAATTACCACTGGCATCAGTGTGTACGGCCATTATCTGGTTGCCTTTCTCGTTGCCAAAGCCTGTTTCGCTGCCCACGAAAAAATAGCCACCATCCGGGCAATCCGTTCCGAAATTGAATGATCCCAGGCCTGGGAAGGAATAAGTTTTCGACCATACTTTGTTGCCATCGGCATCCACTTTTAGGGCATAGGGTTTCTGGTTGTTGGTGCCATTGTCCGCTTCGCCCGATATCAGAAAGCCACCATCTTTGCACTTCGAGAAGATATATGGATTGATGTTTTCATTCTCTTCAGGGTATGCCCTTTGCCACACGATCTTCAGGTTCTTGTCCACCTTGGCCAAAAAAGTGGAGAGCGCATTGGTGGTATAGTTACGCTGGGACGACAAAAGCACTATGGAAGAGTCGGGGTTCACTATCTGCCAAATCTGATATTCGAATCCAGACAGGGTAGCACTGTCAATAATGGTTTCCTTTGCTTTTTGCCCGGGTGTCACCTTCGCCACAAATAGTTTTCGGATATCTCCCCAATTCCAGTTTTGGTTCAGGAATTTTTGGCCGTACACATAATACGTGCCTGCAGTATTTTCTTGGTATGCTTCCAGATATAAGGTTTTTCCCGTAAAATACTTGGCATCGGTCAAAGGAATATTTGCGGTATATTTCAAGTTTTTATCTAATTCTACGATAGCCATATCAGTTATTGCATTTGCATTGCCATCGCTCACCGAAAGCATATATCCAGCAGGGGTTTGATAGAGGCCCGATTGCGTATAAACATCAATGCCAGATGCATAGGCTGAAGTGGATAGCAGATGGCCCATGGTATCTATCACGGATATACCAAATGAACTGTACTCACTGATGATAAATGTTCCGTCATCTTTTGGCAGCACATAGAAAGGATAGGTAGTATCTCCCGGAACCGTTCTTTGCCACACTATACTGCCAGTTTTATTGAAACGAAGCATCGTGCAAATATTGAAACCACCCGGCAAATTATTATATCCGACGGATAGAAACCCGCCATCGGGCAAACATGTTATATAATCGGTGTTATAGGTATATTTCCCATTGTCTATTTCCCGTACAAAAGTGGTTTGGGCTGATGGGGAAGCATCCGGGCTTTTTTTGCAGGTGGTGAACAACAACATGCCGACACCCAAAATATACATGCAATATATCCTATTCATGGTCATTTATTTTACCGTTTTTGTCAGTGAAGGTGAGTACAAATTTGTTGGCGTTGTCTTGATATGTAGGCGGCACTGATACGGCAAAGGCCCATCCCGTGGGGGTTGGAAAACCATTGACTGTGGCAATCGTAACAGCATTCTGGTCATTGGTACCTGTAGTTGAATTTTGGCAATTGACACTGGATATCAGGTTTCCAGAAGCATCGCTGGTAAATACCATGGAGCTCTTGCCCAAATAATTGGAGGCGGAAAGATAATAGTTCCCATTGCCTGCAGACCGAAAATCTGACAACCATACATTAGAGGCAAATTGTTTTTTGCCATATTATTTTGCCATTATAGCCCACCTTAAAAAGATTGATATTGTTTATGCCACTGCCCTTTCCGTCAAATGCCATATATACCCCATCCGTGGCTGCCACTATATGGATATCCTTGCATAAACCCAACGTGGAAAATACAGATGCCAAGTGCGTGATCCTGCCCGTGGTATTGATATACAAAAGGCCCGGGAAAAAAGAGGCCTGATCAGAAGACGCATTTGATTTCACGATCATACAGCCAACAACAATGTCTCCACTGGGGCTCAGGTCAATGGATTGCGCATTTGTACGATATTGGGTCTTATAGAACTCATGCACCCACATACCTTTGCCCATATTGTCTGTGCGTACCACGCCGGCCTGTACGATAAAATTGGCGGGAGGTTTCCCCCAATACGCATCGGTATCATCAAACCTCGTTGCCATTACAAAACCTTGATCTGGCTTTCCTCATGAAAACCAAGGCCAATGGCGATATAGAATGGCAAAAGACCTTT
>Ga0206900_1023_pt1 | contig 42750 bp, 39 predicted proteins | sample Alteio_BWOrgHeat_46_FD_153235 | JGI IMG/M metagenome (GOLD analysis project Ga0206900, IMG submission 153235) | Enriched cells from forest soil in Barre Woods Harvard Forest LTER site, Petersham, Massachusetts, United States -... | ecosystem: Environmental > Terrestrial > Soil > Temperate forest >... | reverse complement strand
CAACGCCAAAAGGTTCGCCGAATAGAGCGTCCCGGGGATGTTTTGCGCCAGGGGCGGATAGTAGCGCGACAAAAGATAGCCCGGCACGATGCCGGAGACGTTATTGTTCGTCCCGGTCGGGTCCTGCAACCAACCTACCGACCAATTGGCGTTTATGCCGGTACCGGCCTTGTGCAGGACCTGGATATAATATTGCTGCCCGGCGACCAGCGAAAGCCAGCCGGACTGCTGGGACGGCTGAATGTTCCATTGACCGGGGGAGGTACCATTTTCTCCCGGGGCGAGGGGATTATTCGTCGGCGCGACCCATGCGCGCAGGACCTGGTTAACCTGGTTGTTGTCGTCTGAAATCCAAAGTTGCGCGGAGTCGCTGCCGGCGACCCAGAAATAATAATTTCCCGTGACCGGGGCGGTGAAATAGCCGCGGATGCGTTCGCCATAATTGATGCCGTAGTTAGTGCCCTGGAGGGCGCCGATCACATTCGTGACATTTGCCGGGGTGTTCACAGGAATATCAGCAATATTGGTGCCGGGCGCATCAGTCCAGATTTCCTGGACGATGGAACTGCCCGTATTCAAAACCAGGATATTTACGGCCGATGCGCCTGTGCCCATGAGATTGCTGGCCGTGAGAGTGACGTCAAAATTGCCCGCAACTGTCGGAACGCCACTGATGACGCCGTTAGTGTTGTTGAAGGCCAGACCTGGCGGCAGGCCGTCAGCGGTATAACCGAGCGGCGTGTTGGCGGCGGTAACGGTAAAACTGAACGGCTGGCCGAGGAACGCGACGGCGTTCAATGCGCTGGTAATGGCCGCGGGGGCATTGGATGTGCCGGGGGAATAACTGTTCGTCGGATAAAGGCAGGAGTTTGGGATGATTTCTTCCGGCTGCGTTGGGCTATACCAGAATAAGTGCGCCTGGCCAGTGCCACCGGACTGATAGTATTCGAGCTTGATATCGTAACGCGTCCCGGCCTGAAGGGAGATGGCGTTGGTCCATGTCGACAACCCCTGTTTTTGCCATTTATCGATGAGCAACTGGTCGTTCACCCACAACCGGCAACCATCGTCGCTTTGAACCGCAATAAAGTATGTCTCAGAAAACTGCGGCTGCACCTGGCCGGTCCAACGCACCGTATACAGGCCGTTGCTCAAGTCAGGCGACGTTCCGTTGGTCCAATTAAAATCAATTGCCTGGTCAACCCGGGTGAGAAAGAGATTGGTGGGATTGAAGTTGGCGGCGTTGGTATAAGTGGCACTGGAATTGGTATAATATTGGCCGAGCAAGCCCGTGCCACTGGCGGTCTGAGAGGGATAAATAACTACGGTCGCATTGCTTTGCGAACCCACCGTATAATTTGCACCCGGTAATACTTCCAATTGCGCGATCACCGGCGCGGGCAAATTTGCATTGGCCAGGGGGGTGAGGGCCACGCTGGTGGAACTGGCTCCCGCCGGCAAAGAAACGGACGCCGGCAGGGCAGTATAATCCGCTCCGGCCACTGCAAAGCCAATTCCCGGGCCGCCGACACCGAGATTTACCGTGATGTTGTCGAGCGGAAATCCGCCGCGGGTGATGGTGAATAGTCCCGTGGCCGTGGATTTTTGGCCGGGATCAGGTTCGGCAGCCGTGGAAGCCGAGGCCGTGATGCTGATGACGTTTTGGGATGCCAGCCCATTCGTGACATAGGCATAATCACTTAAGGGGTTGCCGTTGAAGTCCTGCTGGCCGTTGCTGTAGGCGTTAGTGATGCTGAGGCCGAGCTGGAGCTTTTCCCAGTCGTTCATCAAACCCGAGCCGTCCGAATTTGTGTCCGAAATCCCGACACGGTAGCCCGCGAGCACGCTGACGCCCGGCGCGCTCAACACGATATTGGACCCCGACAGCCCCTCCACATTGGTTTCCACCACCCAATGAGGGTTGAAGCTCAAATTGGTGACGGCTTCCAGCGTATAGACCTTGCCCGGCACACACGGCATCGTCACAGAAAAATTGCCCGGCGAATAAGAAAAGGTCGTGATGTGGGGATAAGAATTGGAATTGAACGGGTCCGTGCCCGCAATAGCTTCCTGCCAATTGGGGAAGCCGTCCCCGTCGATATCCGCATTCGGGTCGATGCCGTAAACATTATAGGTCCATTCCCAAATGTCGCTAATGCCATTACCATCCAAGTCAACCCTCTGGGCTGATGTGCGAGCCGTGGCAAAGAGCGCGCAAACCAACCCGAACACACGCAGGCTGCTAAACAAAACTCTCCAGCAATGGCAAATGGGGACCTCTGCTCTCATTTGCAGTATAAATTTTTGTGAACGTTGCCACCTTCTCTTAGGTGCTGGAGAAAGTCAAACGGTTTGCTTTTTTCGGTGAAGGTATAAGTTGGGCGCATGATAGCAGCGCAAAATACGTACTATCATGCATGATTTTCTGTTAAGAAATATTAAGAACAATCTGAATCATCCTGGCCAACCCCCCCCCGGCATACTACGGACAGGGCACGGTGCAAGGTTTGAATCTGTCTTTTTAGTTCCTGGACGCTTTTTCCAAGAGTTGGACAAGTTCTTTGGGGGTGGGAGCGCTGGACATTGTGGTCGCCTTCCATCATCCACGCCGGCCAGCCGTACGATTGGGCGCGGACATAGAACGGGTAGAAATCATCCTGTTCCGGTTTGCTGCCCGGGTCAACCGTCAGGATATAGGTCGAAGGCACTTTCATGGCCGCATCCTGGTTGGTCAGGGTAATCGGTTCGGTGAAACATTGGTTGGGCATGAGAACATCATGCGGCGGCGGCGGATTCCCCGTCACCCAGGGCGCGGTCATATAGCCGTCTTTGACCGGTTGCAAAATTCGTTTGGCAATGATGGCATCCACATTCTCGCCGCTTTTAGGCAACAACGCGTCAACGTACACGACGTCCTTGATCCGGTCCGGGACGCGGTCAGCCACGCCGGTGATGACCATGCCGCCGTAGCTGTGACCGACGAGGACGACATTGTGCAAATTTTCCCAGAGGATGACGTTGACGATGTCCTGGATGTGCGTGTCGAGATCGATGTTGGTATTGGAAATGTTGCTGTGCTCGCCCAGCCCGGAAAGGGTGGGGCGATAAACAGCATAACCGTCCGCGGTGAGCAAATCGTCCATGTGTTTCCAATCCCAGCCGCCGCCCCACGCACCGTGGACGAGAACGAAGGTTGTTTTTGGTTGAGATATAGATGCTTTGGCCGGCTCATTCGTTTTGCATCCTACAAGCACCAACGAAATCAGAAGACAAAAGAACAGGCGGATGGAGGGTTTATTCATTTTTTGATTTTGTTAAAAATGGTGCGGGGTATTGGGTTTGACAATGTTTTTTCATTGCGCCTTGGCGGGCATGATTTTGGATGAAAGGAAGGGCCCGGCCAGCTTACGCCGGTTGGCGGATTTGTTCCACCAGGCCCCGCAACAAACGTACGCGCTCGTTTCCTTCAGACGGAGCGACGATGCGATTCAAATTGGCAAGCGCGGACTCAAAATCGCCCGTTTCGGAAGGTTGTCCGCTTTCAACGAAAGTAGCGATACCTTCTAATTTCTTTGCTACGCTTGTCCTTAGAGCGGTTTCGGCTTCTTGTGCCGGTTGTCCGAGACGCTGCCACTCGGCCAACTCTGTTTCGGTCGAAAGTGCGGTGCCAATCAGGCAGGCTGCTTGCGCCTGCTCGGCGATGGCTTGCAACGACGAGGGTGAAAGCCCAGGCGGACCATCGGTTTCGCTGCCTTCAAAAAGAGCCAATTCTGATAAGCGCAACGCACCATCCAAATCTTTCGTAAGTTTGCCTCTCAAATCAACCGCGGCTTTATGCTCCATTTCGATGGGCGCTTCCATTTTCGGGATGAGGAGAAATTGGGCGAGATGACGCAGTACGCGAGAGAGGGTGGTCTTCAACTGACTCATCGCGCTCTCTGGCCAGATGAAATGGAAAATAGTGCTCGTAACCAGGATGCCAAGAACAATGCCCACCAAACGGTCGCGAATGGTGTCGAAATCGGTTCCGGGCGCGAAGTTTTGAAAGGTGCAGAAGTAGAAGGCAAATCCCAGTTGCAGGCCGGCATAGGCAATGCGCTCGCTGCCGGCCGCCACCCATCCGGCAATGGCCGTGACCGCTGACACCAGCAGAACCAGCGAAACAATGCTCTCCATGTGGGGAATGAGGTACATGATGGAAAGAAACCCAAGCAAACCGCCGAGAGCGCATCCCGTGAGCCGCAGCCAGCCTTTGCGCATGGAAGCGCCGGTGCTTTCCAGTGCGATGAAACAACTAGTAATGAATGCCGTATGAATGCCGGACCAATCCAGGCCGGTATAAAGAAAGTAGCAGACCATCGCGGCCAGGGTCACTTTGAGCGCAAACCGCGCATGTGCGAGATTCGTAAAGGCATCTTCGATGAATAAAGATTTCTTTTCCTTTTTCGGAGACGACGCCTCAGCAGCGGGTATTTCTTCGACGAGACTGCGATGGAACGCTGCCAGCGCAAGCTGGAGTTCACGCAATTCGAGGAGCGTTGGAACGGGCAGATGGTTTAAGGGCAGAACGGGATGGTGTTCCGGCACAACCTTTCGGAGGCTCGCAATTTCAGAAAGAAGCGCCTCCGCACAAAGACGGTCGCTTTCTGAAAGCGCCTGGGACGTTCTCATCTCCAGCATCGCAGCGGCATTCACCAAACGTTCGCTGGCGATGATCGTGGCTGTTAACGAAGCGTGCTGGACTTTGAGGAGCGGTTCTTTCATTTCAGAAAATTTCAATTCAGCGAGCAACGAGGCGCTCCCACGGGTAGCCATTTCCAACAACCGGCCGTTCCTTTTCCCGCCGACCATGCCGCCATCAATCACCCGCTGGAGCACGGAACCGGCGGCATCCAGGCGTTGCGTCAACCCGCGGGTGAGAGCGGTCCATGGATTCGCGGGCAGGAGGATTTGATTGACGATCGCCGTGACCGTGATGGGAAAAACCAAAGCCACCCAAATCCAAAGCAAGCCGCGCACGAGTAAATCCGTGGTTGGTGCGATTTCTCCCATATTTTGTGTGATGGCAAGGACGAAGCCGACGGCAAAGCCCAGCGGGCCAATGGCAAAAACGCGCGATAGATACATGCCGGTAAAAACCATGAGGGCGATGACGGGAATGCGCAGCTGGGGATAATCAAACGTAAAGTGGTAAATATAGATGCTGGCGCCGATGCCAACCGTGGCCGCCAGGACCAGTAAAATGCCGGTTAAGGTCGTCACCACACGATTTTCCTTGGTGACAAATAAAACCATGAAGGCGGAAAGCCCTGTTTCCGGGGTATGGAGCGCCATGGAAATGACGGTGACGATGGCTACGGCCACGACGATGCGAAGTGTCATGGCGGCGCGCCTGGGCGATGGAGCCAGTTCGTGGCGCAACCACACCAGCCAATTCGGCCGGTGCAAAGGAGCCATGACTTCCACGGCTGTTTCCATAGGATTATTTGATGATGGCAACGGCCGAAGCGCCCATGCGGAATAAATCGGGGTCGGGATTTTCAATTTCAATGCGCACGGGGAATCGTTGTGCGATGTGGACCCAGTTCAGCTCGCGCTGGACATAGGGCAGGCCATGCGGAATATCAATTTCGTCACTGGGTTCAACGGCCCAGCCAATGCCCTGCACCGTGCCGTTGAAATGACGGCTGGGGAGGGAAAGCAAATAGACGTCTACCGGCGTGCCCGATTTAAAGTGGCGAAGCTCTCCTTCCCGGAAGTTGGCAATCACATACCACCGGGTTGTGTCCAACATGGAGAACACCGGAATGCCTTCGCTGGCGTAAGCGCCGATGGAAATGTTCAGGTTGATGACGCGGCCAGGGAAGGGCGCGGTGACTTTGCAGTAGGAGAGATTCAGCGTAGCAAGGTCGACGGCAGCGACCGCGCCCGGACGTTGGGCGAGCAAGGTGGCCAGGCTGCTAATAGCGGTTTTGGCCTGGCTCAAACTTTGTTCCTCCGCAGCCAGCGAAGCCTCGGCTACTTTCTGCGCGGTTTGCGCTTTGTCCACATCGTCTGCGGTAGCGAATCCTTCGGGCAGCAGCGGTTTCAAGCGTCCCAGCGTGTCGGTAGCCTGCTTGAGTTGCGCTGTGGCCTGTTCCACGCCGGCTGCCGCGGCATTGATTTGAAATTGCAGGTTGGTGTCTTGCGCGCGGGCCACTTCAATTTGTTTATCAAGAGAGGCCAGGTCGGCCCTGGCCTTATCCAGCGCCAGTTTATAATCGTCCGGGTCCACTTCCAGCAGCACATCCCCCGCTTTTACTTCCTGGTTGTCCTGCACATTCAATTTGACGATCTGCCCACGCACGCGCGGGACAATGCCGACGACATTGGCGCGAACGACCGCGTCATCCGTGCGCGGATGACGTTCGGTGATGCTCCAGACCCAAAGCACGAGCACCACAGCGCCAAAGATCACCAACAGGCTTATAATTTGGCCGGCAATTTTCTGCCACGGGCTTTTTTGGGCCGGTGGTTTTGCCGATGGCGGAGCAGGATTAGACGGCGCATTTTCCGCGGGCGGTGGTGGGGTGGGATCGTTCATAGAAATATTAATTTTTGAAAAAGGCCAGCCAGGTAAGCAGGGTGAAGAAAATCAACATGCACGGAAAGACCAGGGATTTGGGGCGTAGATAAGGATATATCCCAAAGCCGATCAGCAGCAACCGGGCGATGAGCGTCATGAAAAGGCCGATAATAATACACGCCATCCAGGCGGGAAAATAGGAGCCCAGCACGTCCACGCTCGGCGAATAAGCGCATCCGCCTGTCAGAAAAATTGCCGGCAGCAGCGAAAAGATGGTTCGTGGTGAGCGCGTCATGGCTGATAATTCCTTGTGATGCGTGAAGATGGCTTGTCCAAATCACCGATGCTCAAAGCGAGAGCAGTTTGGAATGTAAAAATGGCTGAGCGCGTGTTAATCATGACCCCATGCGCGGCGGTGAGATTGCGTTGAGCGTTGACCACGTCCACATATGTGCCCAGGCCATGGCGGTACGCATCCAGCGAGGCGTCAAAAGCGCTTTGCGAGGCTGATAACAGCATATTTGCCGAATCCTGTTTATGGAGGGCAGTTTTGAAATCTGTGTAATCCTTCCAAACCTCGCGCACCACCGTGTCACGCGAACCGGCCAAATCGCTTTGCGCCGCCTCAAGCTCCGATTCTGCGATATGCAGTTTCTTGCGGCGGGCGAAGCCGTCAAAAATCGGCAAGTCAATGGCCATCCCGATACCGTACACCGGCTGGTTGCCGCCGAAGTAGGGAGAATCCTTGATGCTGACATCCAACTGCGAAATTCCCACGTTACCCGCAACCGAGACTTTGGGATAATATTCGGCCCGCGCTCCTTTGACTTCGGCCTCGGCGGCGCGCACACCGGCCAGCTTGGCCACGAGGTCAGGCCGCTGTGAGAGCGCCCGCTCAATCATGGCTTCCAGGGAATCCTCGAAATTATCTGGCACGGGTTTTTCAGAGGCCGCCACCACGTGCAGCTCCGTCGTGGGCAGGATACCCAGGCTTTCCACGAGGGCGACTTGCGCATCGCTCAATTGGCCCTGGGCGGTTTCAAGGTCAAACGATGCCTGGGCAAACTGCTGGTTCGCCTGGAGCAATTCAGGTTTCGTGGCCAGCCCGTGGTCGAATCGCGCCTGCGCCGCCCCGGCGATGGTTTTAGCCGCATTGAGTGAGCTTTCCGCGACGATCACCTGCTGCCGCGCGGTGTCAAAATCATAAAAGCTTTTGGTTACTCCAAAAACAATTTGCTGATGGACGGCGTTAAAACTGATGTTCGCGGCCATTAATTTTTCCTTCGCCGCCGTGACCGTCGCTTTGCGTTCCCCGAAATCAAAGAGCAGCCATTTCATGTTGAGAGCGGCGCCTTCCGCTACGGCCTCCGTGGTCAAATTACCGCCGCCGGTGACCGATACATCGGACGGCCCCGGGCCCGTTTGCAACGTCGGAAAGGGAATAAAGGCGCGTTCATATCCGGCTGCGGCGGAAGCCGCGAGGTAAGGGTAATAGGCGCTCTGGCTGAGACCGACCGCTCCCGCCGCCTGACGGGCGCGTTCCCAGGCGGCCCGCGTATCCGGATGACTGCGCTCAGCGATATCAATCAATTCCGGCAAATCATATTCTTTGTTCGGATCAATCTGGACCAATGCGGCGTTGTGCTTGTCGGCATCGTTCTGTCTGGCGAGTTCCTTTTCATAATCATTCAACCCCGGAGGGGACCAGGGTTTGTCGGGAGACGGAGGCGTGAGATCGTTTTCCGAGGCGATGGAGCCAGCCGGAAAATTCAGAAGCGCAATGACAAAAAGATAAACCAGCGGCTGGAATCGCTTTGCCTTCGGAAAAATACGGAACGGGATAAACCCCATTTGCATGCCTTCAGTCTAAACGAAACAGGAGGCGGCGCAATATTCCCCGAAAAGGTTAAACTTGATTACCCCCTTCGAGTTATGGCCACTTTAAAAAGGCTACGGATGGCCGGTGTTTTCTCATAACCGGGGAAGGCAAGCGGAAGTATAAAAATGGTGCGCGGTGCAGGGTTTGAACCTGCGACCCCTTCCGTGTGAAGGAAGTGCTCTACCGCTGAGCTAACCGCGCGTTCCTATATTAAACCCTATCGGAGGCCCTCAATTCAATCTTAAAGTGCCGTGCAACTTTTTCCGCTCCCCGGCGTTTGACCATTAGCAACCTTACTACGAAACCAAAACAACTTATGCGTCCAACTTCTTTTGTCTTAATAGCCCTTTGCGCCGCGTGGCCCTTCGTGTCCCACGCTCAATCTCAGACCAACGCGCCGGCCACCCAAATCGAAAATTTCGAACTGCAACCCGACGCGATCCTGGTTAAAGGCTTCGGCGACATCGGTTCCGTCTCGACCGAAGGCGGGACCGTATCGGTGCACTGCAAGGAATCGAATAATCTCACAATCAACCAGAAAATGTACGGTATCTCCGTCGCCCTGACGGAAGCACAGGCGCATGGAGCTTTGGTGGTGGATTATGACGAGCTCGAGGGGATGATTCACGCCCTGGATTTTCTCAGCAAAATTTCCTACCAGGTGACACCGATGCCGGGTTTCGATGCGAGTTTCACCACGCGCTCGGGATTGCGGGTTGGCGCCCACGTTGACCGGCGGCAAAGCGCCATCGAACTGTACCTGCAATTTGAGGACACTGAAAAAATCCCGCTCAGCGCCGACCAGTTCACGCAGTTGGAAAATTTAATCACGTCGGCAAAGACGGCCCTCGATGTGACGCGCGGAAAAAATTCAGCGCCGTAAAATCGTATCCCGCTGCGCCCAGTCCGGATTCGCATTCGGGAAATCGAGATTGTAATTCAAACCGCGGCTTTCGGGCCGCGCCAGGGCGCAACGCACAATCAATTCCGCCACGGTGGCGATGTTGCGCAGTTCCAGCAAATCGCTGGTCACGATAAAATTCCAATAGTAATCGCGGATTTCCTCCTGCAAATTCGCAAGGCGATTCTGCGCGCGCTCCAGCCGCTTGTTCGTGCGCACGATGCCCACGTAATCCCACATCAGCCGCCGGATTTCGTCCCAATTGTGAGATACGACGACCAGTTCGTCTGCATTCGTGGCATTGCCGGATTGCCATGGCGGGATGGAAACTTGTCCCACGGCCGGCGGTGGCTGGCGGATGACTTTTTCCGCCGCACGATGCGCGCAAACCAGCGCTTCTAAAAGTGAATTGCTCGCCAGCCGGTTCGCGCCATGCAATCCGGTGCAGGCCACTTCGCCCACGGCAAAAAGTCCCCCGATGTCGGTCTCGCCGTCAAGATTCGTCACGACCCCGCCGCATTGATAATGCGCTGCGGGCACTACGGGAATCGGCTCCTTCGTGATATCAATGCCATAGCCGAGGCAGGTTTTATAAATATTCGGGAACCGTTCGATGATGAATCGCGCCGGTTTATGCGTGATATCCACCACTACATGGTCCGCGCCGGTCCGTTTCATCTCGCTGTCAATCGCGCGGGCCACGATGTCGCGGGGCGCAAGGGATTTCAACGGATGCACGCTGTCCATGAATTCGAAGCCGTCCAGATTCTTCAAAATCCCGCCTTCACCGCGCACGGCTTCGCTGATAAGAAATGATTTTGCCTTTGGATGATACAGGCACGTGGGATGAAACTGGACGAATTCCATGTTGGCCACGCTCGCGCCCGCGCGATAGGCCATGGCCATGCCGTCACCGGTCGCAATGTCCGGATTGGTCGTATAAAGATAGACCTTGCCGCAACCGCCGGTGGCCAGCAGCGTCACCCGCGCGGCAAAAGTTTCGACACGGTTCTTTTTCTTGTCATAGACGTACGCGCCCAGGCAGCGGTTGCCGTCCTTGATGCCGAATTTCTGGCTGGGAATCAGATCAATCGCCAGGTGATCTTCAAAAATCGAGATGTTCGGCTGTTTCGAAATCGCATCGAGGAGGGCGCTTTCAATTTCATGCCCGGTCATGTCCTTGGCGTGCAAAATCCGGCGACGCGAATGGCCGCCTTCGCGGCCCAAATCCAGTTCCCGCGAGCCGTCATCCGAACGATTTTCCGACTCGGAAAATTTCATTCCAAATTCAATCAACTCGTGGATGCGCGCCGGGCCTTCCTCAACAATCGTCCGCACCACTTTTTCTTTGCATAACCCCGCGCCGGCTTCGAGCGTGTCGCGCACATGCAATTCGAACGAATCATCCTTCCCCGTCACCGCCGCGATGCCGCCCTGCGCATAATTCGTGTTCGATTCCGCGCGGTTCTTTTTGGTGACGATGGCCACCTTCCCGTGCGGCGCCACTTTGAGCGCGAACGAAAGACCGGCGATGCCGCTGCCGAGAACGAGATAGTCGAATTGTTTCACAGGTTTTTTCTAAAGTCGCTCATTATCAATCAACCGCGTTTTCCCCACAAATACTGCCAGCGCCATTTGCACGCCACTGGTAATTTCAGCGACCGCCACGAGCGATTCCGGGTCAAAAAATTCCACGTAATCCAGCCGTGCGTCCGGCTCGCTTTCAATCATCGCTCCCACGTCCGCTTTCAATCGCGCCAGCGGAATCCTTTTTGATTTTTTAACCGTGGCCCGCGCCATCTCGATCGCGCGCCGTAATACCGTGGCCTGCCGGCGCAAATCGCCTTCCAAATATTTATTGCGCGAACTCATCGCGAGCCCGTCTTTCTCGCGCACGGTGGGCGCCACGATGATGCGCACCGGAAAATCCAAATCCCGTACCATGCGCCGGATAATCGCCGCCTGTTGGAAATCCTTTTGGCCGAAGACCGCCACATCCGGCTGTACGATGTTGAAAAGCTTGGCGACGATCGTCGTCACCCCCCGAAAATGCGTGGGCCGCGACGCCCCTTCCATCGTCCGTGACAACTTTTCTTCCACGACATACGTGCTGAACCCCGCCGGCACCGGGCGGCGGTCGGGGTACATCTCTGAATCTTCCGGGGTAAATACGACGTCCACGCCGCATTCGCGCAGCATTTTCAAATCCCGCTTCAAATCCCGCGGGTACTTTGAAAGATCTTCCGTCGGCGCGAACTGCGTCGGGTTTACATAAATGCTGACGACGACTTTGCCGCGTTTGCCCACCCGTTTACGCGCTTCGCGCACAAGTCTCAAGTGCCCCGCATGCAAATACCCCATCGTCGGCACCAGGCCGATGCCTTCGCCCGCGCGCCGCCATTTTTTGGCGAGGCGTTGCATGGCGACGATGGTAGAGACAGTTTGCACGACGGCAGGTTAATTGCCTTTGATAAAACAAACAAGCCGCGCGGATAGCTCCACGCGGCTGTGATGGTCTAATCCGTTATTAGCTCCGGAAATTGATCCCGGCGGTTTGCGGCATTTCGTGCGCGCAGGGCTGGTTAATCGGCGCGTCGGGCTTGCGTTCGTTGGGCGTGACGATTTTGTTCGCCAACATCCACGCTTCCACTTCCTCGCCGCTGATGTCGGCCAGCATTTTGCCGTCGATTTCGACGCAGGGGCTGAGCATCTGGCCGCTCTTCTCGATCATCTCCTGGCGCTGCAGGGGATCGTTGATGATGTCGCGGTCTTCATACGGCAATTCGTACTTCTTCAGCACGGCGCGGACGCCCATACTCCAGCCGCAGCTGGGTTTCAAATAAGCAATGATTTTTGGTTGGCTCATATTTCGTAAAAATGGTTTTACCTATGTCTAATAGAATGCCACAGCCAAAGGCCCCGCGCAAATCTTTTAGCCGGCAAATTACTTATTAATAAGGGGCAATTTGACCCCGAAGCGTTCCGCTAAAAACAAAGCCAGCCCAAGGATCACCAGCACGAGAATAATCATCCTGAGAATTTTTATCATGAGGCGATTAAATGCCTGTCGGAAGAAAAAAGCAACGCCAGTTAATCAGAATTTTTTGCGTAACGCCTCCGCGATTTCGATGAACACTTTTCCGGCCGGATGGTTCGGCGCGGAGGCCACAATGGGCATGCCGGAATCGCCGCCTTCGCGAATCTCGGTGAAGATCGGGATTTCGCCCAGGAAGGAAACGTTCTGCCGCGCCGCTTCCTGTTGGCCGCCGCCGTGCCCGAAAATTTCCACGCGGTCACCATTCGGCGCGGTGAAGTAACTCATGTTTTCCACGATGCCCAGGATGGGCACGTTCACTTTGTTGAACATCGCCACGCCTTTGCGGACCACGCCCAGTGACGCCTCTTGCGGTGTCGTAATGATGACCCCACCGTCCAGTGGCACGGTTTGGCAAAGCGAAAGTTGGGCATCTCCCGTGCCTGGCGGCAAATCCACGAGGAGAAAATCCAGTTCGCCCCATTCGACGGCGTTGAGAAATTGCTGGATGGTCTTGGTAATCATCGGCCCGCGCCAAATGACGGGCTGATCATCCGTGAGGAGGAGGCCAATGCTCATTACCTTGACGCCATGGCCCATCGGGGGAATGAGTTTTTCCGTCTGGCTGACGGTGGGTTTCACGTGGACGCCCATCATCAGCGGAACGCTCGGGCCGTAGATATCGCAATCCAGCAGCCCGATTTTGGCGCCGAGATGCTGCAACGCGCAGGCGAGGTTTACTGCGCAGGTGGATTTGCCTACGCCGCCTTTGCCGCTGGCGATGGCGATGATGCGCTTGAGGCCGGGGACACGCGCCTGGCTGTCGAAGGGATTTTTCCCCGCCGGTGCCTGGCCGGCGGCAGGCATTTTGATGTCCACGTGGACCTTGTTGACGCCGGACAAACCTTTTACGACGTTCTCAATTTCCGTTTTGATTTGCTGCGCCGCCTCGGGATTGGCGGAAGTCAATTGGAGCGAAATACTGACTGCGCCGTTGGCCGCTGCTACTTCCCGCACGATCCCAAAGGAAACAATGTCGCGGGAGTAACCCGGATATCTCACCGTCTTGAGCGCGTCCAAAATGCCATTTTGTGATACCATCGAACGTACAAAATGCCAGTGATAGGGGGGAACGCAAAATTTATTTCGGAGAAACACCCACCGGAGGCTTCCCACAGGCGGCTGGGAGCATTTGGTTTTGAGCCACAGATGGACACGGATTAAACACAGATTTTTGAGACGAATTTGCTGCAATTCACACGGATTTTCCCAATTAGCAGCCGGCATAGGCTGAGATTGACTCCTGGTCGTTCACAAAGGCTGGAAATCAGGACAAAGCGCCATCGCTAGCCCCCTTGGACGCGCCGCCATTTTCCCGCGCCCGTTTGGCTCGCTCCAGTGCCTCAGTTTGCTGGCGCAGACATTCCTGGCAAATGCCGTGCGTGGTGGGGGTATCGAAGCCTTGCTGCATAAATTCCTCCAATCGCATCCAACGGCCCTGGTAATCAATGCGCCGGCACCAGGAGCAAACGCGCAGGAATCCTTCCAGTTGACGGACCCGTTCCAGGAGCCGGCGCGTGAAACCGCTTACCAGCAACCAAACGGCCATGACCAGCAGCATATCCAGCGTGGATTTGCGGAAAAAAAAGGCGAAGGGATGATCGGAAAACACCAGGGATGGCAGTTGAAGGAGTTCATTCAGCCAACAAATGATGATAATCGCCAGAAAGCCGAGGTTTTGATAAAGGAGGATTTTGGGCAGAGGGAGAATCTTTTTCATACGTCAAAAACAGAATTCATTTATGAAGACTGCGCCTCCCCAAACAACCCAGCCCACGGCCATAAAATACCGCAATTTATGTGCCATTAATTAAAATGGCGCGCGAAATCATCCCCGCGGTTTATCCACCTTGCGCCTTCGTTCTTTTCAACTGGATCGGTTTTAGGTGGAAGGGTTCGGAGGTCCCGGCGGCGGCGCGGGTGGAGTGGGAGGAGGGATGCGGACCACCGCCACGGTTTTCCAGTTAAAGATAATGGCCAAAAGACGGACCAGGAACGTGGCGCCGACGGCCAGCAGGCCGGCGGTTTCAACGGTCTGGTGAAATTGTGTGAGCAAGAGGACGAACAGGCCCGCCCCGGCCAGAGCCGCCAGTACATAAACCTGGCCGGGTTTGAAGAGCAGCGGTTCATCACGAACCAGCACGTCACGCAAAAGGCCGCCGCCGGAGGCGTTTATAACACCGATCATGATAGCAGGCAAAACGGCGAAGCCGGCATTCAGCGACCGCGAGACACCCACCACCGCGTAAGCGCCCAGGCCCAGCGCATCGGCGAACAAAATTACTTTCTGCAAGCGGTCCATCCGGTGGCTGAACAACGCCGCCGCCAGGCAGCCGGCGATCACCACGTAGAGGTAACGCTCGTCTTTGATGGCCAGGGGCGGCCCGCTCTGGATGAAGATACTGTCACGCATCAAACCTCCGCCGACACCGCTGACCAGCGCCAGCACGAATAACCCGATGATATCGTATTGGCGGCGAATGGCCACCAGTGCACCGGTCAGCGCATAGAGGAAGGTCGCGCTGAGATCAAAATAAATCGGAAACGTGAACTGATCGTGGATTTGACCCGCCATTTGAATTTCTTTTTTTAGAACAGTGTATAAACCAACCCGGATTGGAAACGCCAGACGGCCCGGTGGGTGGCATCCTGGTCTTCTTTGTAGCCGTAAAGGCTTTCGAAGCCAACACTCAAGCGCTTACGAAGCTGCCAGACTACGTTCATGCTGGTGTAGACCGTTTGGTGATAGGCGTCCGTGCTCTGGCTGGCCTCATTTTGCAAATTTACGTATCCGGCGGAGACGGTTGAGCGAACGTCTTCACACCAATAATGCGTGTAGCCAACCATCGGGGCAATATAGGTCAAGGCCTTCAAATGGCCCGAAGAATCGAAGGCCGCGTCGCCGCCGTTAAAGCCCGCGTAGGTAAAGTTGTCATTGCAGAAGTGGAAGATGCCGTCGCCATAGGTAATCTGGGCCTGGAGGGTGTCTTTTCCGAACGTGTTAAGATTCGCGGAAGCGTTCATGCCCCACCCGAAGACGCTTTGATTGCCGAACGTGGTGTTATTGGCGCCGAGATCGCGAAAGATCATCGCCAACTGGACATGTCCGCGCTGGCTGTTTTCCCAGCGGATGTTGAACCCGCCGTCGGGCGCATGATTTACGACCGTAGCGGTGGTGTTGGCGGTGTCGATATCCGAAGAGGGTTGCTGCATACCAACGTTCACTTGAAACCCATCACCCAGGGGGAACTTGTAAAGCACGATGGGCTGGCGCGCGAAGACGGCGGAGTTCGGGCCTTCATAATCCACCGTATCGGGCCAGACGTCCGGGTCTTCAAAGAAGCTGTAAGTGAAACCGGCGGTGATGTTATAGAACTGCCCATACAATTGCCGGAGGCGATAGGGCATGGCGCCGCCGCTGCCGCCAAAGAAGTCATTTTGGTAATAGAAACGAAAATCCCCCGGCAGGCTCGGCGCGCGCACGTCCATGCTCAACTGTGAACCCTTCGCGGTCATATTAAACTGCGCGCCTCCGCCGCCACCGGTGGTTGGGATAGTGGCGGTGACAAAGCGGTCAGGATTGCCGGTGTTCTTGGTATCGGCCATCGCATCTACGCGCGGTTTGGCATTTAACTGGATAATGGCCGGGGTGTTCGGAATCTGGAAGAAACCGTAATACTTTGGGTCAAGGGTATCGTTATTCAGGCGGGGGGCAGCCGTCTGCTGGTCGTTCAGGGAGCCGCGGTCACGAATCGGGCTCTGTTTACCGGCAAACAGGTTGGTCCAATTTCCCTGGTACAAAGACCACATGGATGGCAGCATCACGTTGGTCGTAGCCTGGCTCGTTACTGCCTTTTCCTGCTCCAATTTATCTATTTTTTCCTGCATGGCATCCATGTTCTTTTGCATGGTTTGCATTTCCGATTTCAATTGGTCAATTTCCGACGAATCGGAGGTTTGCGCCTGCGCCGCCATCCCGCCTGCTACACCCAGAGCGGTCCCGCATAGAAGGAGTTTCGCAATTTTATTTTTCTTTTTCATAGGATTTTTGGGTTGGGAATTATTTGAGCGAGCCGAAGATATCCACGTCGAGTTTATTAACGATGTAATCAATGGCCTCAGTGGCACGGATGCTGTTCCCGGCGTCATTGAGAGGAGGCGCAAAGGCCACGATGGCCATTTTCTCCGGCACGATGGCCACGATGCCTCCGCCGACACCGGTCTTGGCGGGAAGGCCGGCGCGGAAGGCCCATTTGCCAGACTCATCGTAAAATCCGGCCATCATCATGACGGCGAGCGCACGCGGGACATATTTCGATTCGATGCAGCGTTCTTTGGTGATGGGATTTATACCCCGATCGGCGAGGGTAGCCCCCATGATGGCCAGTTCCCGGGCGGTGACCCCAATAGAACATTCCTTGGTGTAAACATCCGTCGCTTCCGGCGGGTCGCAGAAGAGGTTGTTATTGTTGTAGAGGATCCAGGCAATGCCGCGGTTGCGGAAATTGCTGTCCGACTCCGATTTATAAACGTCATCAATTAAATGAAGCGGTTTGCCGGCAAACTTGCTCTGATAATTTAAGATCTTGTTCCAACGGTCTTCCGCGTTGTCCGCCTTGACCATGCTGACGGTGGCAATGGCACCGGCATTGACCAGCGGATTAACGGCCCGGTTGTTATAAAGCCCAAGGGCCACAATAGAATTAAAGGGCAGGCCAGTTGGCTCAACGCCAATTTTTTCCAACACGGCGTCCGGGCCGGATTCTTCCATGACTTGACACATGGTGAAGACCTTTGAGCAGGACTGGATAGAGAAGGCGTAATTGGTATCACCGGCGCTATAAATACGTCCATCGGTGGTGACAATCACGACGGCGAAGAGGTTGGAATCCACGCCGGCGAGATAAGGGATGTAGTCGGCGTTTTTGCCGGAGTGATCATCCTTGAATTTGGCGTAAGCCTCATCCACCGCTGCCTGCAGATCGGCGGGAGAATATTCGCTGGCGCTGGCTAAAACCGGCGCGGCGACGGGTGTTTCGGGAGTTTGAGTGGTCGTTTGAACCTGCGAGCAACCGGTGAATGCCGAAAGCGACAGGGCAAAGATGGTTGTGGAAAGGAAGTAATTCCACGGCCTGGGAATTTTTATTTTCATAGGTTTATTATTGTTGTGAAAAGAACCGGGTTTAGTACTCCATGAAATATTGCTGGAGCTTTTTGGGATCGCTGGTTTTGGTGAGGCCGAGCATCAGGAGAATGCGCGCTTTTTGCGGGCTCAATTCCATCGCGGCGATGAAGCCGTATTTGTCGTCATTGATTTCGACGTTGCGAACGACCAGGCCGCTGCCGGTGCGCGAGGAGCGCACGACGGCGACACCCTGTTTCGCGGCATCGGCCAGCGCCGCAATGGCGGCGTCGGTAGAATTGCCGTCACCGACACCGGCCAGGACGATGCCCTTGACGCCATTCTTGACGAGAAAATTGATCATATCAGGGCCGAGATTTTCATAGGAATAAATGATTTCCACATTCGGCAGGTCGCTCGGGGTCATTCCGTCCACTGAGAACTCGCTGTTGACGCCCAGGCGGGTGGTGTTTTTGTTGAAGAGGTGCACATGCCCGACGTTGATGACGCCGGCACGGCCGCGATTTGGCGAATGAAACGTGTTCAGCTCCGTGGTATTCATCTTTTGCGCTTCGCGGGCATAATGGATTTCGTCATTCAGGACCACGAGCGGTCCAAGGCCGCGGGCGTCGGGATCGGCGGCCAGGGCGACGGCATTATAAAGATTTGCCGGGCCATCGGCGCCGATAGCAGTGGCGGGACGCATGGAACCGACGAGCACGACCGGCTTGTCACTCTTAACAACAAGACTGAGGAAGTAGGCGGTCTCCTCCATAGTATCCGTGCCGTGGGTAATGACAACGCCGTCGGTTTTTTTATCAGCGAGGACTTCGTTGACCCGTTTAGCCAGTTTGAGCCACACCTCGTGGTTCATCGTCTGGCTGCCGATGTTGGCGACCTGCTCGCCGCTCAAGTCCGCCAGGTCCGAGAGCTGGGGGACGGCCTTGATGAGGTCGTCCACGGAAAAACTGCCGGACGTGTAGCCGACCTGGGATGAACTGGCTTGCGCCCCGGCGATGGTGCCGCCGGTGGCGAGGATGACAATTTTAGGTTTTGCGAGGGCGGCGGGCGCGAACGCCAATGCCGCGGCGGCGACCAAACTAAACAGATAGGTGGTGGTTTTCATACTTAATTCTTTGTTTTGAGTTAACGGTTGGTTTTCTTTATTAAATTTATTTCTTTCCCTTCACAGCCTTCCATTCCTCCACGTAGCCTTGGGCTGTTTCGCGAAGGTACTTGCCGATTTTTGGATAAGTATCTTCGGCCAGGTTGGCGAGGGAAACGCGGACGGACCAATCCGGCCCGCCGAAACCCCCGCCGTGCATCAGCACCACGCCGCAATGTTCCGCCAGGCGGAAGAGCACATCGGTGCATTGATAATTTTTCCGCAAAAATTTGGCGAAGTCCGGGCCGTATTCCTTTTCCGCCCAGACCATGAGGTCGAGTTCGACATAATAAGCCGCGCGGGTCTTATCCGCGGGCAACGTCAAATTGAGGCCTTCAAACAGCGCATGAAACCGGCGATGGCAGATGAGCTGGCAGAGTTGTTTATAGCTGTTGGCCTTGTCCAGCAAAGCGAAGGTGGAGAACAACGCCATCTGGATTTGCTGGGGCAGCGAGAGACCGGCCGTGTGGTTGAGCGCAACCATCCGGCTGTCCGCCACCATGCGATCAATGAATTTGACTTTCGCAGGCTCAAGCGTGATGGGGCTGTAACGATGGTTCAGGGCCGCACGCGTTTTAGCGGGCAGCTTCGCGATCATTTTGTCATAGATATTGTTCTGGTGCACTGCCACCACGCCAAGCCGCCAACCGGTGCAGCCGAAATGTTTGGAGTAGGAATAGACGCCGATGGTGTTCTGTGGCAATTCCGCCATGCAGGAGCGAAAGCCGGGAACGAAGGTGCCATAAACGTCGTCTGTGATGATGATGAGGTCCGGGCGTTTGCTTTTCACAAGTTTCACCAGGCGTTGCATTGAGCTTGCCCGCATGGCGAAGGAGGGAGGGTTGCTGGGATTGACGAGGAAGAACGCCTTCACGCGCTTGTCCTTCAAATTTATCAATCTGCGCGTCCGAATATTGCCAGGTGTGCGCGCCGTTTTTGTGATATTCGGCGCTGGCATCCACGTTGACCACCTTGAAAGCGAAGCGGTCCATGTGCGCGATTTCGATGTAGGGCGTGAAGGTCGGCACGCCGAGCGCGATGGAATCGCCCCGGTGCAACAGGCCGTTCTGCATTAGGGTATCAAAGATATAGCACATGGCTGCCGTGCCGCCTTCGACGGCGAAGAGATCGAATTTGCCAGCGGGAGGGCGGCCGGCGCACATCTCCTTATCGAGATATTCGTGCACGATCCGTTCGCAGTGACGCAGCATCCGGTCGGGCACCGGATACATATCTCCGATGATGCCCTCGGCGAGTTCATAGGCAAAAGCGTTGGGATCGAATTTCAATTTTTTGATGCCATAGTCCCACGTATCGCGGAGGAGTTTGATGCCGGGGGCTTTGGAGTTGGCCTTCAAAAACTTTCCAAACCGTTTACCCAGGCCGGGATCTTTCGTGATCATTTTGCCCAAATCAGGGATAGTGACGCCGCGCCGGGATTCTTCGATGCCGAAACGAAGGAGCGTGCCGAAGGCTTCGCGCGCGGTCGTACAAATCCAGTTTGGATTGCCGCGGCCGGCGTTGAGGAACTGGGCCACCTGGTCATGCTCGGCCACCTGGGCGAGCTTGATGAGTTCGTCCTTCAATTCAAACGGACTGAGTTTGAGCAAGACCTTTTGGCGTGCCTGGGAGGTGGAAGTTGGCTTTGAAGTACTCGTTTTCATAGGTTTTTTATTTTTTTAGTTATTTGGTCAATGCAACAACCACCGGTCCCCAGACGGCGAGCAGCACATTGGAAATCGCATACGTGACGGTGAAACCGAGGACGGGGGTCATGCTATCGGTGGCTTCGTTCACGGCATTCAGGGACGCGGCGACAGTCTGCCCACCGCTCATGGCGCCAAGCAGCACCACGGGGTGCAGTTTCAAAACGAACCTTCCAAAATAAAGCGCCACGATGAGCGGGACGATGGTCAAAACAGCCCCGGCGACCAGCAGGGTGACTCCCTGTTCCTGGATGGCCGCGACAGCTTTGGGGCCGGCGGAGAGTCCAATCACGGCGGCGAAGGCGCTCAAACCAAATTCCGAAAGAATCCATTGGGCCGGTTGCGGCAATGCGCCGAAAACCGGATAACGCACATGAAACCACCCAAAACACAGGCCCGATACGAGCACACCCCCGCCGACGCCCAGCGTCACTGGAATGCCGCTGACCTCCACGGAAAGCAGGCCAATTAATATCCCCGCAACAATGCCCAGGGCGTGATAGGCCAGGTCACTTTTCCCGCCGGGCGGTTCGGCGCGCCCGACGAGATTGGCCACGCGTTCCACTTCACTGGGCCGTCCAGCCAGTTCGCACACATCCCCGCGCCGCACGATGGTATTGGGCATGATCGGGAGTGGCAGACCCTGGCGTTTGAGGCTCACGAGATAAACGCCTTCCAGGTTTTTCACGCCAAACTGATCACGAATCTGGAGCAGCGGTTTGCCGACCATATTCTTGTTCGTGATGACGGCCCGGGAAATTTCCATGGAGAAGGAAAGCGCTTCCTTGCTTTCTACCTCCGGCCCGAGGCACTCCCCCGCGGTCACCACCGATTTAAAAAGACCTGAGACCCCAACGATGTCCCCGGTTTGAAGGACGGCATCCGGCTTGGGTTCAATGACCGTGTCGTTACGGAGAATGCGTTCGATGGATGCCCGCTCAAATTTTTGCGTTAAATCGGCCACGGTGCGGTTGACGGCATTCTCCCCTGCAACTTGGAACGCGCGAGAAACGACCGGTACGAAGGGCGTGATGTAGCCGGGCCGTGAAATCTTTCCGCCCTGGGACAATTCCGCCTCCAGTTCGCGTGCTGCTTTTTTCACGTCCACACCCATCAGACGCGGCGCGATGCTGCGCATGAAAATGATGACGCCCACCGTGCCAAAGACATAGGTCATCGCAAAACCCACCGCCATTTGGCTGTTCAAGCGCGCGAGTTCGTCCGCGGGCAATCCCAGGCGGGAGAGGGCATCGCCGGCCGTGCCCATCATCGCCGTTTCGGTCAGCGCGCCTGCGCCAATGCCGGCGGCATAGCCTTTATTAAAACTGCAGAGGTGCGCAATCACCAGCACCGCAATGAGGGCCGTCACGCATTGGACGACCGACGAGGCGACGAGTTTTATGGATGAACGGTTCAGACCCCCAAAGAACTCCGGCCCGCTGCTGAACCCTATGGAATAGATGAACAGGGCGAAACAAACGGCCTTCAAGGCGTCGGGCAATGACACGCCCAATTGCCCGATGATGAGCGCGACAATGAGCGAACCCGCCACGCCGCCCAGGCTAAAACCTTTGACTTTAATGTGTCCAACGGCATATCCCAAAAACAGCGAGACGAACAAGGCCGTCTCGGGAGCGGCTTTCAGGATATGATGAATCAAATCCATTTCAGCACTTTTGGTCGGTTTTGTAGGCCTTGTGCTTATGTAATTCCGGCGGCTTCATATTGCCACCGTTAGCTTTCAGGAATTCGCAGGCCTTAATAATATCCGTCGCCAGCAGGTCAATGACGTTACGGTTCAGATGCGGGCGCACGACGATGCGCAGGGAGCGGACCTTCTCTGCGTGGGCCGGCATCGTGTAGGCGGACAACACCCAGCCGCGTTCGCGCACTTTTGCCGAGATGTCGAATTCGGAGAAATTTTTATATTTGGATTTTAACGTCAGCGCCACCACGGGAATGCGCTGAGTCTTATTCATGATTTCAAAGTAGCCGCTTTCAACGAGCTGTTCGGCCAGGCGCTGCGCATTATTCACGGCGTGGCGCATGATGGAGGTGTACCCTTCCCGGCCGAGGCGCAGAAACAGGTAATATTGGACGGCGATTTGCATCGCATTACGACTGAAGTTCAGCGTGGCCGTGGGCATTTCGCCGCCGAGATAGTTCACGTAAAAGACCAGCTCTTCATTGAAAATTTTGCGTTCCTTGAAGATGATCCAGCCCAACCCGGGCGGCGTCAGGCCGAATTTGTGCCCGGACGCGTTGATGGATTGCACGCGCGGCAGGCGAAAATCCCATTCGTAATCCGGGTAAAGAAACGGATTTACAAAGCCCCCAGAAGCGCCGTCTATGTGCATGGGGATATTGATGCCGGTACGTTTTTCGTATTTGTCGAGCCAGTCGTGAATCTCCTGGATGTCATCGTCCTCACCGGTGAACGTCTGGCCGGCGATGGCCACGACGCAGATGGTGTTTTCGTCCACGAGCTTGTCGAGGTGTTTGGTAGTCAGCCGGTAATTGCCGACTTCGAGCGGCGCAATCCGCGGCTCGACATCGAAATAGCGCAGGAATTTTTTCCAGACGATTTGCACGTTGCCCCCGGTCACCATATTGGGCTTGCTCGCGTCTTTGCCGGCTTTTTGGCGTGCCTGCCGCCAGTTCCATTTGTGCGCCAACCCTGCCAGCATGCACGCTTCCGATGAGCCGATCGTCGCCGTGCCGTAAGGCTCCACATTTTTTGGACCGTTCCACAGGCCATGCAGCCAGCCGACCATTTTCTTCTCCATGGCGAAGCACTGGGGATACATGTCGTGGTCAATGTAGTTTTTCGTGATATTCGCCCGGGCGACTTCCGCTTCCTCAGGCTCGTAGAACGTGGTCACAAACGACGACAGGTTGAGCATGGGGCTGGCATCGGTCCATGACTCGCTGTTCACGATATTGGCGGCCGCGCGGGGATTGATACTGTGTTCCGGAAAATGCTCAGGAATGTCCAGGTTGAACTGGTCCAGGATGCCTGTGGGCTGGGCGGCTTTCGGTGAGGAATTTTTTGTCTTGGTCATAAGATCCTTTCTTATTGAGAACAGTTTTTATTTCATCATTAAAACGATCACTACGCCCCAGATGATGAGGAGCGTATTGCCGACGGCATACGTAATGGTGTAGCCGAGCGCGGGGACTTTGCTTTTGGCTTCATCCTGGATGGCTCCCAGGGCGGCAGTGGTGGTGCGCGCACCCGCGCACGCGCCGAGGAGAATGCCCGGATGCATTTTGAAAATATACTTGCCGACAAAAAGGCCCACGACGAATGGCACGGTAGTAACAAACACGCCCCAAAGAAACAGGCTCAAGCCCGCTGACTTTAACCCGGCCACAAAACCCGGCCCGCAGGTAATACCAACGACAGCAATAAAAGTGCACAGGCCGATATTATTGAAGACCCAGAGCGCCGGGCCGGGAATCCGCCCGAACGTCGGGTTCACAGAACGCAGCCAGCCGCAGACCAGCCCGGCCATGAGCGCGCCGCCGCTGGTGCTCAGGCTCAAAGGCACATTTCCAATATGGACGACGATCGCGCCAATTAACGCGCCGATGACAATGCCCAACCCCATGAACACGACGTCCGTTTTTTCCGTTACGCGGTCGGCGTAACCGATTTTTTTGGCTACCTTTTCCACCTCCGGCACGGGGCCAATGATTTGTACGACATCGCCGCGATCCACTTTGGTGCCGGCGTTGAATGGCATTTCCTGGCCGGCGCGAATGAGCTTGCGCAGGAAGACACCGCGCACTTCCTCGGCTTCGTGAGATTGCCGAATTTGCAGCAACGTCTTTCCCGCAATCGCTTTGCTCGTGACGACGACGTCGAGGATCTGGATGGGAACATCGAACAGCTCACGGTCGTCCACTTCCGGACCGAGCGTTGTTTCGATTTTCAAGAGTACTTCGCGCGGCCCGGCCAAACCCACGATATCGCCCGGGCGGATGACTGTTTCCGGGGCGGTCTGGCAGATCTTTCCTGCCTGCCGGACACACATAATAAAGACGCGTGGGACGGTAAACTGCGCTTCAAATTCAGCGATTGTCCTGCCTGCCGGCGTTGACCCTTCACGTACTTGATAGGCGCGTGTGGTCAAACGCCGGTAGGCTGACATTTGGTCCCCCGCGTCCGCGGCGCCGCCCATCTTCGCTTCGTAATCGGCGCATTCCTTGGCGAGATTGACCCGGAGCAGCTTAGGCCCGATTGATGCCAGGAACCAGGCCGAGCCGGCCGTGCCGTACAGGTAGGTCACGGCGTAAGCCACCGGCATAGCATCAACCAGGGCCTTGTGCTGATCCGGAGTGAGGCCAATTTGCCCCATCGTATCCGAGGCCACCCCGAGGACCGCGGAAATCGTACAGGCGCCCGAGAGCAAGCCCGCTGCCTGGCCCATGTTGTAACCGGCGACCTTGGCCGCGATGAAGGCACAAAGCAGGCAGGCGACACACACGACGACTGAAAAAAGTACCTGCGGCAGGCCGTCGCTTTTCAGGCCACGGAAGAATTGCGGCCCGACGCTGTAACCGACCGCGAAAAGAAACATCAGGAAAAATACGGATTTCACATTCGGCGAGATCGTGATGTTCAATTGCCCAATCAAAACGCCCGCCAGCAGGACGCCGGTGACATTGCCGAGACTAAATTTTCCGAGCTTCACCCCTCCGATTAGGAACCCTAGCGCGAGGGCCAGAAAAATGGCGATTTCGGGATTGTCCCTGAGGGTTTCGATGAGCCAGTTCATAAATTCATTTGAGCAAGGTTAGAAAATAGGGAACAGAATGGATGTTTCCCTCGCATCCACGAAAGCAGCGCGCCCGTTATTTGTTTCTGAGTTTGCCATAGGTGATATGGCCTGGTGCCTGTTGGAACTGCTATGACAATACTGTAATGAATTTTTAAAGCCGAGAAAATTGGGCAAAAACTTATTCACAGAATTTGTTATTTTAATAAATTGTAAATGTGGTAACTGGTTCTGGAGTTGGATTTTGCAACTGAAGTTCAACCGGCCGCCCACAACCACTGAGAATACCGTTGCACAGTGATTATTGAAGCGGTATCCCGATGAACGCCCTCGCGATTTCCGCCCGCACCTCGACGTGCATCGCGAGGCCGTCTAATTTTTCATCGCCTGCCCCGTCCACCCGCGCGCACAGGACGGGCGCGTGCCGGCTGAGGACGTGTTGCGGGGCGCATATTTTGCGCGCGCACCTGGCCGACCTGACGGGCATAATATTGACGGTCAAGATTCGCGGCCATCTGCTGCCGGGCCTGCGCATTCATATTTCCGCCCTGGTAACCACGCGCCTGGGCTCTCGCGGTGACGGCATTTTGGGCCGCAATCCGATTTTGTCCGCCTCCGGCCGCGCCGTTGCTAGGCGCAATCTGCCCACGATCAAGCCGTCCTTGCATCGGAGCAAAGAAATCCCATTTACCCGCGGCCGCCTGCCGATACCAGCCATCGGTCCGGCGTTGATAAATATTGCCATCCGGCGCCGCGTAGAGATCACGCCCGCCTCCCGCGCTTTGCCGGACGTTCGTCAGCAGTTGCGCACCGCGCGGCATTTCTCCGGGGCGCAAGGCGTTTTGCGTGCGGGAATAGGGATTCAGGGCGATGGTATCGCCTGGCGGCAGGAACGGCGTGCGACCGGCAGTTCCCTTGAACCGGCCATAGAGCGCGGGATATCCGTTCTGAAGGGCTGACAATCTGCCTTCCGCTCCGGCGAGGCGGTCATGCGGCCTGACTCCGGGAGTGTTCCAGCGGTCGTAGATGTTATCAATGATCGCAGCGCGGAGGCCATTGCCGGCGCCCCACCACGGGCGCCAGACCCACCATCCATACCACGGCACGTACCAATAACCGTAACCCCACGTCCAGCCCCAGCCGTAATAATCATTTCCGTAATACGGATCGTAGTCGTAGCCCGTACCATAAACCGTCGTACCGTCGTCCTCGTAAGAACCCGTGTAACCGGGCGTATAGCCAACTTCCACGCTGTTGGTATCCGAGTCATATATTCGCGCGAATGTCGCGTAATAAACCGGCGATGTGGGGGGGATGGTATAAATCTCCTCCGGCACTTCCGTGGCTACGTCCCACCGGCCGGTCGGCGAAGACGCCACAAACCAGACGGCATTGTCCACAGCATAATAATTGGTGCCCAGGCTGATGACCGGCAGTTGTGCATTGATGGCATAGCTCATGGCCGTGCCTTCGATGGGCTTGAACTGCGGTTCACCATCATAGGTCAGGTCAATTTTGGTATCCTCACGGCTGACGGTCGCGGTTGTGGGCATCGAATTGGCAACGCTGGCAAGTTCCGCTTCGGATGTGCCGGGCACGGATGCCAGGACCATCGCCCGCGGACTATTCTCAGGAATTTTGGCAAAGTCATCGGGCAAATCATTGGGCGAAACATACGTCCATGGCCCTTGCAACGATGATGCTTTGAACCATCGCCCGGAAAGCAGAAGATAGGCAGCGCGCTCTTTGGTGTAGAAAAAGAGCAGGCCATCGGCATTCGCCGCGTATTGCAATGAAGTCCCGGGAATGGATTTGAAATCCGGCAATCCATCGCTGATCAGCAACTCCGAAGGCCGCGTGCTGACAATAATCCTGGGCGCGGATCCCGGCGGAGGGGTTGACGGACTATTCGTGAGCGGAGAGGACAACGCGGCCACTTCGGGGGGTACAATCTGGACGAGTGCCCAGGAACTTTCGAGCGAATCCGCTGAGAACCACTGGCCGCTGCCTGAGATGTAAAATTTGCCGTCGGCGGGGTTTCGAATCATCAATCCCGGTGTGTTGATGACGCGCTCCATGGATGAGCCGGCTATTGGGCGCAGGACGGGCTCGCCGTCGATGATGACCAGGACGGCGCGGTTGGTCTGCCAAAGGATATTGGGTGGCGTGTGATTGTACGCATGAGCGTTTTGCCGGGCGGCGGCCTGCTCGAACCCGAGGGCGGTAATGAGATAATCAAGCGATACCGTGTGCGCGCCACCGGGAAAAAGTTCACGCGCCAGGGCCAGCGCATTGCTGCCGTTGTTGGGCGCATCGGGGAAATTACCTTTCGTGATTTCCAGGCGGTCAAGGTTCATCATGCGGTTGGCACGGTCGACGGAACCTTGGGCATCGAACCAGACCACGCCCAGAAGGGTCTTTTTGGTTTTGGCGGGTTTGACCTCAACGACGGCGCGCGCGGAGAAAGAATTGCTGGTCCAGCTTTCCACTTCCGGGAGGTAGAGCGTCACGGTGCTGCCGTTCGTGGAACGCACCCGTGGCCAGGGCGCGTCTTCGTCAACGGCCTGTTGCGCTGCCAAAACGCATGGCGACAGCAGCAAGATCATACCGGCGAGACGGAGGCCTCGCGCAAAAAAGTTTTGGTTTCGGTGCGATCGTGGAACGATGGCACTTTCTGAATGATAGCGGCGTTTTCTAATAATCGCGCTCATAAGATGCCTGTGCTGTCTGGCGAATGCCTCCACGAAGGGCCGAAATCGGCCACATGCGCCGCGTTGGGTTATCGTAGGACTATAACCATAAGAAATGGATATGTAAATCATTTTCAGTCTTATCCAAAGGGAATTGTCCTTGTCATGCGGCGATTCGTTGCGACATTGGGCGCAGGTGAAAAAGAACATCAAGCCATTGGACATGCCGGACAGCTTTTATTTGCAGGCGGCGGAGGGATGGCTCGGCCTGGGCGACGTTGAATCGGCGACGAGCGAGCTGCGGGAAATTTCCCCGGCGAAACAAACGCATCCCGCTGTGGTCTGTGTGCGGTACGAGATTTATTCCAAAGCCAGGCAATGGGATAAGGCGGTAGAAGTGGCCGATGATCTCATAAAAATGCTGCCGGAAGAGCCGTTCGTCTGGATTTCGCTGGCGTATGCCACGCGCCGGAAAACCAAAGGCAGCATTCCCAAGGCAAAGAAAATTCTCCTGGGCATGGAACCGAAATTTCCGAAGCACTATTTATTTCCATACAACCTGGCTTGTTACTGCTCGCAGTTGGGGGAAATGGAAGAGGCGGAACAATGGCTGAAAAAAGCGGTGGCGATTGACAATGCCGCCGTCAAAAAAATCGCGCTGGAGGATGCTGACCTGAAGCCACTTTGGCAGAAGATGGGCCGAACACTTTGGGAGAAGGAATAGAAACCGCAGAACAGCGGATTTAATGCAAAGGCGCAGGCGATTTAAGCCAATGGCAAAATAATTTCAACCTGAGCCGTTACCTCAACTAATGGAAACCCGTCCGATAAGATAGTAAAAGCCAACATGCCCACTCTACGAAATTTAGGACTATCCATTTTTATCTTCATCGGGCTGGCAACGTCCGCCAGCGTTCGCGCCGTGAATCCAGCCATGCCCACGATCCCGACGAATGCTTTTTTGGTCACGGATTACGGGGCTGTCGGCGACGGGGTGAAGGACAGCACGACCAATCTCCAAAACGCCATCAATGCCGCAAAGAGTGCGGGAGGCGGCATCGTGGAAATCCCGGCGGGGACGTTCATGAGCGGGCCGATCACGCTGTTCAGTCGCATGAATCTGCGGGTGGATGACGGCGGCACACTCCGGATGTTGTCGCTGGGCACGTATCCCGGCGGCCACACGAATGCGACCACCTTCATTAGCGCCGACCGGGCAGAGGACGTGGAACTCAGTGGCCGGGGCACCATTGACGGCCAGGGCGCCGCCTGGTGGCGGGCCTTTCATGACGATGAGGTTGCGCGTCCCATGATGCTGCAATTCCTTTCCTGCCATCGGCTGTTCATTCATGACATCACTTTCGAGAACCCGCCGTACCATCACTGCGGCCTCCGCGGGTACGGCGGAGACATCACTATCAGCAACCTCACAGTGAACACCGACCCGCATTCGCCGAACACGGACGGCCTTAATTTCGTCGGCACGAACAGCATCATCGAGGATTGTCACATTACCGACGGCGACGACAACATCGCGATGGGTTCCACGGGGCCGCTCGACGGCCTGCTCATCACCAACTGCGTTTTCGGCTACGGTCACGGGGTGTCCATCGGTAGCGGCGCGCGCAACGGGGTGCAGAATTTGGAAGTGGTAAATTGCTCGTTCACGGGTGGCACATTCGGGATTCGGATGAAGGCTGATAATGCAAGTGGCGGCCTGGTGCAAAAACTTTTCTATCACGACCTTACGATGCACAACGTGCAGATGCCCATCCTCATTTACAGTTATTATCGGGACGCCGGCTCGCCGGGCAAAATCAGCAAAATCACGCCCAACCAGGCGGCGGCATTTAAGGCAGGACCGGTGACGCGCACGACGCCCATTTGGCGGGACATCACTTTTAGCAATATCACGGCCACCGCTACCGTCGCCGGCGGCGCGATTTGGGGGCTGCCCCAAATGCCGGTTTCCAATATTGATTTCGTGAACGTGAACATCACTGCGCCGGGTTCGTTTAATATCTATAATGCGCGCGATATCCGGTTTGAACAGTGCCGCATCCAGCTCGGTGGAGGCAAAAAGTTCACGCTCTACAACGCTGAAGGCGTCGTTTCGAGCAATTAATAGAGCGGTTCTTTAACGTTTTCTGAAAGGATATAGGAGTTGCCCACCCAGCGTCCGTGGGTGGACCGTCTTTTCCTCCGGCGAAAGTCCGGTCGTTTCCGGCTTTAAATTCATCGGCATATAAAAGGTGCCCAACGCCAGGTCCAGGCAGGAAAACATCGCGGCAAAATTTTTATCCCTGGCTTCGGGCGTGTCGGAATGATGCCAGCGGTGAAAGACCGGGCTGACAATGACGTAGCGCAACGGCCCGAACGTCCAGCGGAGGTTGGAATGGATAAAGAGATTGTAAAAACCCATGATCAAGGCAGCCATGGAAAGCACTGCCGGATCCACGCCGATAATATCGCAACCCAGAAAGAGCAGGACTTCACCGGTGGCTTCAATGATATTTTCCGCCGGATGAAAGCGCACGGCGGAGATCCAATTCACTTCTTCCGAGCTATGGTGAATGGAGTGAAATGACCAGACCGGCCGCAAATGAAAAATGCGATGGCGAAGATAAATCAGGCAGTCCCGCGCAAAAAGGACGGCGAAGAGTTGTCCGGCAAAGAAAAGCACGGCGAGCTGCGGATTGTGGGCCGTTCTTTGGGTTTGCACAGCCACGAAACCAAAAACGGCCGAGAGGACAAAATAAATAAACGGCGGATAGAGCATTGAGATAAACGCGTATTGCAGGTCCAGCAGCGTGGCGCGGAACGGTTTTTTGATGGAATGCAGCCGGAAAATTCGTTCCATCAGGGAAAAAAGGATGAAACCAATCGCGACCAGGATAAAACCATGGGAAATCGAATTAATACACGTGTCCAGGAACGTGAGCATCTGGTCCGGGTCCGTTGTCGCCTGTTGCATCACCAGCAATATATTCAGCGGCCGAAGTTAAGGAAAACAAAATGTGCCGGCGACAAGGGCCCGGGCAAAATCCGGTAGAAACTCTGGCCAATGGCCCGCTTGCGCTTCGATAAACACCGTCCTTTTTCATTTGCTACAAAGCCCATTCCATGAAAAGATTACTGTTCGGTTAAGAACAAAATTATGACGCAAAACTCCAGCGCATCACAGGTGGTTGAAACGCTCCGGCAGGCGCCCTCCGGCGCGCAACCCGCCTGGCTTTCACCCTTGCGCAATGCCGCCATCGCGACCTTTTCAGAACTCGGATTTCCCACCCTCCGTGACGAGGACTGGCGCTTCACGAATGTTGCGCCGATCGCCGCCTTGCCCTTTCAACCCGCCCGCGCTGCCGCCGTCAATGGCGCTGAAAGCAAAACGCTTGGCGAAGCCGCGTTTGCCACCTTGCCCGGCTGCCGCCTCGTTTTCGTGAACGGATTTTTTGCCCCAAAACTTTCGCGCCTGGAAAAAATTCCCGCTGGCGCCCGTGTGGAAAACCTTTCTGCCGCGTTGACTAAGGATTCCGCCCTCATCGAAAAGCATCTTGGCAAATATGCCGTGACGAAGGACAACGCCTTTGCGGCGCTAAACCAGGCTTTCTTTACGGATGGTGCATTCATTTCGATTCCGGCCGGCGTTGAAATCGTCGATCCCATCCAATTGTTTTATATTTCCTCGGTCAAACAAAACGGCGAGACCATCCAGCCGCGTAATCTCATCATCGCCGGGGCGAACAGCAAAGCGACCATCATCGAGAGCTATTTAAGCACGGGCGACGCGGCATCCTTCACCAATGCTGTTACCGAAATCGTCGCGGGCGACAACGCCGCGATCGAACACATCAAATTGCAGGATGAAACCGCCAACGCCTTCCACATGGCCACCATCGCCGGTGAATTTGGCTGCGCGAGCAATGTGAATGTGCATTCATTCGCGCTCGGTGCCAAACTTTCACGCAATAATATTCGCACGAAACTCGCCGGCGAAGGGCTCGAGTGCATCTTGAACGGCCTTTATCTCACGCGCAACGAGCAACTCGCCGACCATCATATGATTGTCGAGCACGCGCAGCCGCATTGCGCCAGCCACGAATATTTCAACGGCATTCTCGATGACAAGTCCAGGGGTGTTTTCCACGGGCGCATTTACGTGCACCCCATCGCCCAAAAAACCGATGCCAAGCAGACGAACAAAAATCTTCTGCTCTCTGATGACGCCACGGCGGACACGAAGCCGCAGCTCGAAATTTACGCGGACGACGTCAAATGCACGCACGGCGCGACGATTGGCCAACTGAATGCCGAGAGCATTTTTTACCTGCGCGCCCGGGGCATTCCCGAAAACGTCGCACGGCGCATGCTGATTCACGCGTTCGCCGGTGAGATTGTTGAGCGCGTGAAATGCGTGCCCGCGCGCGAGGAATTGGACAAGCTCGTCTGGGACCGGCTTGAAGCCAATCATCATTTGGGCAAGTAACCTTGTTGGAGGCCAGGGCGCGCCGGCACGCGCGCGTGTTTGCGCCCTGTGGTAGATTTGAAGATATGTTTGACGATATCAATGACCTTTACCAGCAGGTCATCCTGGACCACTGCCGGAAGCCGCGCAATTTCCACGAAATGGCGCAGGCCACCTGCTCGGCCCAGGGCCATAATCCCCTGTGCGGCGACCAACTCAAACTCTTCATCGTCATGGATGGCGATAAAATTTCCGACATCAGCTTTGTTGGCTCCGGTTGCTGCATCTCCAAGGCGTCGGCGTCATTGCTCACGGAATTTGCCAAAGGCAAAACGAAGTCCGACGTGGAAACCATGTTCGGCCGCGTCCGCGAAATGGTCACTTCCGGCCAGGTCCTCGGCGATGTCGGCAAGCTCGCCGTGTTCGCCGGCGTGCACAAATACCCCGCGCGTGTGAAATGCGCGATTCTCTCCTGGCACGCCGTCATGTCCGCGCTCAAGGGCGACGCCAAACCGGTGACGACGGAGAGCGAGCAGAATTAAACATGAGCAAAGGCTGGGAAATGGCAGCGAACAGTTTCAACGCCTTATCCATTCTTCTGGCCGCACGAAATAGTTTTCACACCTGGTGGACGGGCATCGTTGGTTGCGTTTTGTTTACCCTGGTTTTCTTCAACGCCCGGCTTTATGCCGACGTGACCTTGCAGATTTTTTTCGTAGTGACCAGTGTCTTGGGCTGGTGGAATTGGTTGCGGGGAAACCACGGACACGTGCTCCCGGTACGGCATGTCCATCCGTTTTCCCTGGCATGGCTATCGGCGGCAGGGATTTTGGTAACGGCCATATACGGATGGCTATTGCATCGTTTTACTAATGCGTTCGCGCCTTTTCTCGATTCGGTCATTTTAGTTTTCAGCGTGATCGGCCAATTGCTCTTAATGGGACGGCGTTATGAATCATGGTGGTGTTGGCTCCTGGTAAACACCATCGCTGTGCCGCTTTATGCCTGCCGGGGCCTTGCAGTGACTTCGGTTCTTTATACGGCATTTTGGATCAATGCCATTGTCGCGCTGGTTCGGTGGCGCAAACTGATTCAGGCCAAATGAAAAAGCCATTCCGTCGAGGTCTCGTGGTCGGTAAATTCGCCCCGCTGCATCACGGCCATGAATTGGTTATCAAACGCGCGTTTGAAGAATGCGATGAAGTCGTCCTGATTAGCTATTCCAGCCCGGAATTGCCGGGCTGCCGCCCCGAAGTCCGCGAACGATGGCTGGCTGCCTTGTTTCCGGATGCCGTGCGGTTGATAATTACGGATGAGCGTCTGCAAAAATGGAAAAAATCGGAAGGCGATCCAGACCGGATTCCGCATAACAACGCCGATGAAACTATTCACCGCCGGTTTTGCGGGTACCTTTGCCGGGAAGTTTTGAAAAAGGAAATTGACGCCGTCTTTACCAGCGAAAATTATGGAGACGGCTTCGCGGAGGAATTGACACGATACTTCCAGCATCATAATCCGAAGGCCGTTAACGTTCGTCACGTCATGGTGGACCGCCATAGAAATCAAATCCCTGTCTCAGGGACTTTATTACGCGAAAACATTCATAAAAACCGCCAGTGGCTTTCATCGATCGTATACGCCTCGTTTGTCAAACGAGTTTGTCTATTAGGAGGAGAATCCAGTGGGAAAACTTCATTAGTGGAAACCCTGGGCCGGCATTTTGGAACCGCGCATGTCGCCGAATATGGACGCGAGCTTTGGGACCAGAAAAAGGGGAATTTAGGTTTTGAAGACATGCTCCTGATCGCCCAAACTCAAATCCAGCGCGAGGAGCAGGCCGCCCGGGAAGCAAACGAATTTCTTTTTTGCGACACTTCGCCGTTGACGACCCTTTTTTACAGCCATTACCGTTTTAGCAAAGCGGATGCAGCCGTCAAACATCTGGCCGGCCGGCCTTATGATTTTGTCATTCTTTGCGCGCCGGACTTTCCATTTGTCCAGGATGGCACACGGCAAACGGAGTCATTTCGCAAACGGCAACACGAATGGTATCTTCAACAATTGGCGTCGCGACAAATACCTTATTTGCTCGCGACCGGTTCAATTGAAAATCGCATCAGGCAGGTGCGGGAATTTATCAAGGACGAAGACATACAGATTAATACCACCTGATTTTTAAGATGATCTCCAAATTACCACGCTGGGTTTGGTTTTTTGCCTGGGTGTTTGCGTTTATCGCCGGGATTATCAACGTCGTGGGCCTGGTCGGTTTCACGCACCAGGCCATCACGCATTTGACCGGCAACACCTCCATGCTGGCCGCGGCCCTGGCTTCGTTTGATTGGTCCGCCATCCTTCATTTCGCCGCGGTCATCTGTTCCTTTTTGGCCGGGACGATTTTGAGCGGCTTCATCATCCAGGACAGCGCCCTCCAATTGGGCCATCGCTATGGCGTGGTTTTGATTTTGGAAGCGGTCCTGTTGTTCCTGGCCGCCCCGCTGCTGGACCGACATTACCTTTCCGGTCTGTACGCCGCCGCCTGCGCCTGCGGGCTGCAAAACGCCATGGCCACAACCTATAGCGGCACCGTCGTTCGCACGACGCATATTTCGGGAATGTTTACGGACCTCGGTATTTTTCTGGGCCACCGTTTGCGCGGCCTGCCGGTGGATGCCAAGCGCATAAAAATGTGTTTCCTGGTGATCTCCGGATTCCTCTGCGGCGGCATCGCGGGCGCACTTGCTTTTCGTTTCATCGGCTATTTTACCCTCCTTATCCCTGCGAGCATCGCGGCGATAACCTCTCTTGCCTACGAGGCCTATCAATTTCGCAAAAAATAATATGCTTCAAATTATCGGCCTCCAAAGACAGATTGCTTTCCCTGCCGTTTCAAGCGATGATGTTGATGCATTAAACTGAATTTTTATGACTCCGAATGAAGCAAAAACGTTGACGCGCGATGTCGAGGCCTCTGTCGTGCCCGTCGGCACGAAGGTCACCCTCCAAAAAGGCGGTCAGGCCTACATCACTCAATCTCTCGGCGGCAGTTACACCGTTATCGTCAACGGCAACATGTTCCGCATTGACGGCAAGGACGCCGACGCCCTCGGCCTGGAAATCAAGGCCGCCCCGGCCACTGCCATATCCGGTGCCACCTCTGGCCCCGTCTCGCAGGAGCAATTGGAAAAACAAATCTGGGACGCGCTCAAGACCTGTTACGATCCAGAAATCCCCGTTAATGTCGTGGACCTCGGCCTCATTTATGATTGCCATCTTACGGCCGCCGGCGAAAACAGCTTCAAGGCGGACGTAAAAATGACCCTCACTGCGCCCGGCTGCGGCATGGGCCCTGTGCTGGCGCAGGACGTACAAAACAAACTCCTCGCCCTCGAGCCGATTGATGAAGCCAACATCGAACTCGTCTGGGACCCGCCCTGGAACCAAAGCATGATGACCGAAGCGGCGAAGTTGCAGTTGGGGTTAATGTAATCGCGCAGCCTTGCTTCCCTCTGCGCCACTTATTAGGGTATCGCGGTGCATGACGAAGCGCCGCTCCTCGAATTAGTTGCCCTTGGGCTGGCGTTTGCTTTCATCTGCGGGTTTATTGCCAATCGCCTTCGATTGTCCCCCATTATTGGCTATCTCGTGGCGGGCATCATCATGGGTCCCTACACGCCGGGATTTCACGGGGACACTCATTTGGCCGGGGAACTTGCCGAGATCGGCGTCATCCTGTTGATGTTCGGTGTGGGCATGCACTTTTCGGTGGCCGACCTTTGGGCCATGCGGACCGTTTCCGTGCCCGGGGCAGTCGCTCAAATCATCGTGGCTACAGTGCTGGGTGCATGCATGTCCCATCTGTGGGGCTGGTCGTGGCCCGCCGGCGTGGTTTTTGGCCTGGCCCTCTCAACGGCCAGTACGGTGGTCATGCTTCGCGCCCTGGAGTCCTGCAACGCGTTAAATTCCGCCGACGGCAAAATCACCATCGGTTGGACCATTGTCGAAGACGTGGTCATGGTCCTTACCCTCGTGTTGCTGCCGGCTTTTTTTGGACAAAATAGCGCTGACGCCGACGCTCATGCTTCCGGGGCCTCGACCTGGATTTCATTCGCCATCGCGCTGGGCAAGGTGGCGTTGTTTATCGTGCTCATGCTTCTCTTCGGCACGCGCCTGTTTCCCTGGTTGCTCAAATGGGTCGAACGCGCCGGCGTGCCGGAACTGTTCACGCTTGCCGTCATTGCGATCGCGGTGGGCGTGGCATACGGCTCCTCGGTGTTGTTCGGCTGTTCCTTTGCGCTGGGCGCATTCTTCGCCGGGGTGGTCATCAACCAATCCGACCTCCATAATCGTGCCGCCGATGCCCTCCTGCCTCTGCAACATTCCTTTGGAACCTTGTTTTTTGTCGCCATCGGGATGCTGTTCGATCCCATGATTCTCGTGCGCGAACCATGGAAAGTTCTCGCCGTGGTGGCGATTATTGTCGTCGGCAAATCCCTGGCGGCATTTGGGATTGTCCTCTTGTTACGCAAACCCTTTTCGATGGCCCTGCTGGTCTCGGCGGCGCTGGCCCAAATCGGCGAATTTTCATTCATTCTCGCAGCGCTGGGCGTTAGCCTGGGGTTGCTTTCCAGCGACGCCGAAAGCCTGATTATCGCCGGCGCCCTGATTTCCATCCTCCTCAACCCGCTTGGATTCCAGCTCATCCGCCGGATGGGCCTTATCAAGCCCACTGCTTCATGATTTTACATCCGCGCCCATCCGTGCTTTAATTTACCGGATGACTGCCGCCAAAACGCCAGACTGGGCCGCGCTCCGCAAGGACTTTCCCATCCTTGACCAGCAGGTCCACGGCAAACCGCTGATTTATTTCGACAACGCTGCCACGTCCCAAAAACCCCGCGCCGTGATTGACGCGCTCGTGCATTATTACGAACACGACAACGCCAACGTCCATCGCGGCATCCACGAACTCAGTAACCGCTCCACCACCGCCTTCGAAGATGCCCGCATTCGCGCTGCGAAATTCATCAACGCTAAGAGTGCCGAGGAAATCGTCTTTACCCGCGGTACCACCGAAGGCATCAATCTCGTCGCCAACGCCTGGGGCCAGAAAAATCTCAAGGCCGGCGACGTCATCCTGCTCACCGAAATGGAGCATCACAGCAACCTCGTGCCCTGGCAGTTGCTCGCGCAACGCACCGGCGCGCAAATCGCCTACATCCCCGTCACCGGAGACGAAGGCCTGCTCGATTTGTCCAAACTGGATTCCCTCCTCACGCCGCGCGTGAAAATTTTCTCACTCGTCCATATCTCCAATTCTCTCGGCACGCTCAATCCCGTTGCCGACCTCTGTGCCCGCGCGCGCAAGCAGGGCATCGTCACCCTCGTGGACGGCGCCCAGAGCGCCGGGCACTGCCCCGTGGATGTCCAGGCCATCGGTTGTGATTTTTTTGCCTTCTCCGGCCACAAAATTTGCGGACCTACCGGCGTCGGCGTGTTGTATGGCCGCCAGGAACTCCTCGATGCCATGCCTCCTTATCAGGGCGGCGGCGAAATGATCTTGAGCGTCGGCTACGATAAAACGGAATTCAAGCAGGCCCCGCATAAGTTCGAGGCGGGCACGCCGGATATCTCTGGCCCCATCGGCCTGAGCGTCGCCATGGATTATCTCGACGCCATTGGCCGGCAAAATATTTGGAACCACGACCAGGACCTCGCACATTATACCTACGAAAAATTGGCCGCGCTGAATGACGTTCGCCTCTTCGGCCCGAAAGCCGGTTCCCCGCAACGCGCTGGTCTCGTGAGCTTTCTCCTCAAGGACGTTCACGCACACGACGTCGTGACGCTCGCCGACCAGGCGGGTATTGCGCTCCGCGGTGGCCATCACTGCACCCAACCGCTCATGCACAAGCTCGGCGTGGAATCCACCGCTCGCGCCAGTTTCTATTTCTACAACACGAAGGCCGAAGTAGATCGTTTCGTGGAAGTCATCCGCGAAATCCAGAAGTTTTTCCGGCAGTAAAGTTTTATCAATTACGGCCCTGGGGCAGGCGTGGCAGGTGCCTGCAGCACCGGCGACGCTGGCAGCGCAATCGTTTCCCTCGTCAGGGTTACCACATGAGTCGTGTTGTCTTTTGGATCGATGACTTCGAGTGTCACCGTGGTGGCGGCCGGTCCACGGATCATGTCAACGCACTGCTTGATATCCATGTCGGCAGTCGATGTGCCGTCAATTTTGTCCACCATCTCGCCCTTCATTAGGCCCGCTACCGCTGCGGGGCTGTTGGGTATCGTTCCTTCAATCCTGATAGCCTGGCTTGGCGCTTTGGGTCCCAACATCAAGCCGATGCCCACGATACTATTGGTCGACTCCTGGCCATAGGTTGAGCCAGCCAGTAACAGGCCGGCCATCGCTGCAAGGATAATTCGTGTTTTCATATGTTGCTTCGTGTTCATAGACAGTCTTCGACGGGAAGATGTTCGAGTCAATTGCGCTTTTCGCGAGCCATCATTGCATCCTGCAATTCGTCGCATGCCAAGTTCGGCGTAAACCCTTCGTTTGCCGCATAAAACCGTTTGGCACCATTGAAGCTTAAGCATAACTATGATGTTATTAGCGATTACACCAATGTTCGCCGCGGCCGGATGGGCGTTTCTTTATCTGCTGTGCGGCGGCGGCCTCGGCGGGGCGGTTCTCATCTTCATCGTCCTGAAGATGATCGGAAGATAAGGAGATTTCGGGAATCCTTCGGGGTTTCCACCCGGCGCTGGCCGATGCAAATCGGTCGGCGCCGGGAAATGGGGTCGCTCTCACCGCAACGGCTTGCCAATTTCCCAATGATGCCCAAAGGGATCTGCCAGGCGGCCGACCCGCCAGCCGTAAGACTGGTCCTTCAGGGGATAAACCACCGTTGCCCCGGCGGCGATGGCCCGATCGAACACGGCGTTGGTATCTTCCGTCGTGATCACTATCCTTACCGTGCTTCCGCCGATGAACTCGGGACTGAAATTCGCGTGCGCGGGAGATTCATCCGCCACCCAGAAGCCCGCCCCGTTCACGGACAAATGCGCCACTACGCCCCCTTCCTCAATCAAGGACAACACTTCAGCGCCGAAAGCCTTCTGGTAAAATTCCACCGCGCTCTTGCCTCTTCTCACCGAAAGCAACGGCTCGATGGTGGCTGTCCTCATGCGCAACAAACTATTTGTCCGGCGTGAAGGCGATGCCGCGATAAGCGATATTCCCGCTCGGCGACTGCGCCACGGTCGTGACCGCGGACGACGCGCCGGTATCCACGATTTGCACGACGCGGTTCGAGTTCACGCTGCCGCCGTAACCTTCCGTGGTCGTCGCATAAATCACCGGGTTCGCCCCGCTGAAATCTACCGTCACCGCGAAACAGCCCTCCATATTGTTGGCCGCCGCGGGAATGTTTTGCGGAATCGCGAAATGATACGCCAGCTTCCACGCGCCGTCTGCCTTCACATATTTCTGGATGCCCTGGTCTACATCCGCCGTGTAAGCCGTGTTCCCGTCCGGGCTGAGATCAAAACCCGCAATCTTCACGTAAGGCTTTTCCACCGGCACTTGCAGGATCACCGTCGTGTCATGCTCCCTCGGCAGTGCTACGGGTTTTCCATCATCATCCGCAAAGGAAAAAATCCCCGGCGAAACATTGGCAAAGATCCCGTCTTCGCCGTTGAGCGTCGTGTAAAGCGTGCCGTTGATAATTTTTACCTGGCGCGAATTCGGCACTCGGTTAAAGGACACAAACTCCTTCGAATCCGTGCGGTAATACGCCGTGGCCGAGGCATTGCCGCAGATCCAGAAATGGCTATCGCCATCCGTCACCGCCCCGCGCGGGTTCATTTTTTCCGCGCCGGTATAATTTTCAAAAATCACCGCGTGCGTCTTGCCCGAGGCATCCACCGCGCACAAGCCGCGCCCGATGTCCAGCAGCGACGGCGTTCCGCTCTTCTCCAGCAGGTTCACCCCACCGTAGCCCGCGAATGTCAGCAATTTTCCGTCCCCGGACCGGCTCAGCATTCCTTCCGTGGCGGCGTGCCCGTTGAAAAAGAGCGTGTCCGGCCCGTTCGTCGGGATGGCCACCGACATGACCGGTGCGCTGTTAAAGCCGCCTTCCGCAAATTCATCCACGAAAATCGGCGACTGCTTCAAATGCAGTTTTACATTGCCGTCACCCGCGCGCAACACGGCGAGGTGTTTGGGCAAAAATGCCGCGGGCGCGCCCGATTGTGCCTGCGCCGCCAGCGCCAGCCCGAGAGTTACTGCCAAAAGAACGATGATTTTCATTGAGTTAGATAAGCTGCCAGTCGATTTCACGTTTTTCCTTCTCATTGGACAAACGGGTATTGAGATTTAACCCGGTGACAAATTCGTGGCAATCCGGCGACGATCCGGTGACGTTTTGCTTAAAGAATTGTCATCTGCGGTAGTGCCCCTCCTTCGCTCCTTTTTTACCTTTTTAATTTTTAATTTCTTACGCCACGGCCACTTTGCCTTCGTACCAATTATGGATCGCGTACGCCAGGCCGTCCATCGCGTGGCGTTTCTGGCCCATCGTCCATTGGCCCTCCGTGTGCAGGCGGATTTGCCGGATGCTCCCGTCCTCCTGCCGCACATGCAAAATCACATGCGCAATCCCGGCCAGCATCGACGTGCTGCCCTTGTCCTCCTTGCGCTCGATCTCGGCGATGTGCTCGCGCGCGAGGTCAAACTGTTCCACGTCCCCGCGAAAAGCCAGGCGGTCGGACGTCACCCACAGCGCGCCCATGTCCTCCTCGATGGCCGCGAACCGCTTGCCCCGGCCGCTCGCCGGGTTCGAGAGTCCCACGAGGATGGCCCCCTGCAATTGCTCCTTCGTAATGCCCATCGCCGCAAGCCGTTTCTGGATCATGCGCCGGTAAACCGGTGTCCAAATCAAAAACCATAACTGCAAAAGCTGGAACCCGATGATAAACCCCAGCAACGGAATCAGGCCCGCCTGTCCTACGGGCAACCGAAAAATCCCGGCCAATACCGGTCCGAAAATTCCCGCGAGAATCAGCCCCGGCCCCACCGTCAACCCCAGCGTCACCACGATGTTCAGGAAATATTTCCGCAACTTCAGTTCGTTCCACACCGGCTTGTTGAAATTGAACGTGAAACAATTCGTGAAAATGACGATGAGATAAATCGCCACGCCGCAGACCAGCGCGAACACTCCCAGCACGCAGAAAACAATCGCATGCGCCACCGGGTTGTCGTCGTCCGACATTTGCGTGTCCCCGGGCGCGGGCGATAACGTCCGCAGGATAAAAACCCCCGCGCTGACCCCCACCACGACGACTACAATCAACACCCATTTCCACAAAACCCGCCACGTCGAGACTTTTTTGGTATGGTCCATAAGCTAAGACTTAAGGTTACGGTTACGGCTGATTACTACGATGTTTCGCGCTTCCTTTCAAAAGGCAAACCTTTTTGCCACCGGGTCATCGGGGACACCGAGTTTGGACGAAACCGTGGATTTGTTACAAATCTGCGAAAATACGGGCAATTTCGCGTATCTCCTGTCCCATCCCTGCCCCAGTTTGTCCGTATACTGTGTGCTCCAGGCTTTGAATCGCGGGTTAAAAGCTGGTATGTTTATCCACGAACAAAACCCGTTCATAAGAGCTTCCCCCCAAAAACCTTGGCATCGGATTCCTCTTTTGTGGCGGGACAATAAACTGTGAATAGTAAAATATTTTTAATGCTGGTGGTCGTGATTCTGGCCGTGGCCTTCAATGCCGCGGCACAAATCACGCCCGCCGGCTCCGCCAATTTACCCAGCGGCGCGCCCTATGCCCCGGGTTATACGCCCAGCGCCACGCCGTTGCCGGACGCCGACCCCGCGCCCGCCGCCCAAACGCACGTGCCCGAATCCACCACGCTCATCGTTGGCGTCATCATGCTCGTCCCGTTGGCTGTCTCCCTCGTCCGCGTCATGCGCCGCCGACATGTATTGCCGTAGCGGTGATTTAAATCATCCTTTTCCTCATCGTCCTTCTCATCCTCAAAGACGGGAAAGATTCTGTCTAAACCTCAGTTCTCTTCGTTTCCTTCTGTAAAATCCTTTTTTGCGTATTTTGTGTCTTTCGTGGTTTAAAAGATTTCCTTGCTCCAATCTGCCTTTCTGCTCAATTGATTCAGGCGGCCGATTAACCCTTAACCCCCTTGAAACCAAATGAGCTTTTTTGCAGAAACCCAGCCGATGCCAATACACTGGGACGCCATCGAGGCGATCGCCTCAACCGTAGCTGCCGTGGCCACGGTGGCGACGGTCTATTTCGCCTATATCACCATCAAAGCGGGCAACGATGCCGCTGACCAGGCC
>Ga0206900_1022_pt1 | contig 42979 bp, 38 predicted proteins | sample Alteio_BWOrgHeat_46_FD_153235 | JGI IMG/M metagenome (GOLD analysis project Ga0206900, IMG submission 153235) | Enriched cells from forest soil in Barre Woods Harvard Forest LTER site, Petersham, Massachusetts, United States -... | ecosystem: Environmental > Terrestrial > Soil > Temperate forest >... | reverse complement strand
CGGGAAATCGCCGCCGGATCGCCTCCACCGCAATCAAACATTCAGCCACGCGCGTCCGGTAAGCCGACGCTCCCAACTCGTGCTTCACCATCGAATTCACCGCCACGATTTCCAGATCGCGCGGCAGTTCCACCGTCTGGTATTCCAGACTCCGGCAATCGAGCTGGATCGCCGCGTTCTCATGCCCGAATACCGCCACAAACTGGTCCATGATGCCGCAGGGCATCCCCACGAACTCGCTCTCGGCCTTTTGGCAAAGCTTCGAGATTTCCAGCCGGGGAAAATCCCGCCCCTGCAGCAGCGCGTACGCGGTGGCAACCTCCAGGGCTGCCGAAGAACTCAGCCCCGCGCCCTCAGGCACATCGCTCCGGATCTTCAGATTCAGCGGCTGAATCTCGATTCCGCTGAGCGCAAGTTCCCGCGCAACGCCCGCGATGTAATCGCACCAGTCCTGAGACGGCTTCACCGAAGCGATCGAATCAACCGGCCACGCGCGCTCTTCCCGCCGCTCCTCCGACCAGACATGCAGTTGTCCGTCATCCGATGGCGCAGTCTCTATATACGTCGCCAGATCGAGCGCAATGGGAAGAACGAACCCGAGGTTGTAATCGGTGTGCTCCCCGATCAGATTCACACGTCCCGGCGCCCGGAAGATCCGGGGTGCCGTCATGCCCGGCGGCTCCTCAGCGCCAATAGGAGGAGGATGGCGGCGAACGCGATCATCACCAGACCCGTGTAGAGATCTACGTTGGCCTCTGTCATGGCGGCGCGTGGTTGGGTGAAGCTGGTTGCGACCAGTATCAGCCCCGTGATCGCGAAGAAAAATCCGGACGGCAGTCTGAGATCGAGCATGGGCCCCTTTTATAGAAAGATCAGATTCAAAAACACCAGCGCCACCGCCACCACAATAGCCAACGGAACAGGCCTGCGGTACCAGCTAACCCCCTCATCGGAGGGAAGTTCTGTAAGCCCGTATACCAATCCTCTCAGCCTCGAATCGGGGTGCGGCGCGGTCGCGAGGCTCACCGCAATTGTGATCAGAAGGCAGGTGCTCCACGCGAAAATCGCGATCCAGAAATTCTGGGCCATCTGCGACGGAAACACATGCAGATTGGTGATCCACGCGCCTTTGCCCTCCGCTTCCGTGAGCCCGTGCGTCAGCGCCGCGGCGGCGGTTCCACTGAGCAGCCCGATAAACGCGCCGTGCCCTGTCGCCCGTTTCCAGAACATCCCGAGCAGGAAGGTGGCGAACAGCGGAGCGTTCACGAACCCGAAGACCAGCTGCAGAAAGTCCATGATGTCGTTGAACTGCGCCGCCAGATAAGCCGTCGCAATCGACAACAAGATCCCCACCACCGTTGTGACGCGCCCCACCGTCAAATAGTGCCGATCGCTCGCATTCGGACGAATGTAGCCTTGGTAGATGTCGTACGTGAAAACGGTGTTGAACGCAGTCACATTCCCGGCCATGCCGGACATGAATGAAGCCATCAGCGCCGTCAGCCCGACCCCCAGCATTCCGCTCGGGTAGAACTGCGCCATGAGCGTCGTCAGCGCCTGGTCGTAATCGTATCCGCCGCCCTTCTGAGGCAGCGAATACCCCGACCCCATCTTCGTCAACGCCAGCGCCGCCACCCCCGGCAGAATCACGATAAACGGCATGATCATCTTCGGAAATGCGGCGATCAGCGGTGTGCGCCGCGCTGCCGACATCGAATCCGCCGCCATTGCCCGCTGCACGACAAGAAAGTCCGTGCACCAGTATCCGAACGACAGCACGAATCCTAAACCGGCGATCAGCCCGAAAGCCTCCACGCCCATCGGATTCTGATCCGCGTGCCCGACGTACCGCCATGCATGCGTCATCACGTCCGGAAGCCGCTGCTGCATTCCCGCCCATCCACCCGCGCGCCGCACGGAAAGAATCGCCAGCGGCGAGAATCCCAGCACAATCAGGAAAAACTGCAGAACTTCGTTGTAAATCGCGCTCGTCAATCCGCCCAGGTACGTGTACGCAAGAACGATCGCGCCCGAAAGAAGAACCGAACTGTTGAAATCCCATCCCAACACCAGGTTGAACATCTTGGCGAGCGCATACATCGAAATGCCCGACGAAAACAGCGTCATCACCGCGAACGTGATCGCGTTTAATCCGCGCGTCTTCTCGTCGAAGCGCATCTTCAGGTATTCCGGTACCGAGCGCGCCTTGCTGCCGTAGTAGAACGGCATCATAAACACGCCGATGAAGAGCATAGCGGGGACCGCGCCGACCCAGTAAAAGTGCGAGGTCATGATCCCGTACTTCGCCCCTGAGGCCGCCATGCCCACGACTTCCTGCGCCCCCAGGTTCGCGGCAAGGAACGCGAGGCTCGTGATCCACACCGGTACGTGGTGGCCGGCAGTCAGAAATTCGCCCGCGCTTGTGACGGACTTTCGCAGGCGCCAGCCGATGCCAATAACGAATGCGAAGTAAAGGATAAGGATGACGTAATCGACCGGGCTCAGATGCACAATTAGTGAGGTTATACGTTTACCTCCGCGCGTCGCAAGGGCATCTGCCGCCTGCGCGCGTTCTTGACTTTAGGTTGCGGGCCGTTCTATGGTGGGCGTTTCGCTCGGTGTATCTTATACAGTTAACGGCAAAACCCGACATCGTGGATACTGGCGCAAAAGAGTTGCTTGATCACAAGTACCCATCGACGCTGGACAGCGTTGATCTCGCCGAAGCGGAAATCCTCAAAGCCGCCGGCGATGCTGGTTTTGACGAGGATGAGCAGCATCGGATCGGAATGGCCGTCCGGGAGTGTATGGTGAATGCCGTCGTTCACGGCAATCGGTACAACCGGAACAAACAGGTTCATGTGAGCGTCGCAACGGGAGAGGGGCGCTTCACGATCCGCATTGTCGATGAAGGCGAGGGGTTCGAGGATAACGAAGTGCCCGACCCGCTGCATGAGAACAACCTGCTGCGGCACTCGGGGCGTGGGCTCTTCCTGATGCGCGCCTTCATGGACGAAGTCTCGGTGCGCAAGTTATCGCCTTCGGGCACGGAAGTTGTTTTGGTGAAGAATGTCGCGCGGTCCGAGTAGGCCGTATGCTGCGTAGGAATATTCGAGGAGGCAGGACAAGTGAGCGTTAAAATCGACACCCGCAAAGTGGGTGATGTGACGGTGGTAGACGTATCCGGTCGGATTACTCTCGGGGAGGGTTCGAGCGCCATGCGCGACACCCTGAGGGAACTCACGGCCCAGGGCAACAAAAAGATTCTCCTGAACCTGAGCGAAGTTTCCTATATCGATAGCTCGGGCATCGGCGAACTGGTCTCGGGCTTCACGTCCGTGGCGAACGCGGGAGGCACGCTTAAATTGCTGGGCCTGACCAAGCGCGTGAAGGATCTGCTCCAGATCACCAAGCTCTATACGGTGTTCGACGTGCACGAGGAAGAAGCGCACGCCATTCGCAGCTTCGCCTAGACCAACTTCAAAGAATCAACACTCACGGACGCCGGCTCGTCTGAGTCGGCGTCCGTTTTTTCTTGCGATCAGAAGCTAACCGCCGCCCACGAACTGCACAATTTCAATCTCGGCGCCGGAACCAATCGGGGTGGTTGCCCATCGATCTTTCTTAACGATCGTCCGGTTCAGTTCCACCGCCACCCGTTCGGGGTCAAGTCCCAGCGCTCCGATCACCTCGCGCAGCGTTGTCCCTGCCGCGAACTGACGTTGCTCTCCGTTTACGGTGACCCGGTTTTCCATCTGCGCGCGAACCCGTGCATTATTATAGTCACTGGGAAAATCCAAAGCCCGTAACATCATTACTTTCGATGCCCACAACTACGCCTGAACAATGGCTTCCGGTTTTGCTGCAGATCGCGCTGGCCGCGATTATTGCGGCTGCTTTGGTGGCGCTCTCGTACGCCATTGGTCACAGGGTTCGGAATCGCGTCAAAGACATGCCGTATGAATGTGGCATCAGCCCCACCGGCGATGCGCGCAGCCGCTTCTCAGTTAAGTTCTATCTGGTCGCGATGTTGTTCATACTTTTCGATATCGAAGCGATCTTCCTCTACCCCTGGGCCGTGGTTTACAAGCAGCTCAAAATGTTCGCATTTGTCGAAATGCTGATCTTCATCGTGCTGATTCTCGCGGGATTCTTCTTTATCTGGAAGAAAGGCGTCCTGGATTGGGCGCATTCGAAGGAGGATAAGGCTTACCCCGCCGCCCTTCGCGAAATGCTGGTGGAAAAGAAGCTGTAGTCCTAAAATGCTGGAAGACATAGCTGTCGATATTAAGAACCCGTTCGGCGAGGAGGCCATCGAGGTCGCGCCGGACAATATTTTGAACGCTCTTGGGCGCCTAAAACGCGATCACAAGTTCGAGCGGCTCACTTCGGTTACCGGTGTCGATCGCTATCCCGCCGAGCCGCGCTTTGAAGTCGTTTATCACCTGCAGTCGGTCGCGAATAAACGCCGCCTCCGGGTGAAGGCGCGCGTTTCCGGCGCGAATCCGGAAATCGAATCCGCGGTTCCGGTGTACCGGTCTGCCGACTGGTACGAGCGTGAAACCTTTGACCTGTTCGGCATACGCTTCCGGAATCATCCCGACCTGCGCCGCATCATGATGCCCGAAGACTGGGAGGGCCATCCGCTGCGGAAAGACTACCCCGTGACCGGGACGCGCTACTAGAGGGAATATGCCAATCGACACGGGGATCACAACCGAGCTTGACGTCCAGCGCGATCACGAACTCCACGAAAAAGAAAAGAGCGGAACCCGGACCATGGTGCTCAACATGGGTCCGCAGCATCCGTCGACCCATGGCGTGCTCCGCCTGCTGCTCGAGCTGGACGGCGAAACGATTCTGAAAGCGGCGCCCGACATCGGGTATCTTCACACCGGCATCGAGAAGGAATTCGAGGACAAAACTTATCAGCAGGGCGTGACCCTCACGGACCGCATCGACTACCTCGCGCCCCTCTCAAACAATCTCGTATACTGCCTCGCGGCCGAAAAGCTGCTTCAGCTCGAAATTCCGCCGCTCGCCCAGTGGACCCGCGTAATGCTCACCGAGCTCACGCGTCTCAACAGCCATCTCGTGTGGCTCGGAACGCACGCCATCGATATCGGCGCGATGAGCGTCTTCCTCTACTGTTTCCGCGAACGCGAAGAAATCCTCCGCATCTTCGAGATGTTCTCGGGACAGCGGATGATGACCAGCTATTTCCGCATCGGCGGTCTCGCTCTCCCCCACCCGCGCGGCTGGAACAAGCGCGTTAAAGACTTCGTGGATATCTTCTCCTCGCGCGTCGACGAGTACGAAAATCTCCTCACCAACAACCGCATCTGGACTGGCCGTACCAAGGGCGTCGGCTATATCTCGCTCGAAGACATGCTCGATCTCGGCATCACGGGCCCCATGTTGCGCGCCGCCGGTCTTGAGATCGATGCTCGCAAGGATTCGCCCTATTCGAGCTACGAGAAGTTCGATTTCGAGGTCCCGACCCGGACGGAAAACGACGTTTTCGCCCGCTATCAGGTCCGTGTGCAGGAGATGCGCGAATCGCTGAAAATCATCCGGCAGGCGCTGGAAGGCATGCCGTCAGGCACTCATCAGGCGGACGCGCCCGGCATCACCCTTCCGGACCGCGAAAAGATGAAGACCCAGATGGAATCGCTCATCTATCACTTCAAGATCGTGACTGAAGGATTCCGGGTTCCCGAAGGCGAGGTTTATCAGGCCATCGAGTCCCCCCGCGGTGAAGTGGGCTGCTATATGGTGAGCGATGGCACGCAGAAGCCGTATCGGGTTCACTGGCGCGGTCCCAGCTTCGGCAATCTTCAGGCCACCTCGCGGCTGATCGAGGGCACGCTGATCGCCGATGTCATCGCCGCGATTGGCAGTATGGATTTTGTCCTCGGAGATACGGATCGCTAAAGCATGACATTTTCACCCGAGCTCGAAGCGCGCTTCGAGAAATTTCTGGCAAAGTATCCACCCGACCGGAAGCGTTCGGCGATGATTCCAATGCTGATCTACGCGCAGGACGAGGTCGGCTCCATCACGGACGAGCTGATCGAGGAAGTCGCGAAGCGCGTCGGCGTCACGCCGCTCCAGGTCAACGAAGTCGTCGGCTTCTATTCCATGCTGCACAAGAAAGGCATGGGGAAATATCACGTTCAGGTCTGCACGAACATTTCCTGCCTGCTCGTGGGCGGCGCCGAACTTTACGATCAGGCCTGCCACAAACTCGGCATCGGCCACAAGGAAGTGCGGCCGGACGGACGCATTTCGCTCGAAGAAGTGGAATGCATAGGCGCCTGCTCCTGGGCCCCTGCCGTCCAGGTCAACTACGATTTCTATCACGACGTGACGCCCGAACAACTCGATAAGCTCCTCGACGGACTCATGGCCGGAAAGACGCCGGAACAGATCGACGAAGTCAGGAAGGTCAATTGATGCTGTACAACCAGCCGAACCCGCTTGAGATAAGAATCCTCAGTCGGCGCTTCGAGCTTCCCAACTCCCAGTCGATCGAAACCTACCTCGCCACCGATGGCTATAAAGCCTTCGAAAAAGCCCTGGGGATGTCGCAGGAAGAGATCATCAACGAGGTCAAGGCTTCCGGACTGCGCGGACGCGGCGGCGCGGGTTTTCCGACCGGCATGAAATGGGGCTTCGTCCCACGTCAGTCGCCGAAGCCGAAGTACATCATGGTAAACGCCGATGAGTCTGAGCCCGGCACCTGCAAAGATCGGCTCCTCATCGAATACGATCCCCATCAGTTGATCGAAGGCATTCTCATCGCAGGCCTCGCGGTGGGGGCACAGCAGGGCTACGTTTACATCCGCGGCGAATATCGCTACCTGATCGAGATCATGGACCGGGCGATCGATGAGGCCTACGCGCGGGGCTATCTCGGCGACAACGTGCTCGGCCGTGGCCTGAAATTCAACCTCGCGACGCACTCGGGCGCGGGCGCCTATGAGTGTGGCGAGGAATCGGCGCTGCTCGAATCCTTCGAAGGCAAACGCGGCAATCCGCGCATCCGCCCCCCGTTTCCCGCGGTCGCCGGCGCCTATCAGTGCCCCACCGTCCTTAATAACGTCGAGACGTTCTGCTCAGTGCCGCCCATTATTCTTCAAGGCGGCGCGTACTTCGCGGGCCTCGGAACGGCCAAAAACGGCGGAACCCGTCTTTTCTGCCTCTCCGGCCATATCAATAAGCCGGGCGTGTACGAACTTCCTATGGGCTTCAACCTGATGCGGATGATCAACGAGATCGGGGGCGGCATGCGCGGCGGCAAGAAGCTCAAAGCCGTCATCCCCGGCGGATCTTCCTGCCCCCTCCTCAAAGCCGACGAGTGCGACCTCGCGATGGATTTCGATACGCTCCAGGCCGCGGGCTCGATGCTCGGCTCGGGTGGGGTCGTCGTAATGGACGAAGAGACCTGCATGGTCAAAGCCGCCCTGCGCATCATGCGGTTTTACGCGCACGAAAGCTGCGGATGGTGCATTCCTTGCCGCGAAGGCACGACCTGGCTGCGAAAGCTTTTGCAGCGCTTCCACGACGGCATGGGCCAGCGCAGCGACATCGTGCTGATCGGAGACCTCTCCAAAAACATGCTGGGGCGGACGTTCTGTCCCCTCGGCGACGCCGCCGCGCTGCCGACGATTTCGATTGTTGAGAAATTCCGGGATGAATTCGAAGCGCATCTGGACGGCAAGCCCTGTCCGTATGAGCATGCCTCCCGGCTGGTAACGGCTTGACGCCGCGCTGCCATGCGCGAGCATGGCATCTGACGATTAGAGAGACGAAATGCCTGATCTGGTGAAGTTCACAATCGACGGGAAGCAGCTTGAGGTTCCGGCCGGAACTCTCGTCATCGAAGCCGCCAAACAAGCGGGCATCGAGATCCCGTCGTTCTGTTATTACGAAGGCTATTCGCTGCAGGCCGCCTGCCGCATGTGCCTGGTCGAAGTCGAGAAAATGCCCAAGATGCAGGTGGCGTGCACGCTGCCCGCGGGTAACGGAATGGTGGTCCACACCGACTCCGAACCGGTCCGTAATGCGCGCAAATACACCCTCGAATTCCTGCTGACCAACCACCCGCTCGACTGCCCCGTCTGCGACAAGGGCGGCGAATGCGAATTGCAGGACATGGTATTCCGCTACGGCGCGGGGGAAAGTCGATTCACCGAAACCAAGCTTCACGTCGATGAGCAGCAGTGGTCGCCCGTCGTGTTCTATGACGGACCGCGCTGCATCCTCTGCTTCCGCTGCGTTCGTGTCTGCGACGAAGGCATGGGCGTAGGCGCTCTCGGTGTCATCAATCGCGGAGCTGTGTCGCTCATCGCGCCAAATAAGGAAGATCACCTCGAATGCGACGAGTGCGGTCAGTGTATCGACATCTGTCCGGTCGGCGCGCTCACCAGCGGTACCTATCGTTATCAGACCCGCCCGTGGGAGATGGAGCATATCGGCACCATCTGCACCCACTGCTCGAACGGATGCAAGACGACCCTCGGCGTGCGCAACGGCGAAATCGTCCGCGGCAATAATCGCGATCGCTCCGGCATCAACGGCGAGTTCCTCTGTGTGAAAGGCCGCTACGCCTTCGACTTCTACAACCATCCCGAGCGCATCACGGCGCCCCTGATGCGCGTGAACGGAAAACTCGAAGAAGTCTCCTGGTCCAAGGCCCTCGCCACCGTCGCCGGCAAATTCAAAGACATCAAAGCCCGCGGCGGCAAGTTTGGCGTGGTGGGCTCCAACCACACGACCAACGAAGAAAACTTCTATCTCCAGAGATTCGTTCGCGAGTGCCTCGGCTCCAACAATATCGATCACCACCGCACAGGTGACATCACCACCCTGATCGATGCCCTTTCGGGAACCAAAGGCCGCCTCGCCTCCAGCGCCGATTTCTACGAGCGCAAAGCCTTCCTGATCGTCGGGGCCGACCTGGCGCTGGAACAGCCGTTCATGGCCTTCCAGATTCGCGCCAATCACCGCCACCACGGCGCCCGCGTCTATACGGTCACGCCCGGCAAGGTTCGCGAAGACGACTACTCGGTCAAAGCAGTGCGGGCCGCGAAAAACTCGGAATGGGACGTCCTGCCCGGCCTGCGAAACGATCTCGCCGCTGAACCGGAACTCGTCATCGTCTTTGGCGACTCCATTCGCGGGGCCGACGTTCGCCGTCTCGTTGAGTTCGGCGAATCCCTCGGTATCCCGGTCAGCTATTGCGCCTTGCTTGATTACTCGAATTCCCGCGGCGCCATCGACATGGGTCTCGTTCCCGAATTGCTTCCTGGCTATCGCGCCGCCGAAGCGCCGGGTCTCGACTATCGCGAAATGCTCGCCGCGACCGATCTTGACGCTTTCTGGGTGATCGGCGCGAATCCCTTAAAAGAAGGTCCGCTCAACTCGAAGCGCGCCTTCGTGGTCGTGCAGGACATGTTCCTCACAGAAACCGCGCAGCGTGCCGACGTCGTTCTGCCCGCCGCCAGCGCCTACGAGAAGAGCGGCACCGTCACCAATGTCTTCGGCGAGGTCCAGCGCCTCGCGCGCGCCGCGGCTGTCCTCGGCTCCAAACCCGATCTCGAAATCATCGGTCAGATCGCGAAGGAAATGGGTTTCGCCGGAGTGATGGGACCCTGGCTGCCCGAAAGGGTCTTCGCCCAGATACAGGCGGAAGTGAAGGGCTATGAAATCCCGCTGCCGCTGATCACCCTGGGCGCTCAGCAGACCATGCCCGTAAACGGCCGCGTTGGCATCCCCGACCGGCCCGACCGCGTCTGGTCCGCGCACGACAATCTGTTCACCTCCGGTACCCTGGGGCGATATTCTAAAATACTGAATTCAGTCATCGAAAAGCGTTTAAGCGGCTCTCGATCCGGCGGCGGCGATAGCGATACCGGCACGGCGGATAGAGAGGAGTACGTGCGCCAGTAATGGAATTCCTCGTCATCACAGCCGTCAAACTTGCGCTGATTCTCTTCGTTTTCATGACCACGCTCGCCTACCTTCAGTGGGTCGAGCGCAAGGTCATCGCGCACGTGCAGGTGCGTATGGGCCCCTCGCGCGTCGGCCCGCACGGCCTTCTTCAGCCTCTCGCGGACGTCGTCAAGCTCATCACCAAAGAAGGCGTGATGCCGCCGCACGTGAACAAGGCTTTCTACCTCGCGGCCCCCTTCCTGGCCGTGTTCATGGCCCTGATCTCGATTTCCATCATTCCGTTCGGCACCAGTCTCACCATCCCGGCCTTCCAGATCGGTTCCACCACCTTCGGTCCTTACACGACGATGATGGAACTCGCGGACGTCAACGTCGGCATCCTGATGATTCTCGCGGTCAGTTCGATGGGCGTCTACGGCATCGCTCTGGCCGGGTGGTCTTCGAACAATAAATACGCCCTTCTCGGCGGTCTTCGCAGTTCGGCTCAGATGATCAGCTACGAACTGCCGCTCAGCCTCGCCCTTGCGGCCCCTCTGCTGAGCGCGGGAACTCTCAGCCTCCGTGGCATCGCTGACGCCCAGGCGGGCTTCTACCTCGGATTCATCCCCAAATGGGCCATCTTCCAGATGCCGTTCCCGCAGATCTTCAGCTTCATCATCTTTGTAATCTCGTCGTTCGCGGAAACCAACCGAATTCCCTTCGATCTTCCGGAAGCCGAAAACGAGCTTGTCGCGGGCTTTCACGTGGAATACAGCAGCATGACGTTCGCGGCTTTCTTCATGGCCGAGTACGCCAATATGATCACCGTCTGCTGCGTCGCCACCCTGCTCTTCCTCGGCGGATGGCAACCCCTCTGGCCCGCTGCGCTCGGTTCGAACTTTTTCGCGCCCGCGATTCTGTTCATCACCGGGGCCATCTGCCTCTATCACGGAATCAATCCGGCGAGGCCTTTCGACCGCATCACGCTGCCTGTCTTCGCCGTGCTCTTCTTCGCGCTTGCAGGCTTGTTCGCCTTCCCGCCGCTGGTTCCGGTTCTGATGCCGATCTTCTGGTTCCTCGCGAAAGTCGGCTTCCTCCTCTTCGTATTTATCTGGATTCGCGCGACCCTGCCCCGTTTCCGTTACGACCAGTTGATGTCCTTCGCGTGGAAATTTCTATTCCCGGCGGCGCTCGTGAATCTGCTGATCACCGGATTTCTGGTGGCCCTGTTCGCATGATAGGAGCTCTCATGAGATCGGCGAAAGGCCCGGCGGCATAAATGGATATCTTCTTTTTTCTTCTCTTTGCGTTCATCGCGGTGATAGCCGCCGTGAACGTCGTCCTTCAGCGCCATCCCATTTCGAGCGCGCTATCGCTCGTTGGCGTTATGGCGTCGCTCGCGGTCCTGTACCTCCTGCTCGGCGCCGAATTCATCGCAATGGCCCAGTTGATTGTCTACGCGGGCGCCATCATGGTGCTCTTCGTCTTCGTCATCATGCTCCTCAACGCCGGCACTGAGGAGCGTAGCGGCCGTTCCTGGCTTTCCCAGGTGCTCGGCGTCCCCGCGATAGTTGCGCTGCTTGGACTGCTCTGCTTTTTCGCTTACAAAGTCTTCCCGAACGCTGGCTTCGTGAAATTCGGCGATTTCACCGGCGGTGGCGCGAAAGAAATCGGCTACGCTCTTTTCACCGAGTATCTCCTTCCTTTTGAAGTCACGTCGATCCTCATCCTGATCGCAATCGTTGGCGCGATTGTCCTCGCGCGAAAGGAACTCGACTAACAATGGAACCAGCCGATGCGCTGAAGCTCCTGAACTCCGGCGTCCCCGTTTCCTGGTATCTGACGCTCAGCGCCATCCTCTTCGCAGTGGGCGTCGCGGGCTTCCTTTTCCGGCGCAACATCATCACCGTCTTCATGTGCATCGAGCTGATGCTGAATGCTGTAAATCTCAGCTTCATTACCTTCGCGCATCAGCATCGGCAGGCGAGCGGACAACTGTTCGCGTTCTTCGTGATGGTAGTGGCGGCGGCGGAAGCGGCGGTCGGCCTGGCCATCATCCTTACGGTGTTCCGGAACCGCTCCACCCTGAACATCGACGAAATCAACACTCTCAAGAACTGATGCAGAATCTCTGGCTCATACCGGGACTTCCGTTTGTCGGCTTTCTGATCAACGGCCTCTTCGGACGCAGGCTTCCCAAGATGGTCACGAACATCGTCGCCGTCGGCAGCGTCGTCCTGTCGTTTCTCCTCGTCGTCATGACGGGGCTTAATTCCGATTGGGGCGCGCAGCCCATCCACGTCAGCTACTTCACCTGGATTGGCATCGGTCCCTTCCACGTCGGCTGGGATTACATGGTCGACAAGCTGACGATGATCATGCTGATGATCGTCACCGGCATCGGTTCCCTCATCCACGTCTACGCCACCGGCTACATGGAGCATGAAGAAGGCTATTACCGCTTCTTCGCATACCTCAACCTCTTCATGTTCTTCATGCTGGACCTGGTGCTCGCGGCGAATTACCTTCTGCTGTTCGTCGGATGGGAAGGGGTGGGCCTGTGCAGTTATCTGCTCATCGGCTTCTACTTCCTGAAGAAGAGCGCCACCAACGCGGGCAACAAGGCGTTCATCGTGAACCGCATCGGTGACTTCGGTTTCTCGCTTGCGATGTTCCTGATCGTCGTCAACTTCGGCAGCCTGGACTTTGACAAAGTGTTCGCCGCCGCGCCGGGCAAGCCGGTCGAAACGCTCACCGCCATTGCGCTGCTGATGCTCCTCGGCGCCGCGGGTAAATCCGCGCAAATCCCGTTGTATGTCTGGCTACCGGACGCCATGGAAGGTCCCACCCCAGTCTCGGCCCTCATCCACGCGGCGACCATGGTCACGGCGGGCGTCTACATGTGTACGCGATCAGCCGCCATTTTCACCCACGCGCCCATCGCGATGGAAACGGTTGCGCTGATCGGTCTCGCGACTGCTGTTTTCGCTGCTACCATCGGCCTGGTTCAGAACGACATTAAAAAGGTCTTCGCGTACTCCACCGTTTCTCAGCTCGGGTACATGTTCCTCGGCGTCGGCGTCGGAGCATTCTCCGCCGGAATCTGGCACCTGATGACGCACGCGTTCTTCAAAGCTCTGCTCTTCCTCGGCGCCGGCAGCGTCATTCATGCCTGCCACGGCGAACAGGACATGCGCCACATGGGCGGTCTCAAAAAGTACGCGCCCATCACGTTCTGGACGCTCCTGATCGCATCCCTCGCTATCGGCGGCGTTCCGCCGTTCGCGGGCTTCTGGAGTAAAGACGCCATTCTCGTCGCGGCCTATCATCACGCGCCCTGGATGTTCTGGCTCGGAGCCATCACCGCGGGCATGACCGCCTTCTACGTCTTCCGCGCGCTCTTCATGACTTTCTTCGGTGAATATCGCGGCCACGGTCATCCCCACGAGTCTCCGGTCTCGATGTGGGGACCGCTCGCCGTCCTCGCCGCGCTGTCCACCGTCGGCGGCTACTTCTTTAATGTCCCGAAGATCCTGGACTCCATGTTCCCCCTGGCCGAGGAGCCCGATAATCCGATGCTCCTCATCGTCTCCATCGGGGCGGGTGTAATCGGAATTGCCATAGCCTGGTATATGTACGTGGTGAACACCGAAGTGCCCAACCGCATCGCCGAATCCGCCCGTGGGCTATACACGCTTCTCTACAACAAGTACTTCGTCGATGAGATCTACGACGCCACCGTCGTACACCCGATCGTCGAGGGCTCACGCGCCGTGCTCTGGCGCGTCGTCGATCAGGGCGTCATTGACGGTGCGGTGAACGGAGTCGGTTACCAGTCCCGAGGCATCGGCAGCGTCCTGCGTCTCGTGCAGTCCGGCAACATCCGAAGCTACGCCACCTGGGTTGTGCTCGGCTCGGTCGCCGTGATTGTGGTCATGGGCGTCATCGGGAGGTCCTTCTAAATGAACCTTCTCGATATCGTCATCGCGATCCCCGCCATCGGTTTCATCCTCGCGCTGCTGATTCCGCGCGCCCAGGAACAGGCCGTCCGCATGTTCACGCTGGTGTGTTCGCTCGCGGCTTTTGTCCTGTCCCTCGGCCTCGCCATCGGCTATCAAACGGGCCAGACCGGCCAGCAGTTCGTCACCAATGTAGTCTGGATCGCAAACCCCGAGATCCATTACCACGTCGGGGTCGATGGTATCAGCCTGTGGCTGATCATCCTCTCCACCCTCCTCACCCCCATCGCGATCCTGCTTTCCTGGCGCTCGATCCACCAGCAATCCAAGGAGTTTTTCGCTCTGCTGCTCCTTCTGGAATTTGGGCTTGTAGGCGTGTTCGCCGCCTGGGACCTCTTCCTCTTTTACGTGTTCTGGGAAATCGTGCTGGTTCCGATGTATCTCCTCATCGGCATCTGGGGCCATGACCGCCGCATCTACGCCGCGGTGAAGTTCTTCATCTTCACCTTTGCCGGTTCGGTTTTGATGCTCGCGGCCATCATCTATCTGTACAACCTCGCGGGTACTTTCGACTACGCCCTGATCCTCGATCAGATCCGCAGCGGACACATCACGCTCTCGCACACGCAGGAAACGTTCCTGTTCCTCGCCTTCTTCATCGCTTTTGCGATCAAGGTTCCGCTTTTCCCGCTCCATACGTGGCTGCCCGATGCGCACGTCGAAGCGCCCACCGCCGGTTCCGTAATGCTGGCCTCCGTCATGCTGAAGATGGGCACATACGGACTCTTGCGCTTCTGCGTCCCGATGTTCCCCGGCGCTGCGCGCGAGAACGCTCCCTGGATCGTCATCCTCGCCATCATCGGCATCATCTACGGCGCGCTGGTCGCCATGGTCCAGCCCAACATGAAGAAACTGGTCGCTTACTCTTCCGTAAGCCACCTCGGCTTCGTCGTGCTCGGCATCTTCTCGTTTACCCAGCTAGGCCTCGATGGCGCCGTCTATCAGATGTTGAATCACGGCATCTCGACCGGCGCCCTCTTCCTCCTCGTGGGCTTCATGTACGACCGCCGCCACTCCCTCGCCATTTCCGATTACGGCGGGGTCGCGACGGTTGCCCCCTGGCTCTCCACGGTCTTCTTAATAACGACGCTCGCCAGTATCGGTCTCCCCACGCTCAACAATTTCATAGGCGAATTCCTCGTGTTGCAGGGTGCGGCTCAGGCGAATTTCACCTGGTCTGTTTTCGCGGCCCTCGGCGTCATCTTCTCTGCGTGCTACATGCTCTGGCTGTACCAGCGCGTCTTCTACGGCGAAACAAGTGAAGAAGTCCGCCATCACATGCCGGACCTGAACGTGCGCGACTGGTGCTGCATCGTTCCGCTCATCGCTCTGATGGTGTGGATGGGCATGTACCCAAACACCTTCCTTCTGTCCGTCACCGCGACCGACGCCACCGTTCTCGAACAAAGCAACATGACCACGCCCCTTCGCGGCGCCGTGAGCCTCCCCGGAGGTGGTACGCATGCCCGCTAACTTCATGCCGAGCGCGGATGACCTGCTCCGCTTTTCGCCCGAACTCATCCTCACCATCGCGGGAACGCTCCTCATGGTGCTGGACCCGTTCTTCGGCAAGCGCGCGCCCCGCCTGTTCGGACACATCTCCATCCTTGCTTTTCTCGCCGGCATTCTCGGCGCTCTCGGCGCTCAGTCCGGTACCGGCTTCTCCTTCTCTAATCTGCTGATCGTCGACGGATACGCCACCTTCTTCCGTATTCTGGTCCTCTCCATCGGCATCCTCGCCGTCTTGCTCTCCTACAAATATCTGGACCGCGAACTCGCCGAAACTGGCGAGTACCACGCCCTTCTGCTCTTCTGCGTCGCCGGACAGTGCCTCATGGTCGCGTCGAATGACCTGATCATGATCTTCATCGGTCTCGAAATCTCCTCTATCGCGACCTACATCCTGGCCGGCTACCTGCGCAACGACAAGCGCAACAACGAATCGGCGCTCAAGTACTTCCTGCTCGGCTCCTTCGCCACCGCCTTCCTGCTTTACGGCATCGCCGTCATCTATGGCGTCACGGGTTCCACGAAACTGGACGAAATTCGCACCGCTCTTTCGCAGCCGGGGTTTTCTATGGCAGCGGTCGTTATCGCCGCCGCGCTGATGATAGTCGGTCTGGGCTTCAAAGTTTCCGGCGCGCCGTTCCAGATGTGGGCGCCCGACGTTTACCAGGGCGCTCCCGCTCCCGTGAGCGTCTTCATGGCCACGGGACCCAAGGCCGCCGCGTTCGCCGTCTTCCTGCGGATCTTCATGACGTCCTTCCAGCAGATTTCGAGCGATTGGGAGCCCTTGATCTGGATCTCCGCTCTGCTGTCCATGACCATCGGCAATTTTGCCGCGCTCACCCAGAACAATCTCAAGCGCCTGATGGCGTACAGCGCCATCGCCCACGCGGGCTACATCCTGGTCGCCTTCGCCGCCAAATCGGACGGCGGGGCCGCCGCAGTCATGTTCTATCTGGCGGCCTACGCCCTGATGAATATCGGCGCCTTCGCCGTCATCATTCACATTTGCGGCAAGGGCGAGAAGAATCTGCGTATGGAAGACCTCGCCGGGTTAGGCCGGACGCAGCCGTTCACCGCCGCGCTCCTCACCGTCTTCCTTCTGTCCCTGATCGGCGTTCCGCTCACCGGCGGATTCTTCGGCAAATTTTACATATTCCGCGCCGCGCTCCAATCCAACCTGGTCTGGCTCACCGTCCTCGGATTACTTAACAGCGCCGTGGCGGCCTACTATTACCTGCGCTTTATGGTCGTGATGTACATGCACGAGCCCGGCGAAGTAGCGAACACGCTCGAACCTTTGAGCCTCGGACTCCGTGCGGCGCTCGTATTGCCCGCCATCGGTACATTTTTCCTGGGAATACTGCCTGGGGCCGTTCTGAACTTCGCCCGGGCATCCGCCGTCTTCACCCGTTAGGCGCTCGCAGAAGTAGCGAGTAGCGATTCTCGCAAAATTCTCCGGTCCACCTTCCCGGTGAGGCCTTTGGGCAGATCGGCCCGGAAATAAATCCTGTCGGGCAGCTTGTAATCCGCCAGCAGGGGTCGGATATGATCCAGAATTTCGCGTTCCGTGGCCTTTGTTCCCGCTCGTAGCGCAATGAACGCGACTGGAACTTCGCCGTAAATCGAATCAGGACCGCCCACCACTCCCGCCTCAAAAACCGCCGGATGCCGGTAGAGCGCCTCCTCCACCTCCAGCGGAGAAATATTCGATCCCCCGCGAATAATGATCTGCTTGAGCCGCCCCTCAAACCAGAAATACCCGTCGGAGTCGCGGCGCCCCAGATCGCCCGTTCGCATCCAGCCGGCGCGGAACAATTTCGCCGTCTCCGCCGGGTCGTTCCAGTAGCCCGCGCAGCAGCACTCGCTCCGCACCAGAATTTCCCCGACCTCTCCGTCTGGAACGCCATTGCCATTCAAATCGCTGATCCGCACTTCCAGGCCCGGCGCGGCCTGGCCGATAGATCCGACCCGCGGGCCCGGGCCGTCACTCGTGATCGGGCAGCATTCCGTCATACCGTAGACATCACAAACGTCCACGCCGAAAAGTCGTTTCACATCTTCCTGAAGCGCCATGGGAACGGCGTCACCACCGCAAAGCGCCATGCGCACAGAACTCACGTCTCGAGGATTCCGCATCTGCTCGTTAGCCACCAGCCGCAGCATCGCGGGAAGTCCGATAACAACCGTACAGCGGCTCTTTTCTATCGCATCGAGTATCAGTCCCGGATCGTACCCCGCCAGTATTACGCATTCCCCGCCCATAAATACCGTGGGCCCAACAACGACAAGAAGTCCCGAGGTATGCAACATCGGTGTCATCAGCACCAAACGCTCCCCGGGATCGTACCGGTTCTCGGTCAGTGCGCGGGCCATCGCGAGCAGGGACCCGTTGGTATGGATCGCGCCTCTCGGTTTCGCGGTAGTCCCTGATGTGTAGAGCAGCGCGCAGGTATCCGTCTCCGCGGGCGTCGGTAGATCGATCGACGAGTCCGGGCAATCGCTCGGCAGTTCCTTCCGGATCCACTGCAACTCCGGGCAGTTGACCCGCGCCGCTTCCGCGGTTCCGGCGAGAGCAGGCGCGCTGAAGCACGCCCTGGCGCCCGATTGCCGCAGCACATACGCAGTCTCCTCCTGCTTCAGCCGCGAGTTCACCGGCACAGCGATCATACCGGCCTTAAAGATGCCGAAATAGAGCCGCGCCGTATCGATGGAATTCGGCCAATGAATCGCGATCCGATCCCCTGTCGCGAAACCCTGTGCAATCAGCCAGTGCGCTAACCGGTCCGTCTCCTTATTCAGTTGCGAATAAGTAACCCGGACGTCACCCTCGCGGAACACTGGCCAGTCCGGCGTCAAGGCGGCTTGTTCGCGCAGTAGATCTCCCACAGTCGTGGTGGTCGAGTGCATCATGCATTTATAACAATAATCGGTGAGTATCGGATGACACAATGGCACTCCGCTCGCTACCATCGCCACCGAAAGGATTTTGCGGATGCGGACTACACTTACTACTGTTTTTGCGATCGCCTGCACGTTATCGACTGTGGCGTTTGCGGCTGATAAAGAGGCTAAGGCTATCGACAGAATCGATGCCTCCGCTGACACGGTAACCGATCTGATGAAGGCCTCCGACAAAGGCGTTCCAAAAGATCTGCTTGACAAGGCGAAATGCGTCGTCGTGATTCCCGGCATGAAAAAGGCTGGCTTTATCGTCGGCGCGAAATATGGCCGCGGCTTCGCGGTGTGCCGGCACGCTAATGGAAGCGGATGGTCTGCGCCAGCGGCCGTTCGCATAGAGGGCGGAAGCGTTGGCTTCCAGATCGGCGGCTCGGAACAGGATGTCCTTCTTCTCGTCATGAACGATGGCGGGATGAAGCACCTGCTTTCGGATAAATTCACTCTCGGCGGCGAAGCGACGGCATCTGCGGGCCCCGTTGGGCGTGACGCGGAAGCTCAGACCGATGCTGCCATGCACGCGGAGATGCTCTCGTACTCCCGTTCGCGCGGCCTTTTCGCCGGAATCTCGCTACAGGGCGCCACGCTGCGTCCCGACGCCGAGACAGACCACGAACTCTACGGCCACGACATCTCGAATCGCGAGATTCTGACTGGCGCGATACCAGCTCCCGAGGGCGCTCACAAGCTCGATATGGTTTTGAACGGAACATCGCACACCCGCGCGTCTAAGTAATGGGCCTCGCGCTTCACGTTCGGCTAAATTGAAAATACGAATGAACTTTAAACAAGTCGTCCCCCTTCTTATAGCCTCGACCCTCGGGTCGGGGCTTTCTTTTGCGAAGAACGCCGCGGACGAAAGACTCGATGCCGCGGCAGACCTCGTCTCCGACATGATGAAGGCCTCCGATAAAGGCGTGCCGCAGGACCTTCTCAGTAAAGCGCACTGCGTGATCCTGGTCCCCGGCCTGAAGAAGGCCGCGTTTGTCGTCGGCGCAAAATACGGCCGCGGCTTCGCCATGTGCCGTAAGCCGACCGGATTCGGATGGACCGCCCCCGCGGCCGTGCGTATCGAAGGCGGAAGCTTTGGCTTGCAGATCGGCGGATCGGAGCAGGACGTTATGCTCCTGGTCATGAATGACACCGGCATGAAGCACCTGCTGACGAACAAGTTCACGCTCGGTGGGGAAGCGACTGCGGCGGCCGGTCCTGTGGGCCGCGATCTCACCGCCCAGACCGACGCCGTGATGCGTGCGGAGATGCTGTCCTACTCTCGCTCTCGCGGCTTGTTCGCAGGAGTCTCGCTCCAGGGCGCGACCCTCCGCCCCGACGACGACGCCAATCGCGAACTCTACGCGAAGGATATGAGCAATCGCGAAATCCTGACTGGTTCCATCACGACTCCCGCCGCCGCCGATCGCGTCGAGAGCCTTCTCAACAAGAACTCATCGCGAGAAACCCACTAACCAACCAGCCGCAACGTCTCGACCGCAATCAGCTTTTCTTCCTGAGTCGGGATCACCCAGATCCCGACTCTCGAATTTCCGACCTGCCGTTCCTTTTCTCCCGCGCCGTTCGCCTCTGGATCAATCGCAATTCCCAGAGCGCCGAGATTCTCGCAGATCCGTCTGCGGATCTCCGCCGAATTTTCCCCAATGCCTCCGGTAAAAATAAGCGCATCCAATCCGCCCATCGCTGCGAGGTACGATCCGATGTACTTTTTTACTCGGTAACAAAACGCCTCTACCGCAAGTTCTGCCCGCTCGTTTCCCGCATGCGCCGCCGTGAGAACGTCACGCATATCGTTCGAAACGCCCGATAGCCCCTTAATCCCGCTCTTCTCATTGAGCATACGCAAAACGTCTCTCGCATCGCGTTTCTCGGTCGCGATCAGGTGCAGGATCGCGCCCGCGTCCACGTCCCCACTGCGGGTACCCATCAGCAGTCCTTCCAGGGGAGTGAACCCCATCGACGTGTCCACTGATCGCCCCCGGTCAACCGCGCATACCGAACAGCCATTTCCCAGATGACAAGTAATCAGCCGGAAATCCGCTGCGCTTTTTCCGTGAATCTCCGCGAACCTCAGTGACACATACCGATGCGATATTCCGTGAAATCCGTACCTCCGGACCTTCTTTTCCGTCAGGTATTCGTACGGAAGCCCGTACACATACGCTCGCGGAGGCAGGGTGCCATGGAACGCGGTATCGAACACCGCGACATGCTTTACCAATGGCAATTTCTCACGAGCCGCCCGAATGCCTTCCAGGTTGTGCGGGTTGTGCAGCGGCGCCAGCGCCGATAACTCATCGATACCCCGCTCAACCTCCGCATCGATAACCACCGGTTCGCGGAATCGTTCCCCGCCATGCACCACCCGATGCCCAACGGCGTGAACCGGAGCGTTCCCCAGCTTTCCGAACGCCTCGTCAAGCGCGGCGGACATGCTCTCCACGCGCTCCACCGTGTCCTGGACGAGCAGCCTTTCCGCGTTCTCCCAAAGATCGAATTTCAGTGAGGAGCTGCCGGCGTTCAGAACGAGAATGTTCATTCCGACGGCCATCGCCAGTTCACGATCTCCGGCATGTCCTCTCCGTGCGCTCGTATGTAGCGTCGATGATCCACCAGCTTGTTCACCAGTTGCTGCCGCAGATGCGCCGCAACAGTCGCAAGGCGCGGTATTCGGTCAATCGCCTCGATCGCCAGATGGAACCGATCGATCTCGTTCAGCACGCACATATCGAACGGAGTCGTTGTAGTGCCTTCCTCCTTGTATCCCCGCACGTGAAGTTGCTGATTCGCCCGGCGGTAAGTCAGCCGGTGGATCAGCCACGGATAACCGTGGTACGCGAACACGATCGGCTTATCTCGCGTGAACAGCGAATCGTATTCCTTGTCGCTGATGCCATGCGGATGCTCTGTCGAAGGCTGCAGCGTCATCAGATCCACCACATTCACCACCCGAACCTTCAGATCGGGAATGTTGGCTCGCAGCCACGCCGTCGCCGCCAAAGCCTCGATCGTCGGCACGTCGCCGGCGCACGCCATCACGACATCCGGTTCCGCGCCCTGATCGTTGCTCGCGAATTCCAGAAGTCCCAATCCAGCGGTGCAATGCCGCACCGCGTCGTCCATCGCGAGCCATTGCGGCTGCGCGTTCTTCCCCGCCACGACCACGTTCACGTAATCGCGGCTGCGCAGGCAGTGATCCGTCACTGAGAGCAGCGTGTTGGCGTCCGGAGGCAGATAAACCCGCACGACCTCCGCCTTCTTGTTCACCACATGATCGATGAACCCCGGATCCTGGTGACTGAACCCGTTATGATCCTGCCGCCACACATGCGAAGTCAGCAGATAATTCAGGGACGCGATGCTCCTCCGCCACGGAATATGGCGCGATACCTTGAGCCACTTCGCATGCTGATTGAACATCGAATCCACGATGTGAACGAACGCCTCGTAGCACGAGAAAAACCCGTGCCGCCCTGTCAGCAGATAGCCTTCGAGCCACCCCTGACACACGTGCTCGCTCAGAACCTCCATTACGCGTCCCGTGGGGCTCACGTGATCGTCGTTCGGCAGGATCTCCGCCATGGACTCCCGGTCCGTCACGTCGAAAACCGCGTTCCAGCGATTCGAATTCGTCTCGTCCGGCGACATAAGCCGAAAATTCTTCGACTCCAGATTCATCGACATCACATCGCGCAGATAGTTCCCCATCACGCGCGTGGCCTCGACCATCGCGGAGCCCGGCTTCGGCACATCTACCGCATAAGACGTGAAATCCGGAAGCGCCAGATCTTTCAAAAGAAGCCCGCCGTTAGCGTGTGGGTTGGCTCCCATCCTTTGGTTGCCAAGCGGCGCCGTGGCCGCGTAGCGCTCCTGAAGCTTTCCCTTATCGTCGAATAACTCCTCGGGCTTATAACTCCGCATCCAGTCTTCGAGCATGCGCAGCTCATCCGGACGCTCCCGCACCGCGTCAAGCGGGACCTGATGCGCGCGGAACGTGCCCTCTAACTGCTTTCCGTCGAGCATCTTCGGCCCGGTCCATCCCTTCGGCGAACGCAGCACAATCATCGGCCAGCTTCGCCGCGCGAACGATCCGCCGCCGCGCGCCTCTTCCTGAATGGCGCGAATCTCATCCAGCGCCGCATCGAGCGCCGCCGCCATCGCCTCGTGCATCAGCGCGGGCTGGTGTCCTTCCACGAACCACGCCTTGTACCCATACCCATCGAGCAACGACTTCAGCTCATCCATCGGCAGCCGCGCCAGCACGGTTGGCCCGGCGATCTTATATCCGTTGAGATGAAGGATCGGCAACACGGCGCCGTCCCGCGCCGGATTCAGAAACTTATTCGAATGCCAGCTTGTGGCGAGCGGTCCTGTCTCCGCCTCACCATCTCCCACCACACAGGACGCAATCAGATCCGGATTGTCGAACGCCGCGCCGTAAGCATGGAGCAACGAATACCCCAGCTCACCACCCTCGTTGATCGACCCCGGCGTCTCAGGCGCCGCATGACTCGGAATCCCGCCCGGAAACGAAAACTGCCGGAAGAGCCGCTTCATTCCCTCTTCGTTTTCGGAAATGGTCGGATACATCTCCGAATATGTGCCTTCGAGATACGTATTCGCGACCATCCCGGGCCCACCATGTCCCGGACCGCAGACATAAATCATGTTCAGTCCGCGCTGCCGGATCGCACGGTTCAGATGTACATAAATGAAATTGAGCCCCGGCGTCGTTCCCCAGTGCCCCAGCAGACGCGGCTTGATGTGTTCCTTCGCGAGAGGCTGATGCAGCAGCGGGTTGTCCAGCAGATAAATCTGCCCGACGGAAAGGTAGTTGGCGGCCCTCCAGTAGCCGTCCATGTTTTCGAGTTCTTCAGGACTCAGCGTCTGAGGGGGAGGCATAAGAATTATGCCGATTCTGGCACGGCCGGATCACGTTTGCATGACAATCCGGCCTTGCATTCGTCCATTGCGGCACATTCCGCCGCGTTTACAGCTTTCGATGCAGGAAATCCGAGGAAGCATTGTACGCTCTCAGCCACGATTGGTGCCGCAGGAACCCGTGAATCTCGTCCGGAAGAATCAGTTGTTCGAAATCGACGCCCTGTGCGCGCAGTGCGCCTACAAGCGTGACCGTTTCTGAAAACGCCACATTCCGGTCATCGTCGCCGTGAATCAGCAACACCGGAGATCTCCACGTCTTTATCGAAGCCATCGGCGAAGATTCGAACGCCAGATGCGCCGCGTCCTCGCGCTCTGCTTCCACCGCCGACGTTCCCGCCAAACCTCCCGCCGAACCGCGCAGGGCATTCCAGTCATGCACACCATGAAAATCCACGCCCGCCTTGAAAAGGTCCGACGCGCGCGCAAGACCCATGGCGGTCAGATATCCGCCATAACTGCCGCCCCACAATCCAATGCGCGTACCATCCACATCCGGGCGGTTGCGAAGATAAAGCCCCGCGCCCTCGACGTCATTGAACTCGCTTCCGCCAGCCACGCCGTAGTTGATCGCCTCGCGAAAGTCCAATCCATATCCGATGCCGCTCCGATAGTTGATCGAAAGCACCACATATCCCTGGTTCGCGAGAAACTGATTCATCGCGTACGCATTGTTGTAGTAGTCCATGTAGTGCCAGCCGAGCAGCATCTGCCGCCGCGAGCCGCCATGCATGAAAATAACCGCCGGACGCTTCTCGCCCTGCTTTAGGTCTGACGGCAGGAATAACTGCCCGTGGATGTTCATGCCATCCGGCGCGCTATAAATCACCTGCTCTGGCGTGACCAGAGAACTCGCGGGAAATTCGGCCGGAATCGAATCAGGAGCAAGATCTCGTTCCGCGCTCCCCAACTTGACCGCCGCCCGAGCAGGCTGTTTCGCGTCCGAGTGCAGATAAGCCACGCCGTTCGCCACCACCACCGGACTCCACTCGATCCGCTGTCCGCTCGTAACCACGCGCGGCCTTCCGCCCGCCAGCGCCACACGCCAGATATGTCGTCGGTCGATATCTCCCTGATTCGACGAAAACACCGCCTCTTTACCGTCGTCCGTAAACGAAACGTGCTCAACCTCGAAAGGCCCCGGAGTCAACGCCGTCGCCGTACCGCCCTCCGCGCTCACCGAGTAAAGATGTTCCCATCCATCCTTCTCCCATGGGAAAACAATCCGCCCGCCATCCGCCCAGAACAACTGGTGTTCCGACACATCCGCATGAAACACGCTGCCCGGACCCTGATCCGCCCGCCACAACCGCCGTCCGGTTCCGTCCGTTGCATTCGCCACGCGAATTTCCCATGGCTCGCTCGTACTCCGGTTAGGTCCGCCGCGTCCCACCCGATTCGTCTGCATCACGCGAACAAACGCCAAATGACTGCTGTCGCGCGACCACGCAGCATTGCTGTCGCGATCCACGCTGGGGTCCATATACGTCACGGACTTCGCGCCGAAATCGTAAACCGCGATGAAGCTGTGATTCCCCCGCTCGCTCGTAAACGCAAGCTTCAACCCGTCCGGAGACCAGACCAGTTCATCCGCGCTCGCGTCGGCTCGCGCATGAATGAGCTGGCCCGGTTGCGTTGTTCCATCCAGCGACGTAGTCCATATCTGACCCGATCGCAGGAACGCGATTCGCCGCCCCTTCGGATCGACCGCGGGCGAATACCCCGGCGCGATCTTCCGCGCCTTCTCGGTCGGTGAAACGATCCAGATATCCTGCTCCACGCCCGCGGGATTCGAAGCCGGATTCGGATCCGCTCGCCCCGGAAACTCCAGATCGCCGCCGCGCACGAAGATCAGCGACTTCCCGTCCGCGGTGAAATGAACCTGCCCGATATCCTGCCCGTCGTCGTCCGTCCACGAAGTCAGCCGTACGCCCTTGAAATCCGGAGCCGCCGCGTACCACACGTTGCGCGCGCCACGCTCGTTCAGGATCCATGCCACCGCGCCGCCGCCCGGAGCGGCCGTCATCTCCGAAGGAAACGGCGCCGAAAGAACCTGGTCGAGGGTGAAAGTCTTAGCGGAAACGAATGCGCAAAGCGCAAGAAACCCGGAAATCAGCCGACGCATTGGATTAGTCTAGCGCCAGAGCCACGCAGCCTATAATTCGGCCTGGCGGCGCTTCGCATCGTTGTTCTCTTACATGTAGCGAGTTCTCTTAGATGTAACGAGGGTGGCTGCCCAGGCGGTTTTTGCCGGTCAGTTCTTTCCGGAGAAGAAAGCCCGTCCAATTCCACCACGGCCGATTCCTTAGTGTCCACATACCCTTGGCTGTTCTCGTCTTCGGAGGCGCGATAGTCCCGATCGAAAATGCGTAAGCGAGAATCATGAGCCCGAGACCTTCCGCCCGAGAGCGATAACCAGCGCCAGCGCAAACACCGCGCAACTCCCCGCCATCGCCGCGATTGGAACCACCCGCAACCCCCACGCCTCCGCCGCGTGCCCCAGCGCGAACGGCGCAAGAATACCGCCCATCATCGCGAACGTGAAAATGCCGTTAAAGTATCCCGCATGGTAGTAGCTGAACCGCGTCGCGATCTTTTCCGCCGCCAGCGGATAAATCGCCGAAAACCCCGCGCCGGTCAGTAGAATCCCCGTAATCACCCCGAAGCTCGTATCCGTGTCCAGCGCGATGCAGCCGAACAGCGCGCAGAATGCGCTTGCGGCGAGCAATCGTCCGTGGCGGACCACCGAAAGTAAGCGCGCTGTGACGATGCGCCCCGTCGTCAGCGCCAGCCAGTACACGCATAGCAGCATCACTGCGCTCGAGGGATTCATCCCCAGTCGGTCCACCAGAAACACCGGAAGCCACCCGGCGATGGACCACTCATTCGCGAATTGAAAGAAGAGCAGCAGCGCGAATACGATCGCCAGCACTGTGCGCAGATCCTTCGCCGCGTCTCCGATCGCCAGTTCCTCCACATGCGTTCGCGGAAGCCGCAAACGCCACGCCATCCAGCCTGCCAGCGCGGGCGCGATGGCCGCCACTCCGAAAATCCAGCCCGGGCTGGAGGCGTCCAGACATTCCGAAAGCAGATAAGCCGCTACCGCGCTGCCGGCGCCGAAATAAACGCCCGCGGTCAGCGTGACACGCGCCCGCGCGGCCTCATACGCGTTCGCAATCGATTCGAATACGATCGTGTTGATCAGCCCTGCGGCCGCGCCCGCAAGGAGCAGCGTCAGCGCCTGATACCAGAACCGCGCCGGTGGCCGCGCGAACGCGAGCATGAGCAACACCAACGCCGCCCCGAAATTCCCCGATGCCAACAGATGCTCGAGCGCATACTTCTTCCGAAGCCGGAGCGCCAGCGCCGCGCCGCCTGCCAGTCCGCCTCCCACGACAAGAAAATAATTCGCCGCGATTCCGTAATCCGTGTTAACGTGATAACCCCACAGCGGCAGCAGACCACCCGGCAGCGCGACGAGAAATCCGGAAACGGCGAGCGCGCTGACGATTCGCCACGGACGAACCGCCTCCTTCGTTGCTGTTCCCCCCATTGTCAACCCGTCATCATAACCGCAAGTTCCCATGCATGCCCATGTAAAATGCGTAGGGTTTGCCCTGGGAGGGCATGATGAAAATTCCCCTGACGCCGATACGTTTTCTCCACCGCGCACTGGATTTGTACGGCTCCAAAGAAGGCGTAATCTGCGGGGACAAGCGCTTCACTTATGCGCAGTTCGGCGAACGCTGTCAGAAACTCGCCTCGGCGCTCACCGGAGCAGGAGTGCGTCCCGGCGAACCCGTGGGCTTCCTCAGTTTCAACACGCATCGCCTGCTTGAGGGTTACTATGGCGCGCAGCAGGCGCATGGAGCTGTAATGCCGCTAAACGTGAGGCTTACGCCCGCGGAACTCGGCGGAATCCTCCATCACTCCGAGTGCCGCATTCTTTTTTTCGAAAATGACTTCGCGCCGCTCGTGGAACACCTCCACGCTGCTCTTCCGTCGATGCGCGTCATCAATCTCGACACCGAATACGAATCTTTCCTCGCCGGCGGAACGCCCGAGCGCGCCGACATCATGTCCTACGATGAAGATTCCATCTCGGAACTCTTCTACACCTCAGGTAGTACGGGGGTACCGAAAGGCGTCGCGCTTTCTCACCGCACCATCTACCTCCATGCGCTCGCCGTCGCCGGAACCTTCAATCACGACGACACCGGCGTGGAACTCCACACTATCCCCCTCTTTCACGCGAACGGATGGGGACGCCCGCAGACCGCCACCATGATGGGCATCAAACATGTGATGGTGCGCCGCTTCGATCCCGCAACCGTCTGTCGTCTCATCCAGGATGAAGGCGCCACCGCAATGTCCCTCGTTCCAACCATGGCCGCCGCGCTGCTGAATTGTCCCGATCGCGCCCGCTTCAATCTTTCTTCGCTGACTCAAATCCACATCGGAGGAGCCGCCGCATCTCCCGAACTCATCGCCCGCATGGAGCAAGCGTTCGGCTGCCCTGTGATGGCCGGATATGGCCTCACCGAGACCTCACCGGTCGCCAGCAGCAGCCGTACAAAAGGTACCGTTGTGTATGCGGATGACGCCGATCGTTACCGCCGCCAGTCTATGGCCGGTTGGCCGTTACCGGGAACTGAAATCCGCGTCGTCGATGCTCAAATGAACGACGTGCCCCGGGATATGACCACTGTCGGCGAGGTCGTGATCGCCGGCGACAACGTGATGGACGGTTACTACCGCGAACCCGAAGCCACCGCCGCAGCCATGTCCGGCATCTGGTTTCATTCCGGCGATATGGCCGTTTGGGACGGCGAAGGCTACATCCATATCGTCGACCGCAAAAAGGACATCATTATCAGCGGCGGCGAGAACATCTCGTCCATCGAAGTGGAGAAAGCCATCTCTGCGCACCACGGCATCCTCGAAGTCGCCGTAGTCGGAGCGCCCGATCCATCATGGGGCGAGATCCCCGTCGCCATCATTGTCCGCCAACCGGAGTCCCAGGTCACGGAAGACGAACTGCGCCAATTCCTCGCGCCGCGTCTTGCAAAGTTCAAAACGCCGCGCCGCTACGAATTTGTTCCGGATCCGCTGCCCAAGGGAGGTACCGGCAAAATCCTGAAACGCGAGCTGCGCGAACGATTCTGGCAAGGCAAGGAACGCCGAGTACAAGGCTGACGGTCAGCCTCCCGTTCACTCCGTGGTGTCGCCCGCGAACGCCGCCGCGGTTCGCGCGGCCTCTTCCTCGTCCAGCTTTTTCTGGATGTCCACGGAAGTCATCCACCGCGCCACCAGACCGCCCGGATCTTCCTTCAGATCCACAGGCTCGCGCTGCGACTCTTCCTGCCCCTTCAGATAAACGGCGACGATCCCGTCGACCTCCGGCCGAAGCTCCAGCCGCAGCCGGCGCGCCTCCATGCGCAGCGTGCTGCCCATCCAGAGAAGAGTAACCTTCGTCCGCCGCTGAAATCCGGCGCGCGTGACATCCTGCATTAGTTTCTGCGTCCATGGGTCGTTTCGTAAACGCTCCGCCCACGGCGCTTCCGCTTTTGCCTTGGATCGCTCTTTCTCGCGCGACTTGGTCGAAACCACGCCTCCCTCCTCGCGCGACTCGAGCGCCTTCAGATTATTTTCCAGACTGTCGAGAAAGCTCATGGCTCTTCTGTTAAGAATAGCCGAGCCTTTTTCGGGCCGCCGTTAATACCCGGTTGTCGCCTTCTCGTGCTTCGTCTGAAGCTCGTTGATCACCTGCTGCGTATTCGGCACGCCCTGAGCAATCTTCGCCACCTGCGCGCGTTGATCCTCGTTATCCACCGACCCCGTCAACGTGATCACTCCATTCTTTACGCTGTGCCGAATCCCGCTCTTGAAGCCCGCCGAAATCAGCGCCGCGTCCAGGTTGTGCTCGATACCCTTATCGAGATCCGAATACACGGTCTTCGTCGCACTCGCATCCTGCGCCGGAAGCACAGCCACTTCGTTCGCGACTACCTGCGAACCCGCTGCCGACTGCGCGATCTGCGCGGCCTTTGTCTTATCGGCATCGGCATTGACGTGCCCGCCCAGCGTCACTACGCCTTTATCCCGATCCTGCGAAACCGTCACATCGTTTAAACCGGCCTGCTTCAGTTCTTTACGGACGTTGTCTGCCACTGCCGGCGCTTGCGTCGTTCGCGAACACCCGGCCGTGAAGCCGATCGCCAGCAACATTATGGGTATAGCTGCCTTCATATAAGGTCCACCTCACCAAACACAACGCAGGTTTGCATCCGAAGTGAATCCGCCAACATTTTGAGCCTCGGCGTACAATGCTGTTGATGGCAATCACCAGAAGCTGCTGTATCGCTTTCGCCGCCGCTGCGCTGTGCCTCGCCGCCGATTCCTCCTTCACTGGCGTCATCGGTGACGACATGTGCAAGGGCGACCACAAAACCATGGGTGGAACCGACGCCGCTAAATGCACCGAGGAATGCGTCAGCGGTATGCACGCGAAGTATGCCCTTTGGGTAGGCAAGGACGCTTACGTCCTCAGCGACCAGAAGAAACCCGCGCAATACGCAGGCAAAAAGGTGACCGTCACCGGTACCCTGAACGGCAACGAGCTCCAGGTCAAGACAATCAAACCGGCCAATTAATGGAGCCCGCCGGTCAGACGCAGGCGCAACTGAAGCGCACGCCGCTCTACGAGGTTCATCGCGCGGCGGGAGCGAAAATGGTCGATTTCGGCGGCTGGGAAATGCCCGTGCAATATTCGGGTCTGGTCGACGAGCACCACGCCGTCCGAAAATCCGTCGGCCTCTTCGACGTCAGCCATATGGGCGAAATCGAAGTCCGCGGACCGGAAGCGTTCCGTCTCGTCGATTTCGCCACCACCAACGCCGTCGCCAAAATGAAACCCGGCCAGGCGCAATATTCTGGCCTGCTATACGAACACGGCGGTTTCGTGGATGACATTCTCGTCCACAAAGTAGCCGACGATTCGTATTTCCTCTGCGTCAACGCCTCCAATCAGGACAAGGATTTCGAGCACATCCAAAGCCTGAATAAATTCGACTGCGAAGTCGAATTCTCCGGCCCGAAATACGCGCAGATCGCTATCCAGGGACCCAAAGCGCTCCAGGTCGCCCAGCGGCTCACCTCACAGCAACTCGCCGGCATCCGCTACTACTGGTTCGTCGATGGCCAGTTCGCCGGAGTTCCCGCCCGCATCGCTCGCACAGGCTACACCGGCGAAGACGGCTTCGAAGTCTACGTCGCCCCGGAACTCGCCGTCGGTGTCTGGCACGCGATCGTCGACTCCGGTACGCCCGAAGGAATTAAGCCCGCCGGTCTCGGCGCCCGCAACACCCTGCGTCTCGAAAGCAAGATGGCGCTCTACGGCCACGAAATCGGCGCCAGCATCACGCCGTACGAAGCCGACCTCGCATGGATCGTCAAACTCGACAAAGGCAATTTCAACGGGCGTGACGCCCTCGTGAAACAAAAGGAAAAGGGCATCACCCGCAAGCTCATCGGTTTCGAAATGCGCGGCCGCGGCATCGGGCGCGACGGGTACGACGTCACCATCGGCGGCGTTCCCGCCGGTTGGGTTACCAGCGGATCGCCCGCGCCCACGCTCAACAAAAACATCGGGCTGTGCTATCTTCCCATCGATCGTTCTCGCCCGGGTGAGAAGATCGAAATCGTAATCCGAAATCAGGCGGCCGAGGCGGAAACCGTGCCCACGCCTTTCTACAAGAGGGCCCAATGAACTATCCGGAAAAATACCGCTACACCAAAGAGCACGAGTGGGTTGGGCTGGAAGGCGATACCGCGACCATCGGAATCACCTTCCATGCTCAGAAAGAACTGGGCGATATCGTCTTCGTCGACCTTCCGAAACTCGGTGCCACCGTCGAAAAAGGCAAAGCATTGGGCTCCGTCGAGTCAGTGAAGGCCGTTTCCGATATTTACGCGCCCGTTTCGGGCGAAGTCGTTGCGATTAACGAGGATCTTTCTTCAGCGCCTGAAAAACTGAACGAGGATCCCCACGGCGCGGCATGGCTGGTGAAAGTCAAAGTTGCCGGCCCGGCCGAATTTAACAGTCTTTTAGCGGTCGCGGATTATCAAACTTATGTGGGGGCTGAAAGCTAGAGTTGCGTTACCTCCCGAAATCCGATTCCGAGCGTCGGGAGATGCTCGCCGCCTGCGGCGTATCCGGCGTCGAGGAATTTTTCTCGCAGATCCCGGCCGATGAGCGCCTGAATCGCCCGCTCGATCTGCCCCTTGGTCTTTCCGAATACGAAATCGTCGACTTCTTCAAGTCGCTCTCGGAAAAAACGGCGGTCGGCTACGCCAGTTTTCTCGGAGCGGGCGTCTACAACCATTACCGTCCGACTGTGGTTGATACCGTCGTTTCCCGCGGCGAGTTTCTGACGTCCTATACGCCGTATCAGTCTGAAATCTCGCAGGGCACATTGGTTTCGATATTCGAATTTCAGACCATGCTCTGCCAGTTGACTGGCATGGATGTTGCGAACGCCTCGATGTACGACGCCTCCACCGCTGTTCCGGAAGCGGCGATGATGTCCGTGCGCGTCACCCACCGCGAAAAGATCCTAGTCGCGCGTTCGGTGCACCCCGAATATCGCGCCGTCCAGCGAACGTATGCGCGGAATCTCGGCCTGCCGATCGAGGAGTTCGGCTACGATCCCGAAACCGGCGAAATCGACTTCGCAGAGCTCGAATCAAAGATCGACAAGCAGACCGCCTGCGTCATGATCCAGTCGCCGAATTTTTTCGGCGTTGTCGAGAATGTCCATAAAGCCGCCGAAATCGCCCACGCGCACGGCGCGCTTCTGGTCTTCGTCTTTACCGAAGCCGTCTCTCTCGGAATCCTCGAACCGCCGCGCGACGCCGATATCGTCGTCGGGGAGCTTCAGTCCTTCGCCATCTCGCCCAGCTACGGAGGACCCTACGCGGGCGTGATCGCCACCAAAGAGAAACTCATCCGTCAGTTGCCCGGCCGCCTCGTCGGCAAGACGGTTGATACCCACGGCAACCGCGCCTTCTGTCTTACCCTCGCCGCGCGCGAGCAGCATATCCGCCGCGAAAAGGCCACTTCCAATATCTGCACCAATCAGGCGCTTATCGCCTTGATGGCAACCGTCTTCATGGAACTCTACGGCAAACAGGGACTGCGCGAACTGGCCCTTCAGAACCTCGCCAAGGCGCACTACCTCGGCTCGAAACTGAAGCGCCGCTTTACCGGCCCGTACTTCAACGAGGTCACCGCCATCGCCGAAACCGCGTCGCCGCAAGCCATCAACCAGCGGCTGCTCGACCAAAAAATCATCGGGGGCTTACCGCTCGATCGTTATTATCCGGAACTCGCGGGTTCGGTGCTCCTCTGTGCGACCGAAATGACCAAAAGAGCCGATTCCGATGCGCTCGCGGAGGCGTTCCGAGCTTGATCACCAAGGTCCGCCCCCATGTCACTCAGAACGAAGATCTGATCTTCGAGAAGAGTTCGCCGGGCAAAATCGGCTATCAGTTGCCGCCGCTCGACGTTCCCGAAGTCGATCCCGCCGAAGTCCTCGGCGCGCAAAACGTTCGCTCGGAAATCGAAGGCTTCCCCGAAGTCAGCGAAGTGGAAGTCGTCCGTCACTTCACCCGCCTCTCCACATGGAATTACGCGATCGACCTCGGCATGTATCCGCTGGGTTCCTGCACCATGAAGTACAACCCGCGGATCAACGAAGCCGTCGTGCGCCTCGAAGGTCTCGCCTGGTCTCACCCGTATCAGCCCGAGTCGCTCTCTCAGGGAGCGATGGAAGTTTTCGCCCGGCTCGAAAGCGCACTCTGCGAGATCACGGGACTTGACGCGATAACGTTACAACCGGCCGCCGGCGCTCACGGAGAACTCACCGGCATTCTCCTCATTCACGCGCTGCTCGAATCGCAAGGTAACCCGCGCAAGAAGATCCTGGTCCCCGATTCCGCGCACGGCACGAATCCCGCCACCGCCGGAATCGCCGGTTACGCGGTCCAGAACATCAAATCCAACCAGCAGGGCATGATCGACCTCGAGGAACTCGCCTGCCACGTCGATTCCGATGTCGCCGCCCTCATGGTGACCAACCCGAACACTCTCGGAGTGTTCGAGGAAAATATCGCCCGCGCCGCGGACATCCTCCACGAAAAAGGCGCCTTGATCTACATGGACGGCGCCAACATGAACGCGCTCGTCGGCATCGCCCGCCCCGGCGATTTCGGCGTGGACGTCATGCACCTCAACCTCCACAAGACCTTCTCGACGCCCCACGGCGGCGGAGGTCCGGGAGGCGGGCCCGTCGCAGTGAAAAAATCTCTCGAACGTTTTCTCCCGGTGCCCCGCCTCGTGAAGCGCGATGGCCTGTGGTCCTGGAATCACGACGCCCCCGAATCCATCGGCAGAGTGCGAGCATTCTACGGAAACTTCGGCGTACTCGTTCGCGCGCTCGCCTATATCCTGGCGCACGGAGGACCCGGCCTCCGCAACGCGACCGTTGATGCCGTGCTCAACGCCAACTACATCCGCCGCAAGTTAAGCCCCTACTTCGATCTTCCTTACGACCGCCCCAACATGCACGAAGTCGTGTTCAGCGACGACCGCCAGTCGCCCAAAGGCGTGCGAACCGGCGACATCGCGAAGCGTCTGATCGACTACGGCTTCCACCCGTACACCGTCAGCTTTCCACTGATCGTCCACGGCGCCCTGATGATCGAACCGACCGAAACCGAGTCCAAACAGGAACTCGACCTCTTCATCGACGCCATGATCTCCATCGCCAAAGAAGTCGACGAGCAGCCCGAAAAGGTCCAGAACGCCCCACACTCAACCCGAACCACTCGCGTCGACGAAGTGACCGCCGCCCGTAAACCAATCGTCCGCTGGAAGCCCTAAAGGGGTCCCTCCCCGCCCATCCATCCCGACCCGCTAAACTAAATACATACAGAAGCGGTGCCGCAATGACGAAACCTTATCATTTAATGACTCCTGCGGAACGCCTCGCGGACCGCATCGCGAGGAATCGCGAAATCGACCGCCGCGTCGAAGATCGAAAGTCCGAACCGGCGCGTCCCGCCGTACGGCGAAAGAGCGAGCCTGTCGCCCGCGCTGGCAACAACGCCTTCGACCGTTTCCAGCAAATTAAACGCCAGCAAGGAATCGACGCCGCCTCCGAATTCATCCACGAACGCGTCAATACCGCAAACGAATAGCACGGATGCTCAACTGGTTTGGAAAACGCGCCGAAGCTGCGCCCGCTGGCTCTCTGCCTGAAATCAATCGAGACACTGATCTGGAATCGCTCTTCGAGCGGGACTCCTTTCTCGTTTTTAAGCACAGCGCCGCCTGTCCCGTAAGCTGGGCCGCCCACGCGCAGGTCGCTCGAGTCCGCAACAGCCATCCCGAAGCGCCCATCTACCTTCTCCCCGTTTTGAAAGAGCGAGCCGTGTCGAATGCCATTGCCGCACGCACAGGCGTCCGCCACGAATCGCCCCAGGTGATACTGATCCGCGGCGGTCTTGCGGCGGAGTCGGCCTCCCACGGCGCGATTACGCAGGATCGTCTTACGAGCATGCTCGCGCAATGCCGCTGAAAATGCGCCGTCCGCCTGATTCGTTCCACAGATGTCGTGCTTCTGAGCATGCTTTCTGACGAGTCTTCTGCGCCTGACAGTGTAATCTCGTAATAGAGCGCTTTGGTCTTTCCGTTGACAATGTAAATCCACGTAAATATAAGCGCTGTTTACACTTACTGACGCTCAGGATCAATATTCGACGCGACAATCCGAATAGGTCCCCGTCAAACCAATAGTTCGAAAAAAACTTTCATGAGAAAAGCATTGAAGCAGTTCGCTATACCTGCGCTCCCCGTAGTCGTTTACGGGTTGCTTACCCTGTCAGCGTTCGCCCAGACGGCGGGCACCATCCACGGATCCGTTACTGATCCTTCGGCAGCGGTAGTACCCGGAGCCACCGTGCAGATCACCGGCAACGGGGTCACGCGCAGCGCCAAGTCTGACGGTCAGGGCCATTTCACGCTTTCCGCGCCCGCCGGCAAATACGCGGTTCGCGCCGACGCGAAAGGTTTCGTCACCTTCTCGCAGCCAGAGGTCGCTGTCAACGGCGGTCAGAATGTCGCCCTCGACATCGCGCTTCAGATCGCCGCGGAAGCCCAGCAGGTTTCGGTAAGCGACGAAGCCGCGGGACAGGTGAGCGTCGATCCTTCTTCGAACGTCGGAGCCCTGGTTATGAAGAACGAGGATCTTGATTCTCTTCCCGATGACCCCGACGATCTTCAGGCCGACCTACAGGCTCTCGCCGGACCTGCTGCCGGGCCTAACGGCGCGCAGTTCTTCGTTGACGGCTTCAGCGGCGGTCAGTTGCCGCCCAAGAGTTCCATCCGCGAAATCCGCATAAACTCCAACCCGTTCTCTTCCGAGTTCGATCGCCCCGGCTTCGGCCGCATCGAAATCCTGACCAAGCCCGGAACCGACAGCTATCACGGCGGTCTCTTCGCGAACTACGGCGATCGGATTTTCGACACCCGCAATCCGTTCCTCGCGGAAACGCCCGGCTACTCAACCAAAATGCTCGGCGCCAATTTCGGCGGTCCTCTGAATAAGAAGACGTCGTTTTTCCTCGACTTCAATCGCCGCGCGATCGATGAGAACACGCTAATCAACGCTCAGACGCTCGACAGCAATCACAACCAGATCAACTACGTCAGCGCCTATCCCACGCCAAATCGTTTCTGGGTGATCTCTCCCCGAGTCGATTACCAGATCAATTCGACCAACACCCTCGTGATGCGCTACAACCACGTGGATTCGTCCACTGTGGGCGGTGTCGGAGGCTTTAGCCTTCCCACGCAGGCGACCCAGGGGACCAACAAAAACAATCAGGCTCAGATCACCGAGACCATGGTCATCGGTACCAAGGCCATCGACGAGACGCGCTTCCAGTTCAGCGACAGCCACAACGCGCAGAGCGCGCTCGGCGAGGGCGGAATCCCGACCATCAACGTGTCCAACTCGTTCACGTCGGGCGGCGCGCCGTTCCTTGCGAACTACAACTTCAACAAGAGTTACGAACTGCAGAACATCCTTACCCTCACGCAAGGAACCCACACCATCAAAGTGGGCGGACGTCTGCGCGATGGCTGGCTGGACAGTCAGTCCACCTCGAACTTCAGCGGCACTTACCTGTTCAGCCTCAACACGCTGAACGGCGTGCCCCAGTGCCTCGCCGGCATCAGCAACCCCACCTCCCTCGATCTCTATGACCAGACCCAAACCTTGCTGTCGCAGGGTTTGCCGATGTCGGCCATCGTCGCGCAGGGTTGCGGCCCCACGCAGTTCACCCAGAACGCCGGTCAGCCGATTCAGAGCGTGAGCCAACTCGATCTCGGCGTCTTCGCGCAGGATGACTGGCGCTTCCGCCAGAACCTCACCATAAGCCTCGGTCTGCGCTACGAGACCCAGACCAACATCCATGACCACATGGACTGGGCGCCGCGCGTCGCAATCGCCTGGGCTCCCGGCGCGAGGAAGGGCGCGAACTCCAAGACGGTCATCCGCGCGGGATGGGGTATGTTCTACGACCGGTTTGACGACTCCAACGTGCTTTCTGCCGAGCGCTACAACGGCACAAGCCAGCAGAGCTATCAGCTAAACGCATCCCCGACGACGCCGTTGCTTTTCTATCCGAATGTGCCCCCCGTTACCTCGCTCGCCGGCGCATTGCAGTTGCAGAACATCTATCACATCGATCCGGCGTTGGAAGCGCCCTATGTGATGCAGGCGGCGTTCAGCGTCGAACGCTCGCTTCCGGGCCGCACTTCGCTGTCGTTCAACTACATCAACTCCCGCGGCGTGCACACGCTGCGTACGCGCGACATCAACGCCCCGCTGCCCGGCACCTACACCGGTCCCGGCACCGGCATTGTGCCCTATCCGGGTATCGGGCCGATCTACCAGTACGAAACGACCGGCGTCTACAACCAGAATCAGGCGATCGTCAACGTGAACACGCGGTTTAGCTCCCGGTTCAGCCTCCAGGGCTTTTACGCCTACGGCAACTCGAAAGGCAACGCCAACGGCATGCCGATGGATCAGTACAACACAGCCCTCGACTACGGCCGCACCAACTTTGACATCCGGCATCGTGGACTCATCGCCGGCAACATGCTGCTCCGCTGGGGCATCAACATGTCGCCCTTCGTCACCATGAGCTCGGGCGCTCCGTTCAATATCACGACCGGCAACCAGTTCAACGGTGACGGCATCTTCAACGCGCGCCCGTCCTTCGCGACCAGCGCCTCGAATCCGGCCAACGTCGTCGTCACGCCCTATGGAACCTTCAACACGTCCCCGCTGCCGGGTGAAACGATCATTCCGATCAACTACGGCAATGGCCCCGCGCAGTTTTCCGCCAACCTTCGTGTCAGCCGCACCTGGAGCTGGGGCGAGAAGGCTTCGCCCAACGGAATGCCGGACGGCATGGGCCGCGGCATGGGTGGGCCGCCTCCGGGCGGTGGCCCCGGCGGCGGCGGTGGTGGTCCCCGCGGTGGTCCGGGCGGCTTCGGCGGCGGTATGGGCCCGATGGGCGGCTTCGGCGGTGGTGGCGCTGGCAAGAAGTACAGCCTGACCGCCAGCGTGAACGCGCGCAACGTCTTCAACGTCGTGAACCTCGCCGCTCCCAATGGCAACCTGACCTCGCCGTTCTTCGGCCAGTCCACCAGCCTTGCGGGCGGAATGGGTCCGTTCGGCGGGGGCGGCAGCGCGGCAGGCAACCGGCGCATCGAATTCCAGTTGCGCCTGTCGTTCTAACCAACAACAACCCAAGCACTCCGCGCTCCCGGCCGGGATATCATAATCCGGCCGGGAGATCCTTTTTGAAACAGTGGCAATTTGAGACTCTTGATCCCGCTTACGGCAAAGTAAGTGAGGGCCCCGCCTGGGACGGAACCGGGCTCCTCTTCACCCGCATCCAGCACAGCCGCATCATGCGGTATGACCCTGCGGCGAACCACGTGTCGGTCTGGCGCGAAAACACCAACTGCGCCAACGGCCTCACCTTTGACGCGCAAGGCCGCCTCTATGGATGCGAAGGCGGCGCCACCGAAGACGCCCGGCGTGTGGTCCGCTACGAACCAGACGGCGGATTCACCGTCCTCGCCGACTCATTCGAAGGCAAGCGCCTCAACATCCCGAACGACATCGTCGCCGATCCCCAGGGCCACATCTGGTTTACCGATCCCTTCTACGAAAACGCCGCCGGTCCCTGGAGCGCCGATCGCACCCACAAAGAACTCGACCACGACTCCATCTACCGGCTCGATCTCAAAACCGACGGAACCTACGGCATCCACCGCGTCACCTTCGACACCACGCGCCCCAACGGCCTCCTCTTCTCGCTCGACTACAACACGCTCTACGTCGCCCAAAGCGGCCGTGAAAAGACCGAATTCCGCCAGTTACGCGCTTATCCCGTGAAGTCCGATCTCAGCCTCGGCCCCGGCGAAATCCTCCACGATTTCGGCGAGAACCGTGGAATCGACGGCATGCGCCTCGACACCGAAGGCAACATCATCGCAACCGCCGGATGGGAGATCGACGGCCCCGGTCCTCTCATCTACGTCTTTTCCTCCTCGGGCGAAGTCCTGGAAACGCACGCGGTACCCTGCACCCGCCCCACGAACTGTGCCTTCGGAGGCGACGACCTCACCACGCTTTACGTCACCTCCATCGAAGGCTTCCTGTTTCGCGCGAAGACGGAACGTCAGGGGCGCCCCCTCTACCGCGGCCGTTCATAAAAGCCCTTCCTGATACCCTGAAAGTTTCCCGCTACTTATGTCCAGCATTCAAGTAACGCTGCCGGATGGCAGTGTCCAGCAAGCGCCTCAGGGAGCAACTCCGCTGGATGTAGCCAAAAACATCAGTCCTCGTCTCGCCGACGCCGCCGTCGTCGCCAAAGTCGATGGCCAGCTCTACGACCTGAAGCGCCCGCTTGAAACCGACGCCTCCGTCCAGATCCTCACGCCCAAAGATCCAGACGCCCTCTACGTCTACCGACACTCCACCGCGCACCTCTGCGCCGCCGCGGTGCTCGAACTTTTCCCCGAAACCAAGCTCGGCATCGGCCCGCCCATTGAAAACGGCTTTTACTACGATTTCGACCGCTCCGAACCCTTCACTCCCGAAGACCTCGAAAAAATCGAGAAGAAAATGTGGGAGCTCCAGGCGAAAAGCCTGACCTACGACCGCCAACTTACGCCCAAGCCGGAAGGCATCGCCAAGTACCGCGCCATGAACGAGCCGATGAAAGTCGAGCTCATCGAAGAGCGCGCCGACGATGTCTTCTCCGAATACACGCTCGGTCCGGACTTCATCGACTTCTGCCGCGGTCCGCACCTCACCGATACGTCGAAAATCAAAGCGTTCAAGCTCCTTTCCGTCGCTGGCGCCTACTGGAAAGGCGACGAGAAGAACAAGCAGCTTCAGCGCATCTACGGCACCGCCTGGTTCACCAAAAAGGAACTCGATGAATACCTCGCCAGGCTTGAGGAAGCGAAGAAGCGCGACCACCGCAAGCTAGGCCAGGAGCTTGATCTTTTCAGCATTCAGGAACTCGCGGGTCCGGGTCTCATCTTCTTCCATCCCAAGGGGGGCATCGTTCGCAAACAGCTGGAAGACTGGATGCGAGACGCTTACCTCAAACGCGGATATTCGCTCGTCTACACGCCGCACGTCATGCGCCGCGAACTTTGGAAGACCTCCGGCCACGCCAACTACTATTCGGAGAACATGTTCACGCCGATGGAGCTGGACGATGCCGAATACCAGCTCAAGCCGATGAACTGTCCCGGTCACATCCTGATCTACCGCGACCGCCAGCACAGCTATCGCGATCTGCCCGTCCGCCTCGGCGAACTCGGCACTGTTTATCGATACGAGCGTTCCGGCACGATGCACGGGCTGCTGCGCGTCCGCGGCTTTACGCAGGACGACGCGCACATCTTCTGCATGCCCGAACAGGTCGAAGACGAAATCGTCAACTGCCTCGACTTCGCGGCCGACACGCTCCGTACGTTCGGCTTCACCGACTACAAAGCGGAAATCTCAACCTGGGATGGCGGCGCCAGCGGCAAGTACGACGGCGCACCCGACATGTGGACCCTCGCGGAAGGCGCGCTCCGCAAAGCCTGCGATCGTCTTTCGATTCAAGCCACGGTCATCCCCGACGAAGCCGCCTTCTACGGCCCCAAAATCGACATGAAACTCGTCGATGCGATCGGACGCCTCTGGCAGCTTTCCACCGTTCAGTTCGACTTCACTTTGCCACAGCGCTTCGGCCTCGAATTCATCGGCGAAGACGGCAAAAAGCACCGTCCCTACATGGTTCACCGCGCGCTCTTCGGGTCGGTCGAGCGCTTCTTTGGCATCCTGGTCGAGCACTATGCCGGAGCTTTTCCCGTCTGGCTCGCGCCGGTCCAGGCCACAGTCTTACCCATCACCGACAAGCAACTCGCCTACGCCAACGAAGTCGCCGCAAAACTCGAATCAGCGGGAGTCCGCGTGACCGTCGACGACCGCAGCGAGAAGATCAACCTCAAAATCCGCGACGCCCAGCTTCAGAAGATTCCGTACATGCTCGTCACGGGTGGTCGAGAAGCCGAGGCGGGCAAAGTGGCCGTCCGCCACCGGAAAAAAGGTGACCTCGGTCCCATCGCCCTCGAGGACTTCCTCCAGAAGATTTCGGACGACATCCGCGCGAAAACTGCCGAATAACTTCTTCAGGTGTCGTTTAATTTATTGTACTGGTAAATACCTAGAATCAATAGTACTGGTGAAACGAGAAAATCCTCACTATAACTTTAAGTACATGTCTGTACGCTTTCGAACCGCCGCGTTTGCGCTGCTGGTCGGTCTAACCCATTGTTTTTCATTGTGCCAGGCACAAACGGGCCCGTCCGCCGCGATCTGTCCCACGACCTCCAGCACCAACACCGACTGCGGCTTTATCGTCACCATCGGTCCCGGGGGTAGTGTTTCTGGCGCGGCTGTTCCGAATGCCCAGCCCTACGATGGGGTCGGTGGCGACGACGTTCTGATAGGCGTCGTGAATAACTCCGGTAAGACCTTCTCGGGTTCCTTCACCGTCACGGCGAGCTTCTTCGGCGTGGGCGTCTTCGCCTTTGACGGAGACGGAATCTGCACCTACATTGGCCCAAATGGTTTTCAGCCCAGCCCGATGGGAACCTACTGTTCCACCAATGATGTCAACGGACGCGACCCGGGGGACTATGCCGGTCCTCTTACCACCTTCTCGAACATCACGAGTAAATTCACCACTGATGACACTGGGACGGTGACGATTACTGGCCTCGCCGCCGGCGCAAGCACATTTTTCTCGCTCGAAGGCCCTCCTTCGGCGATTCAGGCCAGTGGCGGCATCCCGATCACCTTCGCCGTTACGGGAGCCAACCTCGGCACAGTCAACTTGGGGGCTGCGATTTCGGGCGGCCTCACGGTGACCGGCGGTAAACAGCCATATATGTATTCGGTCGTTGGTGCGCTGCCTGCCGGCATCATGATCACCAACGGAACGGTGACGGGAACGCCCGCGGCGACCGGTAGCTTTACCATAACGATCTCTGTCACGGACTCCGCCGGAGCATCCGGTACCGGCGCCGTGACTTATACGGTCGTCAGGCCGACCGGACCGCCTCTTATGGTGACTGGAGCCAGCCTGGGCACGGTCAACCTCGGCGCGTCAATCTCCGGCAGCATCACAGTAACCGGCGGCACTCCGCCGTACACGTACGCGCCAGTCGGCACGCTGCCGGCGGGCATCACGCTCAACGGCGCCACCGTCAGCGGTACGCCTGCGCAGACGGGAAACTTCAGCGTGGGCATCAATGTCACCGACTCTGCTGGCGCCGTCGGCGCCGCGTCGGTGACTTACGCCGTCGTCCAACCGTTGGCGCCTCCGCTTCTCGTGACCGGTACTGACCTCGGCACTGTCGCCCTGGGCGCTTCAGTTTCCGGGAACATCACCGTCACTGGTGGCACGCCTCCTTATACCTTTACAGCGCCCGGGACTCCGCCTCCGGGCATTACGGTCAATGGCGCAACGGTCAGCGGCGCCGCTACGCAGACGGGCAGCTACAGCGTTGCTGTTACCTGCACGGATTCCGCTGGGGTATCCGGCACCGCCTCCGTAACATTCTCGGTGTTTGGCATAAACGCGACGAGCCTGCCCTCTGGAACGACCTATTCACCCTATTCCACATCCGTTCCGGTCAGCGGCGGCGCCGCCCCTTACACCTTCTCGATATCCGGACTTCCGCAAGGTCTCACCGCCTCACAGTCGGGCCTGATTCAGGGAACCGTAACGTCACCAGTCACCGCCAAAGTATCGGTTACAGTGACCGATAACTCGGGCATCTCCGCGTCCGCCGTACTGAGCCTTACCCTCAACGCGCCGGGGCCGCTGTCCGTACCAACCCAGACCCTCCCGGCTGGTCCGATCTTGACCGCTTACTCACAGGCGGTCTCGGC
>Ga0206900_1020_pt2 | contig 43505 bp, 29 predicted proteins | sample Alteio_BWOrgHeat_46_FD_153235 | JGI IMG/M metagenome (GOLD analysis project Ga0206900, IMG submission 153235) | Enriched cells from forest soil in Barre Woods Harvard Forest LTER site, Petersham, Massachusetts, United States -... | ecosystem: Environmental > Terrestrial > Soil > Temperate forest >... | reverse complement strand
ATCCTTGATGGCCCCATCATAATCCTTCAGCTCATATAGGGCATTTCCCTTGTTGAACAACGCATCGGTATATTTGGGGTCTATAGACAATGCCTTTTGGAAATCAGCAATGGCATCTTTGAACAGCTTTAGGTCAAACTCTGCATTGCCTTTATAATACCAAGCATCGGCTTCGGCAGGCTTGAGCTTGGTGGCCTCGCTGAATGCGGCAAGGGCACCGGAATAGTCTTTCAGGCTGTCCTTGGTATTGCCCTCTTTTATATAGTCCTGATAGGATTTTTGCGCGGAAACCTCGCTGATGGTGCAGGACAGGATACCTAAGCAAAACACCACCTTTATCGGTGCGACATGCTTGAAACTGATGCGGGCACGCATTTTCTGTACAAAAACATCCATCCCCGCAAAGTTATTCATTTATCCCGTTATTGCTTCATACACTGTGGCGGCAGGGCAGGCTTACCTATGTCGGTGAAAAGGCGCTTTGTGCTGCTTTTTGGCGAGGTGTTTCCGTTTGGCTGCAGCTTTCTGTTTCGCCGATAGTGCCTTGCTGCTCTTTAGGTTGCTTTTCACGGGTTTGGTCACCTGATGGCCAGGCAACGATTTCAGCGTATGCTTGTAAGCGGCCTGATGCTGGTTGCTTATTTTGTCAGGGTCATTGTCCCTGGCATTGCCGTGTATGGAAAGCTTTCCTTTGTCAATGGCTGCTGCCGTGGGGGAAACGGCGGCGGTTTGCGCCTGAATGTTTGTGGCAAAGCCCATCAGGAGCAACGCTATACCCAGAGAAGCAACCACGTAAGTTGCTTTGTGTACCCCCTGAATATGATATCTGTTGTTCATAAATAAACCTCAATTCGTTTTATTGCCTCTTTGACGCAAGTTAGGCACCAAAGTTTAAACGGCTTATATAATTTAATCTTAAAAGCATCTCTAAAAATATACCTTTAACCTTCTCCAAGTGGAGAAGGACAAAAGGATGAGGTAAAAAAAAGGGTTTTTAGATATGCTTTCAATTGGTTTCCCGATTCAAATATTCCCCCGCTATTTCTTCCAGGCCCTTGTACCAATTTTCGCCAAACTTGCGCACCAAGGCATCTTTCAGGAACTTGAAAACAGGCACTTTAAGCGAGGCGCCCAATTGGCAGGCAGGGTCGCAAACTTCCCATTTGCTATAGTTCAGGGCGCGGTATTCGCCCACTTTGGCCAGGCGCACGGGGTACAGATGGCAGGAAATGGGCTTCGGCCACTTGGTTTTGCCCGCAAGGTATGCCTTTTCCATCGCACACTTATAGATGCCCGCTTCGGTGATGGCAAAAATGCAGGCTCTTCCATTATGACAGAGCGTCACCAGGTCGCCATCGGTATCCTTTTCCCAGAAACCCCTTTTTTGGAGCAGTTTCACCGACCTTGCCTCCATAAATGGCTTGATAGCTTCCAGGTTTTCTTCAATGATCCCGATTTCCTCCTCATCCAATGGTGCACCTGATTCACCTTCCACGCAGCAGGCTCCCTTGCAGGCCGAAAGGTTGCAGACAAAATCTTTCTCTAAAAGATCCAGGGACACCAGGGTGTTTTCGTGTACGATCATGGGGATATAAAGTACAAAGGTACGGGAATGCGAAGTGAGAAGAGCGAAGTGCGAAGTGCGAAGAGCGAAGTGCGAAGAGCGAAGAGCGAAGAGCGAAGTGAGGAGAGCGAAGAGCGAAGTGCGAAGTTGGTCGTGAGTCTTGGGTGCTTCGTCGAACTTTCGGTTGGTGCGTGGTTCGAAATGAGCTAATATCTAGAGAATATGCTTGCAGGCAGTTCGACGAAGCTAACTTGGTCATGAGTCTTGGGTGCTTCGTCGAACTTTCGGTTGGTGCTTGGTTCGAAATGAGCTAATACTTACGGAATATGCTTGCTGGCAGTTCGACGAAGCTAAATTGGAAACGGGTTTTTGGTGCTTCGTCGAACTTTCGGTTGGCGCGTGGTTCGAAATGGACTAATATCCAGGGAATATGTTTGCAGGCAGTTCGACGAAGCTAAAAGGAAGGATCGGCAGAATTAGGAATTGAAAATTGCACTGCATTTTCTACCTTTGAAAGTTGTATTTTGGAGAATGGAAACCCGACGATACAAAGAAACGTTTCATTAACAACGTTCCAGCAGATTGATAAAGCACGAAACCATAGACCGTATCATGAACGCCGCCCGGGTTGACGAAGTGGTGGGCGAGTTTGTGAACCTGAAAAAACGGGGCGTGAACCTCTTGGGCCTATGTCCGTTCCACAACGAGAAAACCCCATCATTCACGGTATCCCCGGCGAAGGGTATCTATAAATGTTTTGGTTGCGGGAAGGCGGGCAATTCGGTGAACTTTATCATGGACCATGAATCGCTCTCCTATCCGGAAGCGTTGCGGTACCTGGCCGATAAATACAACATTGAAATAGAGGAAACGGTACTTGCCAAGGAAGAGATAGAGCAGAAAACCGAGCGCGACAGCCTGTATATCCTTATGTCGGCAGCCCAAAAGTACTATAGCGAACGCCTGCATGAAGACGAGGAAGGGAAGACCATAGCACTCACCTACCTCAAGGAGCGTGCCTTGACCCCCAAGACCATTGAAGGGTTTCAACTGGGATGGAGCAGCCTGGGCCGGGATGATTTCAGCCAATGGGCCATAAAGAACGGCTACAACCGGGAATACCTCGTAAAAACCGGGATGAGTTTCGAAACCGAGCAAGGAAGTTTGTTCGACAGGTTCCGGGAGCGGATCATGTTCCCCATCCACAACATTGCGGGCAAGATCGTGGGCTTTGGCGGGCGCATCTTGCGTTCCAATGCCAAGGAAGCCAAGTACATCAACAGCCCAGAGACAGATATATACAACAAGAGCAAGATTCTCTATGGGCTATTTCAGGCACGCAAGGCCATTCGCCAACGCGATGAGGCCCTGCTCGTAGAAGGCTATATGGACGTATTGGCCCTCCACCAGGCCGGTATAGAACATGCGGTGGCCTCATCGGGCACCAGCCTTACCGATGACCAGCTCCGGTTGGTGAAGCGGTTTACTGACAATATCACTTTCCTGTTCGATGGAGATGCCGCGGGGCAAAAGGCAGCGCTGCGGGCCATTGATATGGCACTGGAACTGGAGCTGAACGTGAAGATGCTGCTGCTGCCTGCCGACCATGACCCGGATTCTTTTGTAAAGGCATACGATATAGAGTATGTGGAACAATATTTCAAGGACCATAGCCAGAATTTCATCGCTTTTAGGATAGGATTGTTGCCTGAAGATGTGTTGCGCGACCCGATCAAGAAATCGGAGATCGTGCGGGAAATGCTGAACTCGGTGGTTCTCATCAAGGACATCATAAAGCGGAACCTGTACCTAAGGGAGATATCGAAGCTCCTGGACTTTGATGAAAAGGTGCTGAACGACGAGCTGCGGCGCATGGCAGCCTCCAAGTTCAAAAAGGACAACAAGGCGCCCGACCTTACCTTGGCAGAACCGCAGGTCATCAGCCAGGAACAGGCCATACGCAGCCAAGCCACTGCCGTGAACCAGGAAAAGCAACTACTGAAGGTACTGCTGCTCTATGGTTCCAGGATGTACACCGATGATATGACCAGTGCCCAGTTTATCTATCGCGAAACCAGCGGTATGGAATGGGAAAACGATCATTGCAGGATCCTTTTTGAACGATACCGTGAGGCGACGGAACAAGAGAACAACCTGGCCGATGTGAACTTCCTGATCCACGACCAGCCCGAAGAGATGCGCCGGTTTGTTTATGATGTGATCACCGAACGGTACCAACTGAGCCCCGGTTGGGAGAAGTTCCTGAGAAGAACCGTAGTAAGCCCCGATGCGAACTATAAGGAAGAGGTGAAATCGGCCATTGGATACCTGAAATTCACCAAGATAAGCAAGATCGTAGAAGAGAACCAGAAAGGCGTGGCCCTATTGGAAACCGACGAAGCCATAGACGAACTGTTTATGCTGCAACAGGTATTGCTGAACATGCGCAAGCAATTGGCCGTGGAGCTAGGGATTGGATAAACCAGTATTCTATCCTTCCGTCCATACTACCAGGTAGTTCTCGATCATCTTCCAACAGACCTCCAGTTCCATGAAATAATCGTCTTTGCTTATATGGCCTTTCACGCTGCCTTCTGGCGACCAAGCAAAGGGGTGAAGGAACAGGTTCTCCCTGAATTCCAGGTTTTTGCGGCCATAATATTTGTACAATGCTTCCTTGCAGCACCAAAACAAAAACATCTGTTCCAGCCGGGTACTTTCATCAATATACTTCCACTCCTCGAGGCTGATAAACTTATGCGCCACCTTTTCGATGGAGGCCCGCATGATCTGTATGTCCATGCCGCAGTTCACATCGCTCAGCATTACGGCCACCATATCCGCCGAGTGGCTGATGGAGAGGTTTTTGGGGAAATTGATCAAATAGGGTTTGCCAAACGCGTCTGCCTGTAGGTCAATGAACTGATCCGTATTCAACATCTCCCGCAACAGTACCCGGCTATAGAGCCAGTGCTTGCTGCGTTCGCCATGGGTATGCTGCTCAAATTTCAGCCTATCCTCCTCGCTCCATTGCAGGCGGCCTTTCAGTTCCTCAGGGTCTTCTGCTATTTTCCACACGCCTAGTTTGCTGCCGGGCCGGGTTGGTAGGTCTAGTATCTGGGGCATGATAGAGGCATCTTATTGGCAAAGGTGAAGAAAATGTTTGACTCTTGCGGGAATACAGGAATGGCAATTTGTCTGTTATGCTCGCGACAAGTCTTTAGCGAAGCGGTGACTTGGTGCGGGCAGAATCTTTCAGTCTTAGACTGAAGTAATACTCGGTTTCACCATAAATGATCAATTTCGATAACACTTTCCAATCCTGCATAATTTGTTGCCGAACTATAAAGCCAATGCTCTGGCAAAACTACAAAGCCCGCCCTGACGGGGTTGTTATGTAGGTATTCCAGTTTTTGCAACACCACCTCGTTGCTGTACAATGCAATGGGGTGGTTGTCATTTTTCCAAAGCTGGAATTCTTTGTTGGCCGCGTTGTCTTTCCCTGCCATCCCAAACATGGAAACCATCCATTCACGCCGACTCTCCACGTTCTGGTAGTCGTTCAGGTATTTTTTTATTTCTACGCTGGTATATTTCTTGAAATCACGTAAGATGTGTGACAGGTTGCCTCCCACTTCAGTGGAGGCAATCATGTGCAAATGGTTAGGCATCAAAACATAACCGTGCAGCAATAGGCCTTTTTCCTTGCGACAATATGAAAGGCTGTCCATGATGATTTCTTTGTACACCGGCCGGGTAAAAATGTCTATCCAGCCTACTATAGTACAGGTCAAAAAATTAACTCCTTGCGGGTCTATAATTTTATATCTCTGGCTCATGGTGCCAAGATAAGGATTTTTGTTATTGCTACGCAATCCGCCAGTCCAAGACTGGAAGATTCTGCCCGCACCCAGTGACCGCTTCGCTGAACACTGGTCGCGAGCGATATCTGGGGCATGGGAATAATTGATCAGGATTCGGCATTTGTCCCAAGCTCATACAAATATTCAGGCGCGAAGTCTGCCCCGTTGTCCCATTCAATGGTATTGAAGTTTATTTTAAAGGAGCTAAAATAGGAAGTATTTATCAAAGGTTGAAAAACTTTTCCAACTAGGGAATGGCTCAAATCCACTAATTTCTTCTCTCCTGTATTGAAGTGAACCAAGATTTTATATTCCGACAAATATTTGGCACTCTTTACTTCTAGCATGAGAATTGTTTATTAAACAAAGTTATTCATTTTTTGGATGTCATATATCTTTGATAGAAACAGGCAATCCGGCCCAATAGCCCATCGCTAAAAAATATTTTACACTAGGTTGATTTACAGCGCACTTTATTTATCTTTGGTAAACATGATTGAAATCAACAGGTTGAGCTTTCCTCGGAAAATCAGTATGATTGCCGCCTCAATTCTTATAGGCAGCATATTGCTTTCATGCGACCCTGCACTCTATACCCCCGGCCAGCTCAATATGCCCATGGCCGATTGGGAGCATGAGTTCAGGGGCGAGGTATATTCAGGTGGATTGGCCAATGGGGCTTTCAACGGCGTGGGCGGAGAGGCCTCTTATACCCTCGATACCTCGTTAGTGATATTTGGGAACGGATTGTTTATCAGGGACACTACAGGTGGATTGTACACCAAATTTTCAGCGGATATTGGGGCCGGATTATATCGGCACATGAGCCATGATTGGTATTGGGAAGCATTGGCTGGCATGGGCTACGGACAGGCTCAGGCGGATATAGCATACAGGCCCTCTTTAGAACTTTTCGCCGAAAATGAGAGCATTCATGGTCAGTTGAGGGGCAATTATTTAAAACCATTCCTTCAGTTCGATCTCTACAAAATAAAGGACCGATTTGAATTCTGCTTCGGCAACCGGTTTTCATATCTCGGGGCAATGTATATCCGGGACAAGAAATTCACGGTAACCACCAATCCATTTTCGAATATCACCACCATAGATGGTATCACAACAATTAACCGTCTGACCAACCCCGTTTTCTACGAACCTTCCGTAAAATTCAGGCTTTGGGTCAATAGCTTTTTATCCCTCAATACTTCTACGACCCTCTCCCTACCTATAACCAACACTTTCACTTCCGAATTTAACGGCATCTATTGGCCCATCGTTGAAACCATTGGGATTACCGTACAGTTTGCCCCGCCCAAAGCGGCTGTAAAAGAACCCAGGCAGCCCATCCCACCTTCCCATCTTTGACATCCAATTCGATTCGCGTACTCTGCGTTTTACTTTGCATCTCTGCGGTTGAATTTTTCTTTTTCGAGTAGGGGTTCAAAATTTTGAACCCCTACAGCCATTACCTTTGCCGCTCACAAAAATCTTACCCGCTTAAGCCCATTTTCCTTTCCTTGTAAACCGAATTGTCACGGATTTTTCAGAATGCTTATAATCAGCATCTTAAAATGACAACGCTTATTGATCCTGCATCCCGGTACCCACAAAAACCGCATTTCCAGCGTTTGGGCTTGCTTTCATTGTTAAAACAATAATAAATTTTTTCAGAATTGCAACTGTCTCATCTGCAATGTATATGAGGCTAACTCATTGAGAGGCATCAATGGATAACAATAAAAAAACAAGTCAGTTTGCTGCAAACGCCATTTTTTACAATGCGTTTCAGAGCTGGGCAACAAAAAACCTGACGTCTTTAAGAACAAAAACACAATAAATTAAAGAACGAAAGGCGCAATATACGTAAAATTTGTCATATTTCCAAATATATGGTCGTTTTTTTCGAGTTGCGTACTTGGTATTGCGAATTGCGATTCAAATGCCTATTGTACTGCCATTCACTGCATGTAATACGGCAAGATGTCTGTCATCCATCCTCGGTACATGGGCTCAGCAGATTGCTTCACTGCGTCTCGATTTTCAATCGGACTCCGTTCGCAAAGACGGTTGCCGATGGTTTTCATGGTGATGGTAATCCAAAATCAAAAGTTTGCGATGCATTAACATCTGATTAACAATTATTCAACCCTCATTAACAAGGGTTGCCGATAGGGTTACTTAGTTTTGTTATTGTTCACTTATCAAACCGATGTATGAAAACTACTGTACTTATTTTCGCATTTGCGATACTGTGCCCCTGCCTATTATGGTCGTCGGCAACGGGCGGTGCCAGCCAGAAACCTAAGCCAAAGGAATCCATTACCTGGAAGACCACCCGTTTTGGCTTCGGAACGAGGCCTTATGGTAAAGACTTGACAACCAATTTTGAATTTGTAAATTCCAGTGATAAGCCGATAATTATTGCGGACGTTCGGAATAGTTGCGGTTGCACTACTAACGATTGGATAAAGGGCCCCGTGCTGCCTGGCAAATCAGGGATTGTCTCCTTTAGGTATGATGGAAACCGGACTGGCAACTTTACCAAATGTGCTGACGTCTATCTAACCAATGGCGAACAGTATTTGATCACAATTTGTGGAAGGGTATTGGCACCTGATGAAATGGCAGATCCAAATGATCAGGGTTCTGAATGCGGTTGCAACAAAGTGATCACAAAAAAAACTGATATGGAAAAAGCAGATAGCAATGCTAAGATATCTTCCAAGGTATTGGTTGGTAAAAGAGACTCCCAAACCAGCATTCCCAGTGCTATGACAAAGAAGCTACGGATAGATACCGTTTTAGCCAAAACAAATGCCTTGGCAACAGATATAAAGTCCAATTCCTTAGCCAGTAAAACCGTTCTGGAAAGTTTATCCGGTAAAACCGTAACAGATGCGGTATCTTCTAAAACTGGTTTTGACGCAGAGTCCTTTAAACTGTATCCAAACCCATCAGTGGATGTTGTTTATATACATTGTCGCTTTTTGGATGACCTTCCCTTGGAAATAGACCTATATGATATTTCCGGCAAACTCGTGAAGAACCTTGTTACGGAAACCACCCTTCAAAAAGGAGATTATACATGGAATTTTAATATTGCAGATATAAAACAAGGTGTGTACATGGTTGCCGTTCGCAGCCGGGAGGGGATAGTTTGGTCTCAAAGACTTGTTAAAATGTGATGTATGGGGCTACAACTAGTGAAGGATGTGTTCAAGACAGGGAAAGAATGTGGAAGGGCGAAGGTCGGGGTAATTTAGAGCCTAATTGACAAACTTCCCTAAAATGAGTAACCAATTGCGATTCCCATTATCCTGATTGGAAGGGAAGCGTTTATTCTGATTTTTTAGCCCACAGCCTCTGAAACCGTGGGCTAAGAATTATTTCCCGCAGTGTCTCCCGCACAACCCATTGGCAGGATATTGATTGCGAGTAGATAACATACTCATATATCAAAGGAAACTAAGAAGAACCTAGGGGACGCTGAGGAGCATGAAATCTGAACACTGTTGGCGAAAGGGTTTCCATTAGTCCCAGCGGGATGACATATCGGTAGAACTTTGACATACAGGCATGAACCAAGCCCTGTAGGGGCGGCATATTTTTGTCGGCCAAAAGAAATATATCATACCTACGGCATTCAGAAATGCGGTGCTTGGATTTTCTACCGATATGTCATGCCTACGGCACTAAAGAACATTTCCCCTCAGTGTCTCCCGCGCAACCCATTGGCAGGATATTGATTGCGAGTAGATAACACCCCTATACATCAAAGCAAACTAAGAAGAACCTAGGGGACGCTGAGGAGCATGGGGGATCAATGGATGTATGCAATCCGCCAGTCCAAGGCAGGAAGATCCTATGTGCACCCAGTGACCGCTCTGCTCATCACTGGTCGCGAGCGAGCAACGATAAAGACATACCTGCCAATTGACTAAAAAGCCCGAACTTTACCGTGTGTTGGCGAAGTTTTATGAAACAGAAGGCGCGAGTCCGAAATATATTATCATTGGCTAAAGGTTGTTTCTTTATCTTTATTGTCGTGATTTTTTCCTCCTGTCATGATTCCAGTAAAAAAAGCAAGGATTGCGAAAGAGATAATTCAAATAAATCCATTCAAGCAAAACCTATTGAAGATCATCAAAGTGACACAACCATTACTTTTGATTGGAACCATGATGGCAAGCTGGATAGTTTTATTTTGAAAGGATCTAGTTACAAAAAGCAATACCTATCGTTTACAATTAAAATTACTGGTCATAAACCGTTTGTACTTGACTGCACCGATAGCATGACTACTATTTGGAAGCTTGATAACCAATATGTTGATCCAGATATCCAGTCTCTTAATCTCATTAAATCAGATGCCATTGCATTTATTAAACTAAAATCAAGAGCACAATCTCCAATATATTTATATGTAAGCGGTATCAGTCCTTCCGAATATCCGCCACAATACATTTTAGGATTGGATTCGGCAGGAGATGCTAAAATCTTATATGATGGAAGCGCTTCTAACACATTTCTTATCAGTCCAAAGAATGATAAAAATTACATGATCTTGGCAGATACAAGTGAATTTCTCAATCTAAAGATAGGATACGATAGGAATAATGATGCATTCTATTATAACCGCCAAACCATGGGTTATATTGGAGAAGGTATAAAATCGCTGAGCAATGGGAAAGGATCGATGATTGAAAGCTACCAGCTTTGGCATGTCTTTAAACTAAATGGAAAAAACCAGTTTGAAATTGACTCAGCCTTAACAATTCTAGAAACGAAGAAAAGGAATTATGGTCTTTGGGCGGGATATTCTTCCAAAACAGATATGATTATGGTGAAGCCATCAAAAACACAACCTTGGAAATTGATGGAAGAGAAGGATGCCATAAAATTCTGGAATAAGCTTTGATTTAAATAATTTCTAGTGCAGTGTGTAGCATGGATAGACTTAAAGGTTGTTTGCTACGCAATCCGCCAGTCCAAGACTGGAAAATTCTATGCGCACCAGGTCACCGCTTCGCTCAAGACCTGACGCGAGCAATAGCTTGTCTCTCAATAATAGATGCTCCGGTTCACGATTTGCCCAAATTTCGCAGGCACCCCATGTAGGGGCGGGCCTTGCGTCCGCCCAATACGTATCCGCCCCCTTTTCATAGCATCCTGTTCTGTCAACCATCTCACCACCCCTGACCTTACGGTCTTCCCCTCCTTATCCCAGGATGGGAATCTGCCCGGCCACATCGGATCAGATGAATATCCTTAATATCCTCCGGTTCACGATTCGTCCAAATTTCTCAGGCACGTACCCTATGTAGGGGCGGGCCTTGCGTCCGCCCAATACGTATCCACCCGCTTTTCATAGCATCCTGTTCTGTCAACCATCTCACCACCCCTGACCTTGCGGTCTTCCCCTCCTTATCCCAGGAGGGGAATCTGCCCGGCACATCGGATCAGATGAATATCCTTAATATCCTTTCATCCTGGCTATCCTGATTCTGACTATTTGGAGCTTCTCATTGTAGGCATCCTGTTCTTTCAACCACGTCACCACCCCTGACCTTGCGGTCTTCCCCTCCTTATCCCAGGAGGGGAATCTGCCCGGCACATCGGATCAGATGAATATCCTTAATATCCTTTCATCCTGGCTATCCTGATTCTGACTTTTTGGAGCTGCTCATTGTAGGCATCGTTATCTTTCAACCATCTCACCACCCCTGACCTTGCGGGCTTCCCTCCTTATCCCAGGAGGGGAATCTGTCCGGCCACATCAACGCTGATCTGGCTGCTTCACCAAAAACACTTACCCCCAAATTCCCGACACTTGCTCGAAAGCTGTCTCCGCGGGATAGAACCGTAAAATAATGTAGTGTGCAGTGGGTTAGATTTGGGTCATTAAATTCAAAAACAATGAAACACTCAAACGACCTATCCCTCCGCAACCGTCCCATTATTGGCCTCGTGTCCAATACGCTCATGATTTCTGTCTTGCTGGTTTTGCTCTGCCTCTCTGGCTGCAGCCGCCACCGGGGGCAGGTAGCACAAAAACCTGCTTTCAACCCTGAGTTTGCCAAGTATATCGCGGCCTATACTTCGGGCATCGTGCCAAAAAACAGCTCCATCATCATCCGGTTTTCGTATGATTTTGTGCCCAATGCATCTGTCGGCAAATCGCCGGATAAGCAGTTCTTTAGCTTCGAGCCGGACATCAAGGGCAAGGCCACCTGGACAGATACCCGCACCATCGAGTTCAAACCGGACAATATGCTGCTATCGGGGCAGATCTATGATGCGAAATTCCAGCTCAGCTATCTCATGGACACTATCAAGGAGTCTTTGCGGTCGTTTCCGTTTCAGTTTTTTACCCGCAAACAGGATTTTACCATCGGCTTCAGCGGCATCGCCCCCAAGAGCTTTGCCCGGATGAACTGGCAACAGGTCACGGGATATATTGAGATGGATGAACCTGAAGATATGGAAAAAGTGAAGAAGATGGTAACAGCCAGCATGAACGGCAACAAGATGAAGGTAAAGTTTGAGCCTTCCTACAATCAACAGCACTTCAGCCTGATCATTGACAGTATTGAACGCAAGGCCGATGCGCAGGATATCATCATCAATTGGGACGGTACCGAGGTGGGTTCGGCCAATAAGGGTACCAAGACCTTCAAAGTACCATCCCTAGGAGATTTCATTGTTTCCAATGTTACGGCCACCAGTGAGCCTGACCAGTTTGTGACCATCCAGTTTTCAGATCCCATAGATCCGGTACAAGACCTGAACGGGCTGATCCGCGCTGCCAAGCACGAGTTCAAGTTCCGCATAGACAATGGCACCGTAACTGCCTATCCCCTAGAACCCTTTATCGGGAAGTTTGACCTGGAAATATTGCCCGGCATCAAAAATGCCGCCAACTATAAACTAAAAGAAGGGGCCACTTTCAACCTCGATTTTGTGCCCATCAAGCCCCAACTGAAAATGCTGGGCACGGGTACCATCATCCCCAATTCCAACGGTATCCTTTTCCCCTTCGAAGCCATCAATGTAAAAGCGGTGGATGTACGCATCACCAAGATCTACGAGAAAAACGTGTTGCAGTTCTTGCAGTTCAACAACCTGAACGGGGACAGATATCTGGACTATGTGGGCAAGGAAGTGTTCCTGAAAAAGATTTCCCTGGAAAACGGCCCAAAACTGAACCTGGTGAAATGGAACCGCCATGCCCTCGACCTCACCAAGCTCATCACCCCGGAAATGGGTGCCATATACCGGATAGAAATACGTTTCAGGCGGGAATATGCCATCGTGGAATGCGATGCGGATACCACCCAAGAAGAAAAGAAAGACAAGCCAAACAATTATGTGCTGAACCAGGAAAAGAAAAAAGCATCGCTATGGGATTATTATGATCGCTATGAATACAACGGGTATGATGATTATGAAGGAGGAGAAGATGAAGGCGAGTATGAAAGCTATGACAGGGGAGAGGGCAATATTGACGACCCATGCGGTACCCGCTACTACAAAAACCAACGGGGCATCGCTCAAAATGTATTGGCCTCAGACCTCGGCATGCTGGCCAAGCGCGGCACGGATGGTTCTATCTTTATGGCAGTGACCAACCTGAACACGGCAGAACCCATAGCCAATGTACCCATACAGCTATATGACAAACAACGCCAAGTGCTAAAGACCCTCACCACCGATGCACAAGGGATGGCCAAAGCATCGCTTACCGAACAGCCCTTTGTGGCAGTGGCAGAATACGGCAACCAACGCGGCTACCTGAAGCTCAACAACGAGCAGCTTTCCCTCGACCGGTTTGATATCTCCGGCAAGGAATACCATCGGGGCGTAAATGGCTATATCTATGGGGAGCGGGGCGTATGGAGGCCGGGGGATTCCATCTATCTCACCTTTATTTTGGAAGATAAACTGCATGCCTTGCCAGCTGAGCACCCCGTTATTTTCGAGATGTACAACCCCACGGGCCAGCAGGTACAAAAGCAGATAAAAACCGCTTCATTGGATGGGTTTTATGATTTCAGGACGGCGACAGATCCAAGTGCACCCACGGGCAACTATAGCGTGAAAGTGAATGTGGGCGGTGTGGTGTTCGACAAAAAAGTGAAAGTGGAAACCGTGACCCCCAACCGCCTGAAAATGAACCTGAAATTTGACCATGATTATGTATCCGTGGCAGACAACAATGTCGGTGTGCTGCATTCGTCCTGGCTGCATGGCACCCCTGCCGGTGGGTTGAATGCCAATGTTTCCGTATCGTTCCGGAAAGCAAAAAACGTCTTTGAAAAATATGATGATTATGTTTTTTATGATCCCCTGAAAGAATACCCCAACGAAACCATAGACCTCTATTCAGGTTTGCTGGATGGGGCGGGAAATGCCAGTATCCCCAACAAAATCAATATCAACCAAAGTGCCCCTGGTCCGTTGAGCGCGCAGTTCAGCACCAAGGTTACTGAACCGGGCGGCAATTTCAGCACAGATGTGTTCAGCAGCACCTATTATCCGTATGACCATTATGTGGGCATCCATACCCCCAAAGGCGAGGGCGCACCGGGCGTATTGCTTACAGATAAGGAACATACAATTGAAGTGGCCACCATTGACAAAGACCAAAAACCCATCAGCAGCAAGGTGACCATGTACCTGTTTAAAATGGAATGGAAATGGTGGTGGGCCAATGACGAAAACGACCGCGGCAGCTATAATGGCCGCACGTATAACGATCCCATCCTTACCGAAACCATTTCCACCACCAACGGGAAAGGCAAGTGGAAAATAAAGATACCGGAAGCCAACTATGGCAGGTACCTGTTGCGCGCCGTGGATGCAGGCGGCCATGTGAGCGGCAAGATCGTGTACATAGATTATCCGGGCTGGTATTCAATGACTGATGATAACATGTCAGGCACCAATATCCTCAATTTCAGTTCCAACAAGGACAATTATGATGTGGGCGAAACCGCTACCTTGGACATCCCCATGGGCTATGATGGCCATGCCCTGGTGACCATAGAAAATGGAAGCCATGTGATAAAAGCCGAATGGGTAAAGACCCAAAAAAGCCATACCAAATACAGCTTCAAGATCACCAATGACATGAGCCCCAATGTATATGCCTACGTGACCCTGATGCAACCTCAGAAACAAGCGGTAAACGACTTGCCCGTAAGGCTTTATGGGGTGATTCCCATTATGGTGGATGATCCCAAAACGCACCTGGAACCGGTATTGAGCATGCCAAAAGTGCTGGAACCCGAGCAAACCGTGAAACTGCACATCAGCGAGGCGAGCGGCAAACCCATGACCTATACCATCGCCATGGTGGACGAAGGCTTGCTGGACCTTACCCATTTCAAAACCCCCGAACCCTGGGATAATTTCAATGCCAAAGAAGCCTTGCAGGTGCGCAGTTGGGACCTGTATGACAATGTATTGGGCAACTATAACCAAATGATAAAAAGGTTGATCAGCATCGGCGGGGATGGGGACGGTGGGTTTACCGGAGAAGGGGTAAAGGCACAACGTTTCAAACCGATGGTCAAATTCATCGGCCCTTTTAAACTGGCTGCCGGGCAAAAGGCCACCCATACCGTGCATATCCCACAATACATTGGCTCCGTGCGTACCATGGTCATCGCAGGCAACAAATTCCCTGCGTATGGATCTACCGAAGAAACGACACCGGTGCGCAAACCATTGATGGTGCTGGGTACCTTGCCGCGGGTCTTGGGGCCAAATGAAGAAGTAACGCTACCCGTTTCTGTTTTCGCGACGGAAGACCAGGTAAAGGATGTGACCGTGGAAGTGAAAACCAATGAACTGCTGAACCTTACCGGCCCAAATACCCAAAAAATAAGCTTCACCGAAACAGGCGAAAAAATGGTGAACTTCCCGATTAAAGTTAAACCACAATTGGGCATTGCTTCCGTGGAAATCACTGCCACCAGTGGCAACCTTACCGCGCATTATAGCATAGAACTTGATGTGCGTACGCCCAATGCCTTCACCACCCGGAACGTGTATCAACCCATGAACGGCAATAGCAGCAAAACCCTGACCTACGAAGCATTCGGGATGAAGGGGACCAATAAAGGCTCACTGGAAATATCCAATATCCCACCGCTGAATATAGAAGGCCGCCTGTCTTACCTCATCCATTATCCTTATGGTTGCGTAGAGCAGACCACCTCGTCTGTCTTCCCACAACTGTTTGTATATGATTTGATTGATATGTCCCCTGCGAAGAAAAACGAGATACAGGCCAATGTAAAGGCAGGGATCAACCGGTTGAAAATGTTCCAGTTGGCCAATGGGGGGCTGAGCTATTGGCCACATAGCTATGGCGAAGATGCGAGCGAGTGGGGCACCAACTATGCCGGGCATTTCCTTATCGAAGCCAAAAACCATGGCTATACCGTGCCTGCCAATATGATGGAGAAATGGAAAACCTACCAAAGAAACACCGCCAGGAGCTATAATGGAAACACGATGCTGGACGGGGTGCATTATGACCATAACGATCTGGTACAGGCCTATCGTTTGTACCTCCTGTCACTGGTGGGTACCCCTGAATTGGGTGCCATGAACAGGTTGCGGGAAAACAGCAACCTGGGCACGCAGGCCAAGTGGATGTTGGCCGCAGCCTACTATCAGGCTGGGCAGAAAACCATGGCCACCGATCTGATAAAAAACGTATCCACCTTGATAGGCCCCTACCGGGAACTGGATTATTCCTACGGATCAGATGTGCGTGACGAAGCCATGATCCTGGAAACGATGACCCTAATGGGCGACTATGACAAAGCCTATAATATCGTGGACAAGCTGTCTCAGATATTGCGTGCAGACCATTGGCTCAGTACGCAGGAGACAGCCTATTCCCTGATGGCGATGGCCAAATATGCCTCCAAAAAAGGAGCAGCAGGCATTGACGTGCAATACAGGATCAACGATGGGGATTGGAAAAACGTGTCTGGTAAATCCGCCATCAGCCAGTTAAACCTGGAACTCAACAAAAAGGGCAAAGGAAAGGTGGAAGTGAAGAACAACAGCAAGGCACCCATCTTCACCAACCTGGTCATGAGCGGTATACCCGAAGCAGGCAAAGAAGTGGCAGATTTCAATTCTATGGGGATGGAAATCAGCTATACCGATACCAAGGGCAATAGCCTGGACCCCACGAATATCCCACAAGGAACGGATTTTATCGCGGAAATAAAAGTATCCAACATGACCGTCGATCAGCAACTTGACAATATGGCCCTATCCTTTATCGTGCCTTCGGGTTGGCAGATCTATAACTCCAGGATGACGGGCAACCAGTTCTCCATAAAGAGCTCCAAACCGCAGTATATGGATGTGCGCGATGACAGGGTATATCTCTTTTATAGCATGGGCCTCAACAACAGGCATTTCCGTGGCGACCATACCGATGAAAACGCCAATGACAACGAAGGCGACGATGATCGCCCGGATAGCGCGGTGCCAGCGGATGGTGCAGACAATCGCCCCGACTATTCCAATACGCAGGTGTTCCGTATCGCGCTCAATGCCAGCTTTGCCGGGAAGTTCTACATGCCGGGCATCTATACCGAAGCCATGTACAACAAAACCATCCATGCACAAACGGCAGGTAAATGGATCACCATTTCTAAACCCAAGGGAAACCTCTAACCATGAAAAAGTTATTGAGTTATTGGATGGTTCTGTTCACCAAGCTGGGTGATGCCGCATCAAGTCTTTGCAAAAGGATATTGGGCTACTGGATCATCAGGATCATGGGCAAAAACCGGGTTTTGATCATTGGAACTGCGCCTGCGATGGATGTGTCTAATGTACAAGACATACAGACAACGAGCAAAGCATCCAAGTGGGCAGCATTCCCCCTTTTAAAAGGGGGCCAAGGGGGATTTTTATCGAGAATGATGTTTTTCATCAAATCCACTTTCTTCTACATCAAAAATCATAAACGTAGATTTGGTTTGTTTTTAATGACCGTGTTGGGGCTAGCATATTGGCTGGCCCTGCCACGTCATTTGTTCACCAGCCCGCATTCCCTGGTTTTGCTCAGTAGCAATGGCACCCTGCTCGGTGCCAGGATCGCTGATGATGGGCAGTGGCGCTTTCCTGCATCAGAAAAAGTACCCGAAAAGTTTGAAAAATGTATTTTGGCATTTGAAGACAAACGGTTTTATAAACACCCCGGAGTGGATGTTATGGCCATTGGTCGCGCTGCCTGGGGAAACATGCACCACCGCCGGGTAAGCGGCGCCAGTACCATCAGCATGCAGGTCGTCCGGTTATCCCGCGACCATCCGAAACGTTCTATCCTGGAAAAGATAAGCGAGATGATCTTGGCCACTAGGTTGGAAATCAGGTACAGCAAAAAAGAAATCATGGGCCTGTATGCCTCCAATGCACCGTTTGGGGGTAATGTGGTAGGCCTCGATGCTGCCGCGTGGCGCTACTATGGCAAAAGTGCCGAAAAACTTTCTTGGGGCGAAATGGCTGCCCTGTCCGTGTTGCCCAATAGCCCTACCTTGGTGCACCCGGGCAAGAACCACGATATCCTGAAGGCCAAACGCGATTTTGTGCTCTGGAAACTGCGCAAATCAGGGGATATTGATTCCATTACTTGCCTGGCCGCCCAGCGTGAGCCATTGCCTGCCAAGCCTTTTCCCCTGCCAGATATGGCACCCCATCTTTTGGAACGGGTATATGCCGACCTTCAAAAATCCAACAAGGACGAGCAAGTGGTGAAAAGCACCTTGAATTTTCGTTATCAGGAGTTGGCCAACAAAGCCGTGGCCAATCATTTCAACGAACTCAGTGGCAATGGGGTACGCAATGCTGCCGCCTTGATCATAGATGTAAAAACAGGGGATGTGCTGGCCTATACCGGAAACACCGATGCCAAGGGAATGCCTGAATATGCAACCAATGTGGACAACATTATCGCACCCCGGAGCACGGGTTCTATCCTGAAACCCTTGCTGTATGCATCACTGCTACAGGATGGCACCATATTGCCCGATATGCTGATCCCGGATATCCCCACTAACCTGAGCGGCTATACCCCCAAGAACTTCAATTATAGCTATGATGGGGCCGTGCCTGCGAGCCTCGCCCTATCTCGGTCACTGAACATACCTGCAGTGCGCATGCTGCAGATGTACGGGCCGCAGAGCTTTACTTCCCAACTCACGCGGATGGGCTTTACCACCATCAACAAACCGGGCAGCTATTATGGCCTTACCTTGATTTTGGGCGGTGCCGAAGCCAATCTCTGGGACTTGGCCGGGGTATATGCTTCCATGTCGCGCACCCTTACCCATTACGATAAAAAAGGCATGTACCTGGCGAGTGATTTCAGATCCCCCAATTATTACAAAACCAATAGCTTTATCGAGAATGCGACCGAACCCTATCTTAAAAATGCACCGGTGCTTTCCGCCTCTTCTATTTGGCTCAGCTTCGAGGCCATGGTGAAAGTGTCCCGCCCCGATGAAGAAAAGTATTGGAGCAACTTTGAAGGCAGCGGCAAGATCGCTTGGAAAACGGGAACCAGTTTTGGCAACCGCGATGCCTGGGCCGTGGGTTGTACCCCCGATTATGTAGTGGCCGTGTGGGCAGGCAACAGCAGTGGGGAAGGCCGGCCGGGGCTTACCGGCATCACTTCCGCCGCACCGATATTGTTTGATATTTTCAATGCGCTGCCGCAAAAAAGCAACTGGTTTGCCCGGCCTGACAATGACCTGGTAAAAGTGATGGTATGCAAGCAGAGTGGGCATCTTGCCTCTGATATTTGCCCCGACAAAATAGAACAATGGGTACCCAAAAACGGGGTAAACAGCCGCCCATGTCCGTACCATCAATATGTTTTCACGGATTATGACCACAAGTACATGGTACAGAGCGATTGTGAATGCATCAGCAACATGCTGAAAACGCCTTGGTTTGTATTGCCGCCCGCCGAAGAAGTTTATTACAAGATCCGCCATGCAGACTATGCAGACCTGCCCCCGTACCGCAAAGATTGTGAGCCTGTTGCGCTGGCCGGGAAAAACAACAAAGCCATGAGCCTGGTATATCCCCAACGGGCAGCCAGGATATACCTGCCCATCAACCTGGAAGGCAAAACCGTGAGTACCGTTTTTGAAGCCGTGCACCGCGATGCCAATGCCACTGTTTTCTGGCACCTGGACGATAACTACCTGGGCAGCACCCAGAACGGCCTGCACCAAATGGCACTCGCTCCCGGTCCCGGCCTCCATACCCTTACCCTTGTGGACAATGAAGGGGAGAAAGTAGTGCAGAAATTTGAGATCGTAGCGGGGAGGAGGTGAGGTTTGGTTGATTGGGGAATTTGGGTTAATTGGGTTGAATGGGAATGGGTTGATTGGGTTGAATAGGTTAATTGGGGAATTTGAGTCCCGCAATTAACTTAAAAACAGATGATTAATGCATAGAAAACACAAAAACCAATGCCATTCATACCACTACTATTTAACATCATTTTGGCATTCAATTTCATCCAGAAATCAAATAACAAAACCCAATTAACCCAATCAACTCAATTAACCAATTTACCCCAGTTACCCCAGTCAACCCCTCACGCCAAAATAACCTTCCACCCCGATACCACCATCAACAAGATTTTGATCCTGGTAAATTGGCGCAGTATTGAAACGAACTTGGGAGATGTATTTAAGTATGTAAAGGATACGGAAGACAATTCCCATGCCTATAATGACGAGCACCCTTTTGTCTATTTCAACAGCAGAAGCGGCAAAGAATACCTGAAAATGTATGAATATGAGGGAAGTATGGTGAATGAAATGAGCGTATTCGAAGTGGGGGTTATCAATAATACATCATTCCCTATCCGGCATCCATCTCGTTTCCGACATTTCTATACAGAAAGCGGTATCCGGTTGGGGATCACCAAGCAAATGTTGTTTTCCATTAAGGGGCGCGGCTATAAAATTTTGAAAATTAAGGGTGTCCCTTGCTACCACTACGAATATACGAACAAATGGTTCCTGCAATTGAAACGTGAAGTCGGGTACTACGCTGAGTATTATTTCAATAAAAAGGGAAAACTGGCGAGGTTCAGGTTTGGGTTTGAATATCCTTGAGTAGAGTAATTTAGGGATTGTCAAATACTCAGATGTGCTTGATAAATCGTTAAGGATGATACTTTAAGCTTATAAGACCCATTTTTCTTGCAAATCAGATATTAATTTCTCCATTTTTGTATCCAATTTTTTCTTTTTAATATTTACTGTTAGCGATTTTAACCTCATAAAAATAGTATCCCTCAAAAATTGACCTCTTTCATTATTAGACTTGAAGAAAAAATTTTCATCTGTTATGACTATTGTAACCGCAATAGACTTTTCGTTTTTCCTGTAATTTAGAATTTCTTTCAGATGTTGCAACTGAAATGGGATTGGGTTCAAATAGAATTGAAACAATATTAAATTCAAATCGTCCCCGTAATCAGTGAGAATAAACTTATTTAGGATGGTGCAGATTCCAGCTTCACCCCAAATATAGGATCTAAATAATGCGTTTTTTTCTATGACCTTGTCTTTTATAATTTGATTGGTTTCGGCCATTAAAGGCTGACCTGACACAAAGCATCCAAATATTTCGAGATTATTTCTAGTATTCATTTATCTATACCATAATATGTAGCATCCAGAACACCTCCAACACCCTTCTGGCATACAATTTTATATCTCTGCCCCATGAAGGCAAGTTAGCCATTTCAGTCGTATTTGCAAATTCGGCGGTCTGAGACCGCTGCATTCTACTCGAACCAAGTGACTGCTGCACTCAACACTTGTCGCGAGCGGGGCCGCTTCTCTACAAACTTGACTTAAGGTGACACGACCTAATCTCTAACACCATCAGATCCTGATATGATCCTTTCATGTAAGATTTTAAGTTTCTCTTCCTTATCCACAATTGGGTTTACTATTTTTAATGTATCCTTAAGATAGATTAAAGTATGCATTTTAGGGATTAGCAACAATTCAGATGTGCTTTCAGTGCAATTTACCTTGAAATTTATTTCTTCATTTGGGCCACTCAAAAGCAATTCAGAATCATTGATCCATTTCAGGGATCTAAATATTTCTCGAACGTATTCAATGCTAGGTAGGACCTTAATTATTTCAATTCTCTTTTCCCCATTCGTGGCAATGTCGGTAATGATAGCAAAAATTGTCGCAAACTCAATGGATGCGTCAACCCCAATTTGAGCAGATGATTTTCTTGAAGGGCTTGAAATTGCCTTACAAATATAAAAGACATTAACAAACCCATTTTTTAATATGCTCTTATAGGCTTCTTGAAAGGGGGCCAAAGACCAACTAAATTTCGAAGCGGCTAATTCCATGCTATTTTGCAGAACATTCAGCAATTCGACTTTTTTATCAATCTCGTTTAAGGAAAAGTAACAATCGAATTTGTAAGGTATTTGTATTACACATACAGCCAATTCCTTCCCATAATCAATAATTCTATTCTCAGTTAATATTGGAGATAATTCAATAGTTATTTTATTTAAATATTTAGTTGGAACATGTTTAAGTTTATTGTAATACATCCATGCAATGGCATTTGCATTGGCAGCAAATTGGTCACGATTGCTAAATTTGAATTTAGGATTTATAAAAACCTCTATTCCGTTAAGTGCCATTATTTATGTAAATAAAATTGTTTTAAGGTAATTTTTGTAACCTAGGTCTATGGCCGTCATGTGTTAACTCTATAGTATTTTCTTTGACAAACAGCATGCCTCCAACGCCCTGCTCCTCTGCAATTTTATATCTCTGGCTCATGAAGGCAAGTTAGCCATTTCAGTCGTATTTGCAAATTCGGTGGTCTGAGACCGCTGCATTCTCCCCGCACCAAGTGACCGCTGCGCTCAATACTTGCCGCGAGCGGAAGGACCCAATCAACCCATTTAACCCAATTAACCCATTCAACCCAATTAACCCAATCAACCCATTCAACCTAATACCCCGATCACCTTTGCCAAAAAATCCTTATCATTGCCCTACATGAGCAAGCAAGCAAAAAAGCCGGAGAAAAAACCGGAATCCCGGCCCACGACCCCATTGAAAAAAGCCCCCAAAAGGGCTGCCGATCTGCGCTGGTTATATACTTTGATCATAGTGGTTACGGTTATTGTTATGTACAGTCGCACCATGTCCTACCAGTATGTAAAGATGGATGATACCGACCTGATCGTGGAAAACGAGTCGTTTATCAAGCATACCAAAAACATCCCTCAAGCATTCAGGCAGAGTTGTTTCCAGATACCCGGCCATCTTACAGATAGTAAAAGCTATTACCGGCCCATGCTTATCGTTTCGTTCATTGTGGATGCACAACTGCATGGGGCCCGCTCCTCGTCTACCTTCCATTTTATGAACATCCTGTACCATATCATTTGCTGCCTGCTATTGTTTTGGCTCTTGATGCGGTTGGGCGTCAGCCAATTGCTGTCTTTTGCCTTGGCATTCTTGTTCGCCGTCCACCCGGTGCATACGCATGCCATAGCCTGGATTCCGGGCCGCAACGATATCCTCCTTTCCATGTTTGTGCTGCTGTCCCTGCATGGGCTTATCGGGTATGTACGAAGGAATGATATCGGGAACCTGATATTGCATATTCTGGCTTTCGCGGCAGCTTTGTTCACCAAGGAAAGTGCGGTGTTGCTAGTACCGCTCTATGTAGGGTTTATGTGGCTATGGATGCGTGACCTGGCTTTTTATAAACGCAAATTTTTCCTGCCGATAATGTATGCAGCCTTGGGTGTGGTGTGGTATATCGCCATGAAAGCCGCACTCAAAGGCCAGCCCATGATGGGCGGTTCCGAATCTTTGGTTTCGGTCGCTTTAAAAAACCTGCCCTACTTATTCTTATATATTGGCAAAATCCTGTTGCCCTTTAACCTGAACGTGATGCCAGGCGCAAATGGCCTTGCTTATGTGCTGGGCAGCTTTTCCATACTTGGGTTAGCGTATATTTTCTCAACCATAAAAGATATAAGAAAGGCGCTTTTTAGTTTGGGGTGGTATTTTATGTTCCTCCTGCCCACGTTGTTGGTGCCGGAATTGCCAGCCTACGAGCATCGTGACTACCTTCCCCTTATCGGGTTGATGCTGGGCATATCGCAGTCGGGCTTGTTTGCGGGTTTTAGTTTTACATCCAAAAATGCTTTGTGGGGTATGGGTATCTTGGCCGTGCTATTTATCGTGCTCACTTCCATACGGATGCCAGTTTTTTCAAGCAGGTACACTTTTTGGATGGACGGTACTGACGGGACGCCATTCAGCGCATCGGCTTGTGTGAACATGGGGGAATTGTACCAAGAAGAATTCAACAACAACCCGGAATTGAACAAACAGCAAAAGAATGAAGCATTGGGCCAAGCAGGCACTTGGAACCATACCGCCATCCAAATGGACTCAGCCACACTTCGGGGAAACAACAATTATGGGGCGTATCTCTATTTGACCGGAAAGCCTGACGAAGCCAAGCCGTACTTCGAAAAGGAGATCAAATTCCATCCCACCAATTCCGATCCCTACAAGAACTTGGGTATATACTATAAAGATAAAGGACAAGCCTATAAATCAGTCTATTACTGGGAGAAGCTGATCTCGCTGAACCGTTTTTACCTTACTGCGTATGAAGACCTGGCCAGTTATTATGCCCAACAGGGAGATATGGCAAAAGCTACCATGTATCGTGCGCAGGAAAAGGAATTGACAGAGGAAGCGCAGAAGTAGGTTTTGCTACTTAATGTCGTTTTGTTAAGGGTGAGTTGCTAAATTTGAGTGTGACAAATTCTTAATGAAGAGTCAATAAGTATATAACAAGTTGTATTTATGCATTTTATAGTCGGCCAGCCCCTGACCCCTGAAGGGGAACTTTCCAAGTAGGCTAAAGCGAGATACCGCATTGCATTAGTTGATTCCGAAAAGTTTCTTTCGTATGTCTCGTCCTGAAAAAAGTTTACAGTTTTGTTGTTTAGTCCTGTTATGAGTTTACGTTTCATTAAAGCCCTTCAGCTTCTCAGGCCAAATATTGCCTGAACTAAAGGATATTGATTTTTTACTTATACCCTTCTGCTTGTAGGCCAAATAGTTCTGCATATCGGCCATTGTTGGCGAGGAGTTCGTTGTGCGAGCCGATTTCCTGCATCTGGCCGTTTTCTATCACCAATATCCTGTCCGCCATGCGTACGGTAGAGAACCGGTGGGAGATGAGTACTGCTGTTTTGCCACGGGTCAGTTCCGCAAAGCGCAGAAAAACATCATGTTCTGCGCGCGCATCAAGTGCTGCGGTAGGCTCATCCAGGATCAAAAGCTGGGCATCGCGCATATAGGCACGGCCCAGGGCGATCTTTTGCCACTCTCCTCCAGATAGGTCCACCCCATTGGCAAACCGCCTGCCGATCATTTGATTGTATCCCTCTGGCAACTTATCTATTACTGAATTTGCGAGACTAAGCACCGCAGAGTTTTCAATTTTCGGATGGTTGTCCTTTTCTTCGATACGCCCCACGGCAATATTGTTGGATGCGGTAAGCTGAAACTTCACAAAGTCCTGGAATATCACCCCTGTCTCTTTTCTCAGATCGGCTGGGTCATATTCTTTTAGGTCGTACCCGTCGAGCAATATCCGTCCTTCGGTAGGGTCATATAGTCGGGACAAGAGTTTTACCAAGGTGGTTTTTCCGGCACCGTTTTCCCCCACCAATGCCAGTTTTTCCCCGGCGCGCAAATGGAAGCTCAGGTTGCGCAAGGCCCATTTTTCACCATTTTGATACTTGAAACCAACGTTTTCAAAGTCAAAGCCATGCACAATGGGATTCGGGAAGGGCCTGGAGATCTTTTGTGCTTTGATCTTGGGTTCCAGGTCGAAGAAATCAAAGAAATCCTGTAGGTATAAGGCACTGTCTGCCATGGAAGAAAAGCGGTTGAGGATACCTTCCAGCAGTCCTTTCAATTGGGCAAAAGAGCCCGCATAAAATGTGAGCTGACCTATATCAATATGCCGGTTCACGGTTTCCAGGATGATATAGATATAGGCCACATAATAGCCAATGGTGCCGATGGCTGCGAAAAAGCTGCCCCAGCCCGCCCGCCTAACGGAGAGCTTCATGTTTTCTTTGTAAAACTTGTCCGATAAGAACTTGAACCGGTCAATCAAGAAATTGCTGAGCCCAAAGATCTTCACCTCTTTCGCCGTTTCATCACTGGCCCCCGTGAATCGTAGATAATCCAGTTCCCGGCGCTCGGGGGTAAAATTATTGGTGAGCGAATAGCTCCGCTCATTGAAATGCGATTCCCCCAAAAATGCAGGGATCACGGCAAGTAGGAGCAACACGATCAACCAAGGATTGAACACGATCAACCCGGCTGCCAGAAATATCATGGTAATGATATCCTGCACCTGGCTGAGTACCTGCGACATGAGGATGGTGCGGTTCAGGGTTTGGCGGCGTGCCTTTTCCAGCTTATCGTAGAAATCAGAATCTTCAAATTGATCCAAGTCAAGCGTTGCCGCATGGGCCATCAGGTCAATGGAGCTTTTGTTCGCAAACAGATCACCCAGCATGCTGTCCAGCAAACTGGTAGCCCTGTTCAATAGGTCTGATATGATGGCTAGCCCGAAACCAATCGCCACAATGGTATAGATATAGTGCATATCCACCGTGCCCGTCCGTGCATTGTTTACCGCATTGATGATGAGCTTGCCGATGTACAATACAGATATGGGCAATGCCGACCGGATCAACCTCAAAAACAGGTTGATAATGGCGAGGGGAGGATTCGTTTTCCACACCATTGCGAAGAACCTCGGCAGGTTTTTGAGTGCCTTGAAGCGGTCCTCTAAGGTCATTGGCTTTTGCCAGAGTTCGAGAGGTTTCTTGGGTATTTTAAATTTCATTCGTTTTCATTTTTAGCCTTGATCTTTTGATAAGGCATTGTCAAATCCATACAAGAACGGGTTGGTGGCAGGTTATTATTGTCTATCGATCCAAGGTCCCAGCCAATACAGGCACTTCTATTACAGCATCTTGGCGCAACACGGATAGCACTATTTTCTTGCCGATCCATTCCGCGGTCAGCATTTTGTGCAGGTCATCTATATGCGATATCATGCTACCGTTGAACTGCATGATCACATCTCCCTTGTGCAAAGTGGTGTTTATGGCATGGTGCGCGGTTTCCACCGAAGTGACCAATACCCCTGATCTATTGGAGATATGGTGCACTTGTCTCAGTCGTTCTGGGATGTCAACCACTTGACCAGAAATGCCAATAAATGCCCTTTTCACGCTACCCTCAGTGATAAGCTTGGTGACAATGTATTGGGCCGTACTGGATGCTATGGCAAAACAGATGCCTTGGGCAGGCAGGATCACTGCCGTATTGATGCCGATGACTTTCCCGGTGGAATCCACCAATGGGCCACCGCTGTTGCCTGGGTTCAGTGCCGCATCGGTTTGCAACACATTGTCTATTAATCGCCCGGTTGATGTTCGTAAGGTTCGGCCCAGCGCGCTGATCACACCTGCCGTCACACTATATTGAAAACCATATGGGCTGCCCATGGCGATGGCTATCTGGCCCACCTGCAATGAATTGGAATCCCCAAAGCTGGCCGTGACCAGGTTAGTGCCATCAATTTTTATGAGGGCAATATCAGAGGCAGGGTCGTCCCCGGATATGGTAGCCTGAAAGGTGCGGCCATCCATCATTGATACTTCTATCGTTTCGGCGTTGTGAACTACATGACTATTTGTCACGATAAATCCGTCAGGCGTGATCACAAACCCGGAACCACCGCCTTCTTCAGGCGTTTTTTGCCTGGGGTTGTTATCAGTGCCTGGTTTGTTTTTCACTTTGATATGCGCAATGGTGGGGCTCATCTTTTTGGTGGCAGCTACTACAGTTTGTGAGTAGGCATCAAGCAATTGGCCGTCATTGGGTGGAAGGGGCGCATTGTTTTGGTTCCGGGAAGGATTGCCGTCGTATATATAATTGAACATTGTTGCTTTTTTAGTTACAGGATACTGTCAAAAATCAGTCCTTAACTAAAATGGGGCATATTGGCAGGGATTTGGCGGAATTTGCCGAGAGGGAGGAGCAAAAAAAACCGGCTGCTATTGCGGACAATGGCAGCCGGAAAAAATCCAATAACGTCAGTCTTATTAAAATATATTTCAATCAATCAACAACTCAATACTAAAAAATACCCCGGCAACTCTTTGCCCACTTTTCTAAATTGCCGGGATATTTTTACATGCTTCTTTCAAAGCATTCTTTCACTCTTTCCGATGCTAAGATAGTACAAGAAATCAATAATGCACCACATTTTTTTTTGGCGGTTTTACCAAGGCATTGTAAGGTTTGGGGGGATTTTAAATAAAAATGACAGGATACCTGATGTGCCAAAAATCAAGTACATTAACAAATTGTTAATGAATAGCGGGTTTCAGATGCTTGGCTGATGCGTTGTACACTGAAAACAGGCTTCAATCCGGTGTAAGAACCACCCTAAAAATGTCAGGAATCAAGTGCTTTTTTTTTGCTCAAAGCCTTGCCTCGATAAGAGATACCAAGTCGTTGAGTTCTTCAAAATCCTGGTGCCCGGGTTTGTTCTCGCTGCTGCCTTTGAGGTTGATCCCAAAGGGTTCGAATTCCTCAATGATGGATACCAGGTTCTGGGGGTTGAACTGAAAATTAAGCAAAACCGGCTGATCACGACATAGATCCTTGATCAGGAGGTTATTGCCGGGAACCGACAAAAAACGATCCTGCTCTGCCAAATCATCAAACGACAACATATAGTACATCACCAATCCATTCACATCATTGATCATTTGGATGATATCAGAAGCATGGAGGTCTTTGTGCAACACAATGTTCTGTATCACACAGAAATCACCTTTTAGTGCTTGGGTTACCACCGGATCGAAATGATTGAGCTGCACATATTCAATATCCAGCCGGGTACAGGTGTCTTTTATGATCTCAGCCGGCTCATGTTCCCATTCGATCACCAGTTCCGGCCCGGCAGCCCAACCACTGATCTCTTTCAGTTGCTCTGGGCTCACATATTGTGGGTGCGAAGGCGATAGATTGAAACCCAACAGGCTGGCACCCATCGCTGCGGCATATCGTGCATCGGCCAGGTTGTTCACTTCCCCAAACTTGATATTGATTTTTTCTGGCATGGCCATTTTTTGATTTCTCAGGCAAATTTAGGGGAAAAATGTCCCTTTGAAGATATATTCAATGTTAATCAACAAATGGAGGTGAGGGCTTTGCGTACATCAATAAAAGGAGAATACTATCTAAGGCAATTCATGATGTCTGGGAATCTCTCCCGATAATAATGTCGGTGGCTGTGGGGCATACTCCCGTTCCAGACAGGATGTATACCATCGTTGTATAATAGCTTGGCATTTACTGTTTTGTCTTTGCCAATCCTGATCGTTTTGGAAATCCCGAAATAGTAATAGTTAACGAAATGCAAATGAATCAGCTTTTTATTAAAGCTGTCAGGTATAAGTAATTGATATGCTCCATTTTCATTGGAAGTGGCATTGATTTCCAACCTTTTGCCATGTGTCTTCAGGCTGGCAACTATATAGATTGATCTTAATGCATAATGATCCTTGATGTCCGTTATCTTGCCTGAGACCACAATGAAATGCTGATGAGAATCCTTTGCAAGTGAATCTGCCGCCGATGCTTGGCTGAACCCTGTTGCCACTCTAGGTAAAGAGACGCAAAACATTATAAAAACGATTGTCTTATTCAAACTGAGCATTACACAAATATACTAAATAAATGTGTTGACCGAACATCAGGGTGTATGCCTGCTTCAAACCGCCCGCAACGTCTCCATGGATAAGCTTTCCCGCAATATTTTCACCACCGCCGTTGCCATCTTGTTCTCGGTATCGAGCAAGGGGTTCACTTCTGTTACCTCCAGGGATTTGAAATTGTGCATCCGGGTAAAGGTTTTTAGCAATGTTTTGGCATCTTCCAGGCTCAGGCCACCTTCTACTGGCGTGCCCGTTCCCCTGGAAATGCTTGGGTCCAAGCTGTCCACATCAAAGGAAACATATATACCATCATAACCCTCAAAATATGTAACCACTTCGTCCGCGATTTTTTGGGTGCCTTTTTTCTCCCGGTCTTGTGGCGTGTAGTGCTTTATTTTTAAGGTTTTTATTGCGGCCCACTCTTGGGCTTCCAGGTCGCGGATATCTATATACACGATGTCTTCTGGCAATAGTTTGGGGGTGATCTTGCTTTTGCCGGTACGCTTTATTTTTTCCCAGTTCTTTATCACCTCGGGTTTCATTTTCTTGGTATGGGCTTCCGTATTGTCATGGCCAAGCAAAATAGCTATCGGCATACCGTGCATATTGCCTGACGGAGAGGTGTAGGGGGAGTGGATGTCTCCATGGGCATCTATCCATATCACACCTATTTTTTTATCAGGATAGGCTTCCCGGAAACCGGAGATAAACCCCGCCGCATTGGAGTGGTCGCCGGAAAAGATAAGGGTCTTATATCCCTGCAAATGGGTATTGCACATCTTGCGGCAAATCTTGGCATGGGTGGAAGCAATGAGCTTGATATATTTGGCCGATTTGTATTCCGGGCTGTAGCGGTTGAGCTTTTGTACTTTTATTTCGTCGCTGGGTATCTGGTAAAAAAGGTTGTACAACAGGTTCACTGCGGCAATGCGCACTGCGTCCGGGCCCAGGCTTGCCCCACGCTTGCCCGCGCCTACCTCAGAACTGCAAATCAAAATTTTTGTGGGCATATTGAAAATAGCGTTAACTTCGAACTCATTATTTGGTGCCATGCAAAAATACGCCCTACTGAATGAAAAATAGGTATTTTGACCTTATCGATCAAACTTTTTATTTCCCATCCTTCGATTTTAATTTAGACAACAACCAGCTTACCTTCAATGATATACCATTGATGGAGGTGATAGAGAAGTTTGGTACGCCGCTAAAGATCACGTATTTGCCCAAAATAGGGGAGCAGATACAGAAGGCCAGGAAGCTTTTTGCCAATGCCATGAAAAAGGCAAAGTACAAAGGGGAGTACCAATACTGCTATTGTACCAAGAGCTCCCATTTCTCCTTTGCCATACATGAGGTACTCAAAAACAAAGGACACCTGGAGACATCTTCTTCCTTTGACATGGACCTGCTTTGGCACTTGTACAAGGAGGGGATGATCAACAAGAAAACCTATATCATTTGCAATGGGTACAAGCTGAAGGATTATATCAGCAAGATTTGCGATTTCATCAATGAAGGGTTTGAAAACATCATACCCATCATGGACAGCCTGGAAGAACTGGGGCACTATGAGAAATATGTAAAAAAGCCTTTCCAACTGGGCATACGTATCGCTTCAGAAGAAGAACCGAACTTTGAATTTTATACGTCCCGGCTGGGCGTAAGGTACCGTGACATTGTGCCTTTTTATGAACGCAAAATAGCCGGCAACTCCCGCTATAAGCTCAAGATGCTCCATTTTTTCATCAATACGGGCATCAAAGACGATACCTATTACTGGAGCGAACTGAACAAATGCATCAACGTATATTGCGACCTGAAAAAGCTTTGTCCAGACCTTGATTCTTTCGATATCGGGGGTGGGTTTCCAGTGCCCAATTCATTGTCATTCAACTATGATTATGAATATATGACCAATGAGATCATATCCTCCATCAAGCATGTCTGCAATTCAAATGGGGTGGACGAGCCCAACATATTCACGGAATTTGGTTCATTCACCGTGGCCGAAAGCAGTGCTGCGCTGTATTCCATCGTTTCAGAAAAGCAGCAGAACGACGCCGAAAAATGGTTCATGATAGACAGTTCCTTTATCACCACATTGCCAGATACCTGGGGCATCGGTCAGCGGTTTATTTTGTTGGCACTGAACCACTGGGACAAAGAGTACCAGCGTGTGAACCTGGGTGGGCTTACCTGCGATAGCCAAGACTATTATAACAGCGAAGTGGAAGTAAACCAAGTGTTTCTACCCAAGATACAAGGGAAGGACAAACTATATATCGGCTTTTTCCATACGGGTGCCTATCAAGAAAGTCTCGGAGGGTATGGGGGCATACAGCATTGCTTGGTCCCGGCCCCAAAACATGTGCTCATCGACCTAAACAAGAAAGGAGAATTTACCTATAAGGTATTCGCCGACAAGCAATCCCCAGAAAGCATGATGAAGATATTGGGATACGGGAAATAATCTGTTATCTACTTCTCGTCTTGTTAACTATTCCTTGTTCCCTGTTAACTGCTCAAGCTTGTAGCGCCTTATATAAATAAGTATAATAAGCTTGTTTGTCCAGCTTGCTGCGTACCCAAAGCGCACAATCTATATGCTTGCCCGAACCGATCTGAAAAGGAGCGGCTGTATCCAGGAATGCATTCATTTGCTCCAACAAATGTTTGTCATGCATGGGGTCGGGCTTGTTGCATATATTGGCCAAAAGTTTCATGAACGCTTTTTCATCCTTGTAGGATTCCCCTTTTAATAAGGTCCTGAACTGCCTTTTTATCTCGCCGATCCTATAGGTAACATAGTCGAGGTTGTTGTTCTCATAGTGCAATACTATCTCCAAGATTGAAATCGAAAACTGGTACTCGGTGGATAGCTTGGGGTATATATCTTTTAAAAACAAACGTGACAAAGTCTTGATGGCATCGGTCTTGTTTTTGAGGAAATAGTAGCAAAGGGCAAGATTGCTATGAATGGCATATTCATAAAAAGTAACCCCTTTGTGCGCCGGTAACTCAATGATCTGTTCCAACAATTCAGTAGCCTCCTGCAACCTATTGGCCGACATATAACTGGTGACCAGGCTTTGATAATAGGTCCATATAAAGTTGTCATAGTACAGTTTGTTGTACTTGTTGAGCTCATCAAAAAGAAGCTGGGTGTATTGGATCGCATCATTCCATTTCCGGTTGATCATCAATGAATTGACAATCCAGGTAATCATGTTTATCTTATTGGTGTGGGTGCTTTTTGTAAATAGGTTCTCAGATTCAAATTCATTCAGTGCCTCGATCATGTATTTTTCGAGTCGCACAAAATCCCTGTTTTGGAGCAAGATATTCCTGATACAGAGGTGAATCTTGATTTTTACGTTTGGGATCTTGTAAATTTCTCCGGCTACGTTCAGATCCTTTAGTGTCTTCTGCAGGGTTTTGTCAATATCGTCGGATTTGCCGAGGTTGGATTTCTTGAGTCGATAGTTCACCGCTGCGATGGTGTTGCCAGCTTCCATCAGCACCATGCTTTTGGTGTTGTTTTCCCGCCGCTTTTCAATATATTCGATCGGGTTTATTTCATTGAAATTATGGCTTAGTTCAATGATTTGGGCGTAGATCAGTTCCAAAAGGTCGTAAAATTCATTCTGTACCGATATTTTTTCAGCCTTCTTCAAATAATATAAGCATAGCTCATACTGTGCCTTGTATGAGAATATACTGGAAAGAGTAATGCAGTTGATGGTGCCGATGCGCTCGTCCAGGTTATGGTGCAGGTTCAGGAGGCTTTTCTCCATCTCTGATTTCAACCGGTTTTTTAGCCGGTAATAGGCATTTGCATTGCCATCAGTATCGGGGAAAAGCTGCAACATTAGCTGTCCTTCATCCTCGGAATTTTTGCTGGCCCGCATCAAGTCAAAAAGCGTGGCAATTTTTATATCTTCCTGTCTCTGAAAGCGATTCGTGAATATCTTAAAATTCCGGATCTCTTCTTTTTTGAGATTTTGTATGATCTGTAAGAGTGAATCCATATATTATGCCTGGTTTGAACGCGTAAGATTTTCAGTAAATTTATTGCAAATTTTCTAAAACTAAGCGTATCTTTACCCATATTTATTCAACTATGAAGAAGATTCTACTGCTTGTATCCATTTTATTCACCTTCGCGAATTTTGCTTCTGCACAAAAGCGATTCGAAATCCGGATTGACTCTGCTTGGGTTATTGGATCTACTAAGTTGCCTGATACCGTACAATGCAAGGATTCTATAAAGGTTGGCCTCAAGATGACAAACCTGGGAACCTATCAGGGCATGAATGGGACCGCGAGAAACCCTTACGGACAAGATTCCTTCTCTGGAGGTAAGGAAGCGTTTAATGTCAACGTGGAGAAGTACAGTGATTTTCCATTATTGAAGGCCCCTAAAAACAGCATCAATATTACTTTGCCAGGTGCGCCCTATCTTGGGGTGTTCACTTGTTCGACCGGGTACATAAAAATTGACCCGATACTATATACCCCGGATTCATTCAATATCATTATTATCTGGCCAAGCAATGGCAGGACGCTGGGACTGAAAGACAGTCTGGATACCATAGCCGTTTCCAATAAATCCCCGGTTGCCCCGCTCAAGGTCTATGAGGAAAAATGTGCAAGTGGGGTTGAAACTGTGGGTAAAGCATTTTCTTTTAAGATTTATCCGAATCCGGTCCGGGACAATATCAGCATAGAGATGATCAGTGCAGGCAAGGGTACTATTTTCCTCACCGATATCTCCGGTAAACAACTCGCTACACAAGCTTTTGAAGCAAGGGCCGGTGAACGCATCAATATGCCGCTGGCAGATATTGGAGAGCTGGCGGATGGGGTGTATTTCATTGCCATTGAAACCAGTTCGGGCCGCGAAACCAGCAAGATTTTGATACAGAAATAAGACATTTGATTTTTGATTTGAGCAAATAATTAAAGCCTCGCTATTGCGGGGCTTTGTTATTTATAGGTACTTTTGAACACCGCTGCATGGGCAAATATTAGTTGAATGAGGATAGCTGTAATAGGAGGAGGAGCCGCAGGCCTGTTTGGGGCCATACATGCTGCCCAGCAAAATCCTCAATCTGAAATTACCCTTTTTGAACAATCCAAAAACCTGCTTTCCAAGCTCCTGATATCTGGGGGTGGCCGGTGCAACGTGACCCATGCCTGCTTTGAAAACACACTCTTGGTACAAAACTATCCGAGGGGTAGCAGGGAATTGCGCGGGGCATTTGAACAGTTTTCCACTACAGATACCGTGAAATGGTTTGAAAGCCGGGGGGTGAAACTGAAAACCGAAGCCGATGGACGCATGTTCCCGGTCACCGATAACTCAGAAACCATTGCCCAATGTCTTTTGGATACCGCCAAGCAAGCCAAAGTGAAAATATTGACAGGACAGGGTGTGCGCAAAATAAAGCCACTGAACCCCGGCTATGCCCTTGAATTTGGGGATGGCAATATCAAAAATTTCGACCGGGTATTATGCGCCGCAGGGGGTGGGCCCAAATTAGCATCGTATGCCTGGCTGAGTGATCTTGGGTTGGATATTGTACCTCCCGTACCTTCATTGTTTACCTTTAATATACCTGACAAGACCCTCCATGCCTTGGCTGGCATATCAATGCCTGATGCCATGATGACAGTGAAAGGCACCCATCTCAGTCAGCGTGGGCCATTGCTTATCACGCATTGGGGCATGAGCGGCCCTGCCATTCTTAAATTGTCGGCTTGGGGGGCTAGAGAGCTATATGAGCTAGGGTATCGGTTCACTGTTTCGGTATGTTGGTTGCCAGAAAAGAAAGAGGATGCACTGCGCGCGGATATATTGGCCATAAAAACAGAGCACAACCGCAAGCAAGTGAGCAGTATGCCTTGCTTTGGGTTTGCTGGCCGGCTATGGAAATGGATCATTGCAAAAGCGGAAATAGGGGAGGAGGTACGATGGGCAGATGTATCAAAAAAACAGATCAACCTGTTGGTCAACCTATTGCTGAGGATGGAACTTCCCGTTACAGGTAAAAGCACTTTCAAGGAAGAATTTGTGACAGCGGGCGGTATCAGTCTGAAAGAAATAAACCTGAAAACCATGGAAAGCAAAAAGCACCCGGGCCTGTATTTTGCGGGCGAGGTTTTGGATATTGATGGGGTCACCGGTGGCTTCAATTTCCAGGCTGCATGGACTGGAGGGTATATTGCAGGGATGAATGTGGGGGGGGGCGATTAGTACTCAAGAAAGGGAAAAGCATCACAAGGAATAGCCCACTATCGTATTTTCAAGACTTTCTTTATTGTAACTTTTCCATTGATCTGAATAACCAAGACATAAGTGCCAGAAGCAGGTGCAATTCCATGATCATACAAATATTGATAATCGCCGGGGGCTTGGTTCAATGCGGTATAAGTGTTCACCACCCGACCCAGCATATCGTACATGGCGATGGAGACTTTTGAATTTTCACACAGCATGTATTTTATGGTCAATTGGTCCTCAAACGGATCCGGGGCTATGGTGATATTATCGGTTTCACAGCTAAAATCAATGTTCAGTGTGGTATCGGCCTGGGCAGCGCAACCTTCAACGCTTAGCACCCGTAGGCTGATATCATATGTTCCGTTTTTGGCATAGTGATGTTTGGCTTGATTGGAATCGGATTGGCCGCCATCCCCAAATCCCCAATGATACGACTGTATATCCGTGTCATGTGCTGTGAAATGGACTGTCCTGCCTGTATCGGTGACGATGGACCAATGTATTTTGGAAATCGGGTAAATGGTTATTGTTTTGTTCACAGAATCTGTACAGCCATTGTTGCTTGTCACTATTTCCTTCACCAACATATTTCCGGGGTTGTGATAGGCATGCAATGGGTCTTGGTCACTGGAGGTTGCGCTATCGCCAAAGTCCCACGAATACGAATTGGCATTTTTACTGGAGTCCGCGAAATGAATATCCGTCATTTCACAGCCATTTTTGAAACCAAATTTTGCAGTAGGTCTTTGTAATACATTGATATGAAATGTGTCAGAATCCATACATCCAAAACTGTTTGTTTCGTATGCCTTTATTGTTGCGCTGCCAATGGTGTCAAACTGCACAAGGATATTTGCATTTAATGCCCCAGACAACATTTGCCCTCCTGTAAGTTGCCATAGGTAGGTGTTGCCACTTATATCGGGCGTGGAGTAGGCCACAAGGGCAGGGCTGCATATACTGCTGGAACCTGAAATAATAGGCTTGTCAGTTTTATTCACTTCCACTGAATTTGTGGTTGTACCCAGGCATCCCAAAGCATTGGTAAATGCCAATCTTATAGCACCTGAACCTGGGGTCGTCCAATGTACATTTACCCCGTTTGAATCTTTGCGAGAAAGCAAAGCCCCGCCCGTGATATTCCACAGATATTTGCCGCCGCTATCTGGTTTCACTGAATAGGGAACAGAGGTGCCGGGGCAAACTGAGTAATTTCCATTTATTGTCAATATATTCACCTTGTTTACATTGACGACCTCTATCATGCTGTCTGGGCAGCCTTTGTCTGAGGTAATCACCAATTTTATATCATATTTACCAGGATTGGCATATGTATAGTTAGGGCTCTCCTTGGACGAAACGCTGCTATCACCGAAGCTCCAGTCCCATGAGCTTATGGAACCCAAAGAAAGTGTGCTTTGATCGGTAAACACGAAATTGTTGCCCGTAAAACATTGGGTAGCATTATTGAGGCTGAACATTGCTTTGGGTTGGTCAAAGACTGCCAAGTTTTTGGAAAGATTGGCAGAACAGCCATATTGGGTACCTATTGTGAGTGAAATAGTATAATTTCCCGGTTTGGGATAGCTATGCAAGGTATTTGCCGGTGTCGCATTTGTACCATCCCCAAAATTCCATGACCTCGAAAAAGAATCGCTGGAAATGCTTTTGTCTGTAAATGTAAAACTATTGCCCCGGAGGCACTCCACTGAATCGTTCACAACAAAGATTGCCTTGGGTTGTGCGTGTACCACCAGGGTTTTAGACGTACTGTCCTTGCAGCCATTGGTGCCAGTGACCAAGAGTTTTGTTTGATAGGTGCCAGGCAGTGAAAAGGTATGCGATGGGTTTTGTAGGGCGCTGCCGATGCTGTCACCAAAAGTCCAATTCCAGGCAAATTTGATGGTGGCACTGCTCTTGTCTTTAAAGCTGAAACTATTGCCGCCCAGGCATTCTATGCTATCATTAGTACTGAATGCTGCTTTGGGGCTGGGGAGCACTTTTATGGTTTTGGACTTGGAAGATGAACATCCCTTGGCGCTTTCATCGGTGAGCACCACCGTATAGGTCCCAGGTGCATCGTAGCTGTGTACAGCTCTTTTAGCAGAATCGTTATTGCCATCACCAAAATCCCAAGACCTTGCATACAGTTTGCCAGCGCCAATGGTGGTACTGTCTATAAATACAAAACCATTGTTCAATTGGCATTCTAAGGCGGAACTTGCATAGAGCGATTCCACTGGTAGGGGAAATACCCTAATGGTGGCGGAATCTGTTTTGGTACAGCCATGTATGCTTGTTTCCAGTAGGTAATAGGTGGTGTTTACTATTGGGTTCACCGTTACTTTCGATAAAGAGGAAGTAAAGCCAGAAGGCCGGCTTGTCCAAGAATATGAATTTCCTGTTACGGAACTTGCACCCAGGTTTTCCGGGTCGCCAGAACAAATGGAATCATTAAGGCCGACAAAGGCTGCAGGGAGGGCAAAAACAGTATCAATGATAGCTGCAGAGGAATCATTTTGCGGGAATGAATCAAGCGCGCCATTGGGCTGCGTGGTCCATGCCTTGATGGTATCAAAACCGGTAGTAAAATTGACTGTATCTATCGTGACAGCAGTGGTGCTGTCATACAATAATTTGCCTTTCCATGTATATGTCCCCTTTGTTTTTCGATTGATCGAGTACTGTATCTTTACCGAGTCAAGGATATTGGTCCCGAAATTTTTCAATAAAATATTTATCGGTTTTTTGGATGGGCAGAAAGATCCTTTTTGGGTATTGGTTTTCACGATCCCAGCATCTGTATTGAAATTTTCGAACTTGAACCGAGCGAGAAAAGCATCAAAATTGTAACCTACACCAGAAATCAGGCCTCCCCCCTTTGTTTGGAAAGCACCCGAAGTGCTCATGTGTGTAGAACTGCTGGTAGAGCCCGTGAGAAATACATTGTTGAAACTATCTACCACTATACCTGCCGCGTAATCTTTATTGTTTCCCCCAAAATAAGTAGCCTGATCCATACCGCCAGAAGGGTAGAACTTGAGGATCATGGAATTTTGGTTACCTAGAAAAGTGGATTGGTACGCATTTGCCGTTGCCAGGCCAGAGTACCCCTCGGTAAATCCAGTTACATATATGTTTCCTGCTTTGTCATGGGTTATAGCCTTGCCCTGGTCTTCGTTGTCGCCACCGAAATACGTGCCCCAAACCCTGCTGCCAGAAGAAGACATTTTCACCACAAACCCATCATTGGCATAACCACCACGGGCACTTCCGTATATGGGTTGATAGGTTGCCGTGGTGGATATGCCTGAATCACTGTTGGTATAGCCAGTGATATATATGTTCCCAGAATTATCTACAGTTATCCCCTCAGCATAGTCGGGGTATGAGCCGCTACCATAATAAGTGCTCCAGATACCGCTGCCATTGGTAGAGAATTTGGCAATAAAGGCATCCTCGTATCCCTTGCCTCCAAGCGCAGTCTGGTAGGCCCCGGCACTGGCAATCCCTGTGCTGCTTTGTGTCCAGCCGGTAATATATACGTTTCCAGCTTTATCTGTGGCTATGGCATGCGCCTCATCCCTTCCATCCGTGCCCCCACCGCCGAAATAAGTGCCCCATATCCTGCTTCCAGAATTGGAGAATTTTTCGATGAAGGCATCATATAGGTACGTGGCATAAGTGATCTTGGTTTGATAGGTTCCAGAAGTGGCTATGCCCGAATCGCTTGTGGTCCAACCGGTGATGTACACATTGCCATTGGGGTCAGTGGCGATGGCCAATGCTTCATCTTCGCCATCGCCACCGCAATAGGTGCCCCATGAAAGCTTACCGGCTGGTGAAAACTTGGCAATGAATGCATCCTCCTGTCCATATCCGGTGGAAGGGCCATATTTTTTAGTGCGGAAAGCACCAGAACTCGCTATACCTGAGTCGCTTGAAGTGATTCCTGATATAAAGACATTGCCAGCTTTGTCTGTGGCAATCCCCGTGGCGACGGCCCCTTTCTCTCCCCCATAATAGGTGCTCCATATCCTTTTGCCCAAGGAGGTAAACCCTGCTACAAATACATTGTCGCTGCCGCCCCAGTAGCTGGTCTGATAGGCCCCCGTGGTGGCCAGCCCTGCAGAACCTTCTGTGACCCCGACCATGGTTGGGTTACTTAGGGAATCTATCGCAACTCCAGCACTTTCTTCAACGTTTGGACTGCTCCCATAATAGGTGCCCCATATAAGCCCGGGATCTATGACCAGGATTTCGTTTTTATTGTATTCATTTGTTTTGAATGAAATGATATTATCGTCTTTCACAAACATGCTGGATATTTCCCCGCCTCCCTGTGTGGTGTAAGGTTTATTTTCCTGCAAATGAGGGATACTGTCTGTAGCTTGGGTCAATGGAACCAATGAATAGCTCAATCCGCCATTTTCCAACAAATCAATGGTTTGCAGGCCATTCCATTGCAGTTGTATGTCGTTGGTGTTGCCACCGGGCCGTACCACAAATGTGTACTTCAATCCATGGGTACGACATTCAAGCACCAGGTCTACATAAGGATAGATATTTTGATAGGTGACTGTTTTATAACTGTGCACATCGGTAATTCCTGATGCAGGGGTGTGCGCCGAGTAGAAGTTCTCATAATAGGGTAGCTGCCCCGAAAGGGTTATCTGCGCATTGGGGTTGGCATTGAGTAAGACCAAGTCGGCCCGGGAGGCAGTGATCAAGGTTTTGTGCGTGGAATCATGAGACTTGGGGGAATCCTTTTTAATGGGATGCTGACCTATGTGTTTTCCCGAAGCGGCTTCAATTTCCGTTATTTTGGAAAAAACGAAGCTGATCATGCCCTGCCTGCAATAGAGATATACCCCGCCGTCATGCCCGTAGAATTTTATATCGGGCAGCGGTTTCTGGTGCTCATCTGCCAATTGGCCCCGGTTTTGCATAAAACCCCATTCCTTGGGTTGCACCTCAAAAGGTTGAGCTGTTTGCGTTTGTGCAAACAAACAAGAATGGCAGAGCATAAACGCCAAGACAATAGCGAGGGGGAATGGCCTTTTGGGACAACGCATGTTTACATCAGTATGGTTAGTACGATGCTAAAGTACGGATTTTTTTTGGAATAATGCTGTGAAGCGAATAATCATGTGGGTCACCTTTAGGTGGATATTGCCAGTTTGTTGGTGGAAAAATCAACGTTCAATTTCCTTTATCAAGATCTCATTTTTATACCAATTCCATTTCCCAAATTCCTTCCAACAACAGCTATCTTCAATGCAATTATATTTAAAAGAACCGGTTATCTCAATCTGGCCTTTCGAATTGTAGTGCTTGAAATGGATGATCTTAGGTGATATTGAGTCATTTTTACAAATAACATCTGGTTTGCCATCGGGATACCAAGAATTCCCATTAAATGGAGTCGCACTGTCTATCATAACCCCTAATGAATGCCAAGAATCGCCACAAGGGGCACTGTTAAAATTTGTTGAATCTAAGGTTGGCCAAAGCTGCTCGATTTGCAGCAATCCATTTCCTGAATAAACTCTCCTTTCTGAAATAAGATCACCCGCATGGTAAAACTGGTAAGATTTTATGTTTTTGTCTTCATATAACTCGATGAAGGCACCCTCCAGGCTTCCATTTTTATAGCTATATACAGCCTTTGGATTTCCATTGCTATAATATTCAATAGTAGGGCCATCAAGGATTCCACTCAAATAATTTAATTTTTTCTGGAGGATCTTTTTATAATAGGTTAACCATTCTCCATTCTTTTTATGATTCGCCAATAGTCCAAATAGTGAATATCCACTCGTTACATCTACAAACCAGTGTTTTCCATCTTCTCCCGGCAGGTATGATTGATTAATGACTTCCGTGAAAATTGTATCATGCCTTAAGGATTGGGCAATCGTTGATTGAATGTTCAAAAATGAAAAGCCAACAATGAATGCAACTGTAATCCATCTATAACTGCTTTCCATTTGCTAGTGACCTTGTTTTCTTCCCCAAATATCGGGAAAAACTCACTGTCGGCACCGTCGCAGTGGTAGATACATATACAGTGCTTACCGTTATGGGCAACCCTGTCGTTCCATCAAAGGTAGCATCCTCGTCCTGTAGCACCAACTGTAGGTTTTCTACTTTGGTTCCCAGGCGCTTGTTGCCATAGATATGCAGTGCGCTTACAGAAAAGTCTTTGATAAGATATGCTCAGTTCTGGTATTTCACGTTACTCTTACGGTTGCTTGTGGAAATAGAAATTAGTTGTCACATTTCGCTAATTGTCTCCAAACCTTTATATCCTTATTGAATAATGAATCATTAACATAATAAATTCCTTCTCCACGAACCCAGCTATGCGAATGCAAATCAAATGAAACATACTCGACGTAATCGTAAAAACATATGCACTCCTCTCTTGAGGCGATCTTTGAATTGCATTTTTCATGCAAATTCTTTATAAAGCTAATCTTATCGCAGATGGACATTTTTTTAAATAAAAGATAATCTTTAGGACATGTGCCCTTTACTTGCATTAAAATTTCGTGCTTTTCTGAATTGCAACTTATATAGGACATCAAGAATAAAAAAATGCAATTTTGATAAAACTATTCACACTTTTGATTGCTAATTTGTCCATTTTTACAGCTGACATTTACCGTTCTTATTTTACCGCTTTTGTATGTTATTTTAATTGCTACTTCGGAACAGCCATTTCCATACGGCCACCAACCAGCCGCACCACCGTTATCGACAGATTTTACGCCCATTACTTTTGCTTGTACAACAAGAGCTTCTGCATGAGCCTTTCTATACTCTTTTTTAATTTCATCTTCTGATGTCATTTTTTTTCTGCCATCTTTAGTTTCTACATAATCTTCATGAAGTTCATGGATTAAGGTGGAAAAGGCGCCTATTCTATTAAGTTCAGGTCCGTTAAAAGCATTTACATCAGCGATGTCTATTTGGTAAAGCCCACCTTGATCTTGTGCAATTCTAATTCCATTATCACCATTAAATAATTCTACTCTTATTTCAACCGGACTACTTATGAGTTTATCAATGGCTTTAAATTGCTCAGTCGCTCTTATTTCTTTTTTAACACGAGCCACTGATTTTTTCTCACTCTTAGCTATTTCTTTAACCTTATCGTCATTCCAAGTCATAGTTAATTCGCGATTATTGCCATTCTTATCCCCTGGTGAAAACTGAAATGTAAGAGCACCTTTAAAATGTTTTTCATCATTTAATACTTTTTCAGTTGCTTCAAAACTACCCTTAGCTTTTTCCGCACTATTGCTATTTCCTACTACCTTCGCACCATCAGGATCAATCAGAAAGATTGGATTATTTTCAAACGAAGAATATGGAGAGACATTTGATGTAATAATCGGATCTGAATTCCATCTGCGACCAAGTCTACTGTCGTATTCCCAATGTTCTGCAGTATATGTATTGCCAGGATTGGTTATTTGGTCATCTTTTTCTTGACCACCAAACCCATACCTATACACATCGCTTATGCTACTCATCTGGTAGTTGGCGGTGATTCCGCTCACATTGGGTGGGGTACTGCCAAAGGCATAATAGTATTGCGCGCTGATCACCTCCGCTTTGAAGAAAACGGTACTGGGGATCCCTATTTTTTTATCGTCTATCACGGCCAACACATTTCCGAGGTGATTCTGCAGTTCATATCGTTTCTTTCCCAAATATCGGGAAAAACTTACGGTTGGTGCCGTTGCCGTGGTAGAAACATATACAGTGCTTACCGTTATGGGCAACCCTGTCGTTCCATCAAAGGTAGCATCCTCGTCCTGTAGCACCAACTGTAGGTTTTCTACTTTGGTTCCCAGGCGCTTGTTGCCATAGATATGCAGTGCGCTT
>Ga0206900_1021_pt1 | contig 43689 bp, 46 predicted proteins | sample Alteio_BWOrgHeat_46_FD_153235 | JGI IMG/M metagenome (GOLD analysis project Ga0206900, IMG submission 153235) | Enriched cells from forest soil in Barre Woods Harvard Forest LTER site, Petersham, Massachusetts, United States -... | ecosystem: Environmental > Terrestrial > Soil > Temperate forest >... | reverse complement strand
GTGAAAAAGAAATCGCTGCGGATTCTCTCGCGCAACACCATGATAGTGTAGGCTTAGATCATACCAAGGTAGACAGCTTGCATAGCAAAGACGAAATACCCGCCAAAAAATAACGGGTACTTCTCACATCCATTTTTAGGCTACAACCTTATCTACGTTCATGAACTGGTAGCCTTTGGCTTTCAGGTCTTTTACAATGGTAGGCAATGCCTGGCCGGTGCTCCACCCGCGCCCATTGATGTGGAAGATAAGTATATCGCCCGGTTTGGTCAATTGGTTGATCTCGTTTTCCAAGGCAGGGGCTTTAATGTTTTTGTCAGGGTCTCCACTGGCGTAGGTCCAGTGCACTACCTTTAGGCCCAGGTTCTGCACGATTTGCAGGTCGTGTTGGTTATAGTTCCCGGCTGGGAACCTGAAGTATTCCGGCTTGCGGCCAGTGATACGGGTGAGTAGTTTCTCATTATCCATCACTTCTTTTACGACCTTGGCATCGCTAAGGCGCTCCATGTGGTTGATATGGTTCATGCTATGGTTTTCAAACTCCATGAAAGGATAGGTATGGGCAAGGTATTTCAGTTCAGCCTCGTTTTGGAGGGCAAACTTTCCCGCCACAAATATGGTGACAGGTATCTTGTTCTCGATGACATAGTTCAGGATGGTCTTGTCAAAGAATGCCGGGGTCTTGCTCTCGCAGGCATCAAAGGTAAGGGCCACTTTTTTTTGTCCCGGGTCTGGGAAAGCGGTGATTACCTTCGGGGTATTCTTAGCGGCAAATGCACCGATGCTAACTATGCAAAACAGTGCGGTAAGTAGCTTTTTCATTGTTTTTGATCTCTTTTAGGTAGGCAATGCAAAGGGCAGGCCAAACAGGAAAAGAATTAGGAATGAGATTTTTTAAAGGAGAGAATCGGTTGATTTTGAGAAGGGCCTTAATCCGTTGGTGTATTTTGGAACTTCACAAATCCGAAAACTTCTATTGAATCATTTGAGATTTTGAAAATTACCACATATCCCATGAAAACCAAGTCTCTAATATTTTCTTCATGGAAATAGATGGACTTTCTAAACAAATATGGGTTCTTGGGAATATCATTTAGTCTTTTGAGAAGATCGCGTTTAAATTTATTAGCCCTTGCCTTGCTATCCCGTGAAATGTACGAAACTTGGCTTTCCATCCTTTTCGAAAAGGATGCCTTAATCTCTATTTTCATGGCTGTTGATGGCAGCGTCCAATCTTTTTTCAAATTCCTCCATGCTTATAAATTCCGCCTTGCCAGATTGGATTTCCTGTAACTCTTCATCCAAATATTTCTTGTTTTGGAGAAAATGGGCATCTTCAGGAATTATTTGTACTTCATCGTCTTTGAATTTGTGAATAAGCGTAATGAGTCTTTCGTAAACACTATCCTTTACCCTGAGATGAATCGTTTGCATAGAGTATCTTTGTTCAAAGCTACAAATTTTCCTCAGATTCAGTTCACTTGGCGCTTCTTGATTAATGGCCAACAATCCGGCTTAACAAGTCGGCTCACAATTATCGTGCCAATAAATTTGTAAATATGGTAAATTATACGTATGTTCACAGATTCGCTTAATGTCCTTTTGAACAATTATGGCCTTTGGTAATCTCGCCGTTTATTCCTCTTTGCGGTTTGGCTATTGGTCCGGAGCTTATCTGAATTTTTGCCTTAACTCACACCTTCGCCTAAAGCTATAGCGGGTTAACCGCGTAAGATTTTCAAACTGCAAGAACAGAAAAATTCCCTGCTATTTTTCGTGCTATTTTCCTGCTAACTGGGCTGCTTATTTTGGTTTTATTTATTGATATACAATAGATTGTTAAATATCCTTTAAAACTGTGAATTCCTACCTAAAAAATGGCCTTAAGCGGGTAAGATTTGAAGTGAATCCCATCTCTTATAAGAAGCCATAGACTAAAAATAATTGCCGCAAAAGTTTGCGTTTGGTTTTCAAAACTTCTTACCTTTAGTATAACATAAAATGTAACGACTATGGAAAACTATGATGTAAACCAGGTAAAGAACATTGCTTTGTTGGGCCATGCAGGCTGCGGGAAAACCACCCTAGCCGAGTGCATGCTCTACGAAGCAGGCTTAATAACCCGTCGCGGCGCGGTGGAAGAAGGCAATACCGTATCGGATTATAACGCCATAGAACAAGAAAAGGGTAGCTCAGTATATACTACCCTGATGCACACGGACTGGCGGGGGTACAAGATAAACGTGCTGGACACCCCCGGCAACGATGATTTTATTGGAGAAGTGATCGCGGCCCTGAAAGTGGCAGATACGGGTGTGATGCTTTTGAATGCCCCTTTTGGGGTAGAAGTAGGGACGGATATCATTTGGGAATACACGGAAAACTTCAAAACCCCAATGATAGTGGCAGTGAACCAACTGGACCACGAAAAAGCAGATTTCGATAAAACGGTGGAGCAGGCCAAAAGCAGATTCGGTAGAAAGGTAACCGTGGTGCAATACCCCCTGAATGCAGGTGCCGAATTCGATTCCATTATAGACGTATTGAAAATGACGATGTACAAGTTCCCAGCCAACGGGGGTAAACCCGAAAAACTACCCATCCCCAATGCGGAAAAAGAAAAAGCCGATCGGTTGCACAATGAACTGATAGAAAGCATTGCCGAAAACGATGAGGGCCTTATGGAACTGTATTTTGAGAAAGGTAGCCTGGATGAAGATCAAATGCGGAAAGGGTTGAAGATAGGGATGATAAACCATGATATATTTCCCCTCTTTTGCCTATCTGCCAAAAAAAACATGGGAAGCGGAAGGCTCATGGGCTTTATTGACAATGTCGCCCCATCTGCCATAGAAATGCAGCCACAACCACTTACTGATGGCCGGAAACTGGAAATATCCCCAAAAGGCAACCCATGTGTCTTTGTTTTCAAGACAGTATCTGAAGCACACCTCGGGGACATGTCTTTTTTTAAGATATATTCTGGCGAGCTGCATGTGGGCGCAGAGTTGCAGAATGAGGAAACGGGCGCGGTTGAGAAATTTGCCCAACTGTTCACCGTGGAAGGCAAGAAAAGAGAAAACGTAGAAAAATTGTCCGCCGGTGATATTGGTGCCACCATCAAATTAAAAAGCACCCATACCAACAATACCCTGCATGGCAAGAACGAAAAACTGGAAATAGAACCCATCCATTTCCCTACACCCAGGCTTCGCGTGGCCATCAACCCTACCAAAAGAGGGGAAGAAGAAAAGCTCGCCCAGGCGCTCCACCAAATCCAGGAAGAAGATCCAAGCCTGCGCATAGAAGTGTCACCCGAACTGAAACAGACAATATTGAGCTGCCAAGGCGATATGCACTTATCCATGATAAAAACAAAGCTGGAACAGGCTTTTAAATTATCGGTGGAATTTTTGGCCCCAAAAGTACCTTACCGTGAAACCATACAAAAAATGGTTCAGGTAAGCTATCGGCATAAAAAGCAATCGGGCGGGGCAGGCCAGTTTGCCGAAGTACACATGCAGGTAGAGCCATATTATGATGGGATGCCGGATCCTAAGGGCATGACCGTACGCGGCCGGGAAGAGTTGCCACTGCCTTGGGGCGGGAAACTGGTTTTCTACAACTGCATCGTGGGCGGGGTCATAGACCAGCGGTTTTTGCCATCCATCATGAAAGGCATCATGGAAAAGATGGAGAACGGCCCGCTTACAGGCTCGTATGTCCGTGATGTGCGTGTGAGTGTATTTGATGGCAAGATGCACCCAGTGGATAGTAATGATATGGCCTTTAAGATAGCCGGGACAATGGCCTTCAAAGATGCTTTCAGCCAAGCGAGCCCAAAGATCTTGGAACCTGTATATGAACTGGAGGTACTGAGCCCTGAAGAAGCGGTGGGTGATATCATGGGTGACCTTCCCACACGCCGAGCCATCATAGAAGGGATAGATACCGAGGGGCATTACCAAAAGGTGAAGGCCCGTATTCCCTTGGCAGAGCTACAAAACTATGCCACCAGCTTGAAAGCCATCAGCCAAGGCCGCGCCAAATACAATATAGAGTTTGCGGAGTATGCGCCTGTGCCCATGGAAATACAGGACAGGCTGATCAAAGCGCACCAAACGGAATTGGTGGAAGCGTGAGATGCGTATTGCGAAGTGAGTATAGCGTATTGCGAATTGAGAGGTAGACTTTCGCTATGACTCATTTATGGATTTTGTAGCGGAAAATAAAGGCTGAAAATGTGTAATGTGCTTTGCCGTAAATGAAATGAGCCCCTATAAATTGCAAAAGCCCCCTCGCCGGGGGCTTTTGTTTCGGGCCGCGGGAGCGGCCCTGAACCAGAAACCAAACAAACCTAAATTTTACACGAAAACTTAAAACGCTTTCAAATGTCTTTGGATGTATAACGATATTCGATTGCAATAAATTCACAAATCCCGCCAAAAACTTTAGGGCACAAATCAGCTTATGAAAGAAAAGAGCCGTCATTTGCCTAATTTTACCGCGTAAATAACAATACCCATGACATTTATCCCGAAAGGCATGGCAGGTGTGCTTTTGCTTGCACTGCTGCTTTCTGCCTGCCATTCTTCCGCTCCAAACAGTACCGGACAGGCGGATCAGCCCGCTACCAGTAATCCAACGGCTACCGCTAACCCTTCCGAATATCAGGAATTTGCCCTGAAGTTCCCCCTGCAAAAAATGCCTTGCAACTTGCCCGGTGATTTTCAGAAAAACGGTACCGAACTGGATAAGAAGTATGTGAAGGATTTACTTTCTGGGAGTTTTACCCCGGCATTTGGGCATGAGGATATACTGCCATCCATCACAGACAATGTAGAAGCGGCCAAATATTTTGCTGGAGGACGCCTAAAACTGGATAGCTTCGACGGATATGTGGTACATAAACAGGCCGATGACGATTATTATTTCCTATGTATTTTCGATAAACAAGGCAATTTCACCGATGGAACTTGGATAGCCTTCACGGAAGGGTCCAATGATGATGGTACGGTACGGGAAGCATCTATCAATGATGATGGCTCCATCGAAATATCACAATACGATGTACTGAAAGGAAAACCGAACCAATCCGGTGCTGAGCGGCATTTTTACATCATTACTTCTCAGGGAAAGATCAAGGACATGAAAGAGAATGCCACGCCCGCACATGCATGAGTTTTTGGGTCGTGGGTCGTGAGAAAGCACTCGAATGATTCTTTCTGTCCCATGCTAAACTTAAAATCTAGAGAAGGTCCAGTAATAATGTATATCGTGCTTCTGACTAAACTGTTGTTCAGTTTTTGCCCAAGAATTCTTTCAGCGCGTTGATGTTCTTGATCTGTATGGAATTTACCTCTTTATAGTCTGCAATCAGCAATGAGAGCCAATCGAGGGTGTAAATGCTTTCTAAAACAGGCAGGATGCCAGAAGGATCCACGCTTATTTCCATTACTTTGTTCCCCTCGTTTTCAAGCACTTCCTTTAGAAAGCCAAAACGGAGTGTGGTCCGTGGCTGGATATGGCTATTGAGGAATATAAAGACGGAATCAAGTTTGCCATAGTAGGTTTCGATCACATTGTGGTTGCACTCCGGTAGTTCGTGTAGGAAAGCTTCGGTCTTTGCGTTTTCCTGCAATTGCTGACAGAAGCGCAGACCAATGGGATTGGTAAAATAATCGGAAACAACTACGAATTTGGCGGGCAGCGGTTTATCTATCAAATCAAGCAATGCCTTGCCTTTTTGTAGATAGTGGGCTTCATCTTCAAGCTTGGTTGCCGCTGCATTGAGCTCTGCAGATGTATTTGCTTTGCCAAATAGTTCACTAAACAAGAGCATGAGATACGTAAGGGAATATCCCAATGCCATTCTGGGCTGAAAACCACTCAATGCTTTATAAAAGGTATATCCATCTGCTGCGGCCAATTCTGCCAGCTTACCTCCTGTTGCGATAACAATGATACCAGCCCCAGCCGCTTTTGCTTCTGCATACATGGCCAAGGTTTCCTCCGTATTGCCGGAATAGGAACACATAATGGCAAGAGTTTTACTGCCAGCATATTTAGGAAGCAGATAATCTGAGATTACCTCAACCGGCAATGCGCTGATGCTGAAAAAGTAACTTTTTATAATTCGGCCAGCAATGCCCGAGCCACCCAGCCCGCAAAGGATAATATTGTCAAAATCATATATATCAATGCCAGGCGAGGTATAATGTTCTGTGGCATACTTGATCTGGTACGGGAACTGTCCGAGGTCTTTACTTTGGTACTTCATAGTGCAAAGATAGGGATAGGGTTTTTGAATGTTGAATTTTGGATATGAATTGTGGCTAAGGAATGGCTCCTAGTCGCTAAAGGATCATATCCGTTTTTGTCTTGTGCTTCAATACCTTGGCTTCCACATAGAAAATTATCTCCTCAGCCATGTTTTTGATGAGATCGCCCACGCGCTCCAGTTTGCGGTGAATGAGCAGCAGATAGAGGTCTTTTTCAATATTGTCAGGGTGTAGCTTCAGATATTCGGCAATGATCCTGATGGCTTTTTCTGTCACATCATCTATCACTAGGTCTTTTTCGAAAACTTTCCGAGCCAGGGAGGTATCTTCCTTGTCATAGGATTCTATCACCAGATCAAACATTTCGTCTGCTGTCTCAAAGGCTTTTACTAAGTCGAGGGATTGTATCAGTTCTGGGTTCCAACGGGCCTGCAGATCAAGGACATTCCTAGCGATACCGTCCGCATTGTCACCGATACGTTCCAAGTGGTAGTTTATTTTCAAGGTGGCCAATACCAATCGTAGATCTATCGCTACCGGGCTAAAGCAGGCAATGATGTTCTCACAATCGTTATCTATGAGCAGTTCATATCCGTTCACGCGCTTCTCGTTGTGCATCACATCAAGTGCCAATTCATTGTTTGATGTGATAAAGGCCTCCTTGCCTTTTATGAGCTGATTTTTTACGATCCCCATCATCTCCAGTGCCGACTGCCTCACCTTAATGAGCTCCGATTCCAAATGTGTCATTTACCTTTATATTTTGAATGCCTTGTAACCCGGTCTATGTAAGCAGCGAATTTATCAAATAAATTTACTTCATTCACACAAAAGTACGATGCAGTGAGTTTATTGGCGTTACTAAATTGTTAAAAGAAGCCCGTAAAATATGTTATTATGGGTAATATGGTGTTTTTACATCTTAAAACCGCGGCATTGAACGGTCAAGAAAGTATTTGGCTTATTTATTTTCAACAGAGGAGCTCTTGAGATATCTTTTCGAAAGATAAAACAAGGGAATACCAGCCAATACAATGGCAAGCCCCCAGCCAGCATAAGCAGGGTTATTGATGAGGATACTTATAGTAACCGCTCCTGCTAGTATCATATAAACAATAGGCAGGTAAGGATATCCCCAAGCTTTGTGCGGACGCTCTAAATCTGGGTCTTTTCTGCGCAGAATAAATATACCGTAAATGGTGAGTATATAAAACAACAACACGGCAAACATCACGTAAGCAAGCAAGTCCCCATAACTGCCTGTCATGACAAGTGCCGATGCCCACAAGCCCTGAAACAACAGCGAAAAGGCAGGGACCTTGTTTTTGTTGAGTTTGGCCGCAGCACTAAAAAACAAAGAATCGTTGGCCATGGCATAATAGACCCTTGCACCGGTGAGTATAATACCATTGAGACAGCCAAATGTGGAAATCATAACGAGTGCTGCAATAATCTGGGAACCGACATTTCCCATTACTGTTTGCAGCAAAAGGGAAGCCACACGGTCTTCCGGTGCATGGGCAATTTGATTGATGGGCAGCACATATAAAAAAGCAATATTCACCAATAGGTAAATGGATATGACGATCACCGTACTGATCACCAAGGCTTTTGGCAGGTTTTTTTTGGGGTTGCGAACTTCCCCGGCTGTAAAAGTGATATTGTTCCAGGCATCAGCCGCAAACAATGCGCCAAGGGTAGCGGAAAGGAATATGCCAATCGTGCCCAGGTTGATGGAATCTGGTAATATGGGTGAGAAATTGGAGGTATGCCCCTTCCCAGAAGTAAAACCAAAGCTCAGCCCTGCAATCACTAAGGCCAGCAAAGCAAAAATCTTGGTAAAGGTGAAAATGTTTTGCATGAGCGCTCCCTTCTTCACAGTATTGAAATTGTAAAGGGTGAGCAACATAATGACCGATATTGCCAATACCTGCAGGGTGGAAATCGAGAATTTACCAATTTCAAGAACATGGACCGAAGAGGCGATGCCTGGGAAGAAAATACCTGTGTACTTGGCAAAGCCTATGCCTACCGCTGCTATAGTACCGGTTTGGATCACAGCAAAAAGGGTCCAGCCATAGAGGAAACCAATCAATTTGTTATATGCCTTTTTCAGGAATACATATTGGCCACCGGCCTCGGGCATCGCAGCGGCAAGTTCTGCATAGCTAAGGGCACCAGCAATGGTAATAACCCCTGCTACCACCCAAGCAAGCAGCAGTAGCCCAGGGGTATGTACCTCTCTGGCAATTTCAGGGCTTACCAAGAAAATGCCCGAACCGATCATAGAGCCCATAATGAGCATGGATGAGTCGATAAGACCTAGGCCACGTTTTACTTCTTTTGGTGTTTCCAATGCTAATGGATTATTTTAGCCAAATATCAGGATAATAATGATACTACACTTCAATCTTCCTGATACACTTCCACATCGTCCATTGATTTGATGGCTAAGCTCAAGCCGAGGTTCATGTCCAGGATTAATGGGAAGTTTTCATTGCGCAATACAGTAATGGTATAGTGATAACTTCCGGTTTGGTCATCCACATGGTCGAAAATCTTGTCAGCGTCAATGGATACCGTTCGACCATTGATTTTTATATCTTTTTTTATTTGCTCCCCAGTGCTAAATGTATCCATGGCCTCATTGGTATTGGCTTGAAACCATGTGCCGCCTTCATTCATCCCTGCCATACAGGTTTCAGCATATAGGATGCGGCTCAGAAACAAGCTCACTTCACCCTTTAATGTGAGCGAGCCTCCCATGAAGTCATTGTGCAGGCTGCGGGCAGAATCTAAGTCTTTGGCTTTGATGGTGATGCTTCCCTTTTTATTGAAGGGTGCCGTCAATTCATATGAAAACTCTAGGTCTGGGCTTGTTTTTACTATGGTTATGATCAGGTTATAGCTTTTTCCCCGGTTGTCAACGGCATATGTTATTTTTGATCCATGTTTGAACCTAACCAAGGTCTTTTTGGGCAGCGCCATGGCAAAAACTGGAATAAGTAAAAATAAAAATAATGCTTTTAGGAGCTTTCGTGATGCCATAGGTGTTGGTTTTGTTTTGATGCCCCAATTTAAGTTTTTTTCAGTTGCAGCTACAAAGGCAGAGAAAATATAAGCTGTATTTCTACGGGTTTTCCATAGACATGCTCATATTTTATGATAAACGTACTTCCCTTGATGCCTTTTGGGGCATTGGCTTTCACTTGGCTGATGACAAATGATTCAAAGTATCCATTGTCTGAAGTGCCATTCTTTTCCTGATAGCTTTCTGCACATACATAAGGCATGCAATTCTGGACATCGGCGAGCAGCCTCTTATATAGGGTATTGGCTTGGATGCTGTCTTTGCCAATATAATAAACGGCCTTAAAAAACGCTGGAGCATCATAGTTTTTGATGACGTATGCCTCGCTGAATTTGGGCATTTTAAGCGTGGATTCCCACACAAAATCAGGTACTTGGCCTTTTTGGATACTATCGTTCAGCATTTTGCCTTTTATCCTCGAAAATGTATCAGAGGCTGACTTCAACATCAGATCCAAAGATTCGCAAAAATTGACTGGTTGTTCATTTACCGTAATAGATTGACGTTGTATTGCTAGGTCAAATACCTTCCCATCACGGTCTATTTTCAAGGTCACTTGGCTACCGACCTTGCCACGCAACTTTCCGGCAACTTTGTCTTTATCTTTCTTGTATGTCTTCCAATGGTTTATTTCAAGTATATGGTCACCTGACCGTAAACCAGCCATAGCAGCCGGTTTGCCGGATAAAACTTCTACAATATATGGAGTACTGATGGGGCTATCTATTTCTATGGAGACACCAATGCCGGCGAATTTATCCGATAATTGGCCGTTTTCTCCATGTTGACCAAACAGTAAAAAAGGCAAACAAACAAGCAATCCAAAAAGGAAAGACTGCTTGAGGATAATTTTGGTTTTTTGCAGCATTTCCAAGGCTGAATTTTATAGAATGGGGGTTATAGTTTTGCCAACGCCTTCAGGTAAATATTAGCGGCAATACGTTCTGCAACCCTTTTGGGCAATATTTTTATAAATATATAACTTGCTGCGTTCGCGAAACCCGGGATAACCTCCCAAGCCCCAGCAAACATGGCTTTCAGGGCTACTTGCGCCACTTTTTCTGCAGGCATTTCAAACTTGGCTGATGCGGCGCGGAGCACGTCCATCTTGGCACGGTCAATAAAGTTGGAAGTAGTAGGGCCGGGCAATACACAACATACATGGATGTTGGTTTTTGCCAGTTCCATCTTCAACCCTCGGGTAAACATTACCACAAAAGCCTTGGATGCTGCATAGATGCTGAATCCTGGGATGGCCTGTAAAGAAGCAGTGCTCGCCACATTGAGGATATATGATTTCGGCTGAAGTTTAAGGATTGGGATAAAATCATAGCACAGGCTCACCATGGCATTGTTGTTTACCTGCTTCATGTCAATCTGTTCTTGCAAAGGGATGTTTTCAAAAAAACCAAATACAGCATATCCCGCATTGTTTACCAATATGTTTATGGGTAATTTTTTGGAAACGCAAAAGAGTTTGACCTGCGCATGGGCTTCTGGGTCTGAAAGATCTGCCACAAATGGCAATGCTTCCACTTTATGCTTTTCAGAGATTTCTTTGGCAGCTTCAACAAGGGTAGCTTCTGTTCTTGCCACCATTACGAGATTATAGCCTCTTTTGGCCAGTTCTATGGCAATGGCTTTGCCGATTCCGGAACTTGCGCCGGTTACCAGTGCGTATGACTTATTTGCCACGTTTATTTTTTAGCGAAGGTGCGCAATTTTAAGTAAAAAGGAGTGTTGCTGTCATCATCTTTTGGCTGGTATTTGCCACAGATGATAGGTATGTACATCACCACGCGCTTGCTTTTCTGGCCAGAGAATGGCGCAGTGGCCACCCGGTGCCAGATATGGCCATGATGTATGGTTAGGTCACCAGCGTGTGCATCTATCCGTACCTCATTCTTGTCTGGCTTATTGCTTATGTAGTAGGGTTTTTTGAAGAACATCTTCATGAGGTTCTGGTGATGGGTGCCCGGCAATACGCGAAGGCCCCCTTGTGCCGCCCTGCTGTCGCTCAGGTATATGCCCACATTCAACATGGGCAATATTTTTTGGCCATAAAACAAATCGCGCGGGCTATCAGTGTGCCAGCCCATTTGCTTCATCTTGCTCATTTCGGTATTGATGTATTGATTCACCACGGCACCGTCTTTTTCAATTTCTCCGATCCTCCCTTTACGGCCCAACAGCCTGATGAGCATCTTGATGCGGTTGCTCGTTACCATATCGTGGATATATGGGCTTGCGAGGTTGGTGAAGGCAAACCGGTGAACTATCTTGTTTCCTTTATCGTCATGCCCATACACAATGGGAACCCCGTTTATTTTCTCGAGCCCTTCTTCTACCCAACGGGCCTGAACCTCATTCAGGGCGTTGAGCATATTTGCTACCTCTGTTTCAGAAAAAAAGTTTTCAAAATGAATGAACCCGTTCTCGTCAAAAAACCTGATGTGTTCATCAAGAAGTTCATTTTCTATCTTGAATTTTGTGTAAGGACCTGTTTTGGTCTTTATCATAGTATTGTATTCGCCTTTCTGTTAAAACCCGCAAATTTAATAAAGTTTCAAGCCCTATACAAACAATTGCTCCCTCAAGGCTTGTGATCGTTACCGGGTCCGTCTTCCTTATTCTCAGACAGTCATAACATGGGATACCTTCACAATGTTTCCGATAAATGAACGAAAATGTTTTGTGCCATTGGCGGGTTTGTATATAACTTGTATCCATTATTCGATTATTGAACAAACATCTCAGTATAAAATCTGTTAGCCATTGTAATTTATGATCTTAAGGATTAGCATATTCTTCATGTTCTTTTCCTCTTTTGCGCAAGGGCAATCCTTTGGTTGGGCGCAAAGTGCGGGTGGGGCTGGGTTGTCTTGCGGTAGCTCCTTGGCAGTTGACAAGTATGGGGCATCATATGTGTGTGGACAAATGAATGGAAGTGTAAGCATTGGAGGTATTGGTATGAATGGTCCTGGGAGTTTTTTGTCGAAGTTTAATGGGAGCGGGGTGGTAGGCTGGGTCCACCAATTCCCGGATGTTTCGTGCCAGAGTGTTGCAACCGATCCATTTGGGAATATATATCTGGTGGGTTCATTTTCTGGTTCAGTGGCATTCGGCCCTGACAGTATGAAAAGTAATGGGAAAAATGATTTTTTCTTGGCTAAGTTCGATTCTTCTGGAACCTTGCTATGGCTGAACAACAATGGTGGCCCCGGCAATGATTATATAAATAAAGTGGTCACCGACCTTTCAGGGAATGTCTATATCACGGGTTCCTTTGAAAGTTTCATGAACCTTGATTCAGCAACCAACTTGGTAAGCCTTGGTAAAGGAGACATGTTCGTCGCCAAATACAATACGTATGGCATTCTGCAATGGACAAATAAAGGAGGCGGGGATGAAGAGGATGCCGGCACTGGATTGGCCATTGATCTTTCAGGGGTATTGTATGTGGTGGGGAAATATAGCGGCAATGCTACATTTTATAGAAAAACAACCGTATCAAATGGTGGATATGACATTTTTATCACCAAATACAATTCCTATGGATATGAACTTTCATTGTTCACCATGGGCGGGGCTGGCGATGATATAGCAAATGACATAACCTTGGATGGGTCGGCAAATATGTATATGACAGGCACTTTTTCAGGCAACACAAACTTGGGCGGCAAGAGCCTTTCCAGTACCAAGACAGAAGCATTTGTGCTCAGGTATGCGAATACTGGGAGTGTGGATTGGGCAACCGCAATCAAGGGAGATGGACAGGAATTCGGGGCTTCAGTAAGCGCAGACGGTGCGAGCAATGTCGTCGCGGCCGGGGTTTTTGAAGGCGTGTTGGACATAAACGGCTATAAGGCACAAAGCCATGGCAAAAAAGATATATACATCGCCAAATTTGATGCCGATGGTAGGTTGCTTTGGAACGATGTCGCTGGAGGAGTAGGGGATGACACCGTGTGTTCGATAAAAGTGGATATCCATGATTTTGCCTGTATCACTGGAGCATTTACTGATGAGGCGGGGTTTGGCTTTATCTCTCTCCAAGGCAAGAAGGACTATTCTTTTTTTGTTTCCAATATTTCCCCGACTATTAGCGCAGTATCCTTGCCGAAACATCCAGACGTTGAGATAACAGCCTTTCCAAATCCTTCACGGGGTGTTTTCCATATAAGTTTGAAGGATTTGCCGACGACTTATCAGAGATTAACGGTTAAGGATATGACCGGAAAAGTAGTGGCTACCCTGATGTCAGGTCAAGAATCATTATTGGGCATAGATCTATCAAACCAACCCGATGGGATGTATATCCTCGCTTTTGAAACAAAAGAGGCTAATTATCAAATGCGCTTGATCAAGGGATAAAGATTGCCCCTCCGCTACTATAACGATGCCGTCCTTCCTCCATCCACTGGTAGGTTGATGCCGTTGATATAAGAGGCGGCAGGACTGGCCAAGAAAGCAATTGCGTATGCTATTTCCTCAGGGGCCGCGAATCTACCTGTTGGTATTTCTTTCAGCATCTCTTTTTCAGCATCGTCGGGCTCTACTTGTTTTTTCTGGGCATTGGTGGATATGATCGCTTGCAGCCGACCAGTGTAGGTTGCACCAGGAAGTACATTATTGACAGTAATTCCAAATTTTGCCAGTTCAAGGGAAAGGGTTTTGGCCCAGTGGCCCACTGCGGCTCGTATGGTATTGCTTACCCCAAGATTGGGAATGGGTTGCTTGACAGAAGTGCTTATCACATTGATGATGCGCCCATAACCCACGGCCTTCATTTTTGGCAATACGGCCTGCATCATAATTTGGTTGCAGATTAGGTGCCTGTTAAAGGCAATACGAAATTCATCTTCATGGGCACTGTTTGCCGGTCCGGGGTTTGGCCCCCCGCTATTGTTGACCAGGATATGAACTTCATGTACCTTTTCCAAGTATTGGTTCACCTTTTGTTTCAAGTCTTCAGGATGGTCAAAATCTGCCGCTATTACAGCATGTTTCTGTCCTTCAGCCACGGGCAATTGGTCTCTAACCAGTTCTAGCGCCCCTGCATTCCGGGCAACCAATATAATATTTGCACCTAGGGTAGCAAGTTCCACGGCAGCAGCCCTGCCTATGCCTTGCGAGCTTCCACAAACAATGGCAGTTTTTCCGGTAAGATCCAGGTTTATCATACAGCGAAGGTAGGAAAATGTTGGATGTTGGGGTTACCTAAACTGATATATTGGCTTCAATCTCAACTAGCGAAATAGCCAAATATCAGGCTTTGTCCAATGTAAAACTAAATATAGAACCCACCCCTTCTCGGCTGGTAACCAATACTTTTTGTTTATGCGCTTCTACAAAGTGTTTCACGATGGCCAATCCAAGCCCGGTACTAGGCTCAGTGCGTACCCTTGCTTTATCAACCCGGTAAAAACGTTCAAATATCCTTGGCAGGTGTTCTTTGGGGATCCCTTCGCCATTGTCTGCCACCTCTATTGTGACAGTATTATGTGAATCAAGCAGGTTTATTGATGTCTGGCCATGCTCTCTCCCATATTTTATGGAATTGTTGATGAGGTTTACAAGCACTTGCCTTATTTTCTGTAGGTCAGCGTGTACGGGCAATGATGGGAGTTCCGTGTATCTGGTAGCCAATAGGATGGCTTTTTGTTTGGCTGAATGGTCCAATAGGTCAATCACTTCCCGGATGAGCTCTTTGATGTCAAAATTTGCCAGTTCCAATTTCAATTCCCCTGCTTCGATCCGTGAAATGGTCACGAGATCTTCCACCAAGATACTTAGGTGGTCCACGTGTTTGGCAGCCTTGTTCAGGAAGCGAGAGCGAACTTCCTCATCCTCCATGGCACCTTCCATCAAGGTATGGATATAGCCCTGCACATTGAAAATTGGGGAACGGAGTTCGTGTGCCACATCCCCCAAAAATTCTTTTCGCATGCGTTCCAGTTCTTTGAGGTTGTCTATTTCCAGCGTTTTTTCTTGGATAAGCCGTTTCACATTCACGCTCAGGATGTCTAGTGCATCAGCGGTTCGCGCTTGTTTTTTGTTTTTAAAGATGATGTTCTGAATGGAACCAATGATTTGATTGTTTATACGGTCAATACGATTGTACAGAAAGCGGCTGATACCGATAAAACTGATAAGGAATGCCAAAGCAGCAACCAAAAGGATGGAAATGACCCGCTCCTGTACAGCAATAGGCAGAAAAAGCGAAATAATGCCATAGGCTACCCCAATGGCAATTGCCAGGTAAGCCGAAAGGCTAAGAGGGGTTATTGACCTCATCCAAGCTCGTATTTGTATCCTATGCCTTTAATGGTTTTGATAAAATCCGGATCAATTTTTTCCCTGATCTTGCGGATATGTACGTCCACCGTCCTGTCGCCTACATAAACATCATTTCCCCAAATCTGTTCCAGTATTTTCTCTCTACTGAAAACTTTTCCGGGCTGGCAGGCAAGCATATACAACAATTCGAACTCTTTTCTGGCAAAATGGATCTTCTGGCCTTTATAAGTCACATCGTAGGAGGTACGGTCCACTTGTAGATCCCCCAAGATAAGTACCGCTTGGTCTGTAGAAGTGCTTTTCCTTTTGAGAATGGCCTTGATGCGGCTAGTAAGCGCCCCCGGTTTGATGGGTTTGGTAATATAATCATCAGCTCCGGCGCTAAAACCTGCAATTTCTGAGTATTCTTCGATCCTAGCAGTAAGGAAAACAATGAATACATCTTTCAGCACGTTGTTTTTCCGTAGTTCCTGGCATGTCTGTATGCCATCCATTTCTGGCATCATCACATCAAGCAGAATAAGGTCTGGCTTAAATTTTTCTGCCACTTGAAGCGCTACGCGTCCATTAAGTGCCTCAGCCACTTCATAACCTTCCTTTTTCAGATTGTAGGTAAGGAACTCTAAAATATCTGGATCATCATCAACCACAAGAATTTTTGTCTGGGTACTCATGTATAAGTTTTTAAGCTGATTACCAGTCTTTAAGACCGCAATGTAACGTTAAGTAATTGTTATGCAAAATTCCGCACAAAAAGCCAGTCTAATATTAGGGAATTGTTAAGTTTATTTGCGTTTTTCCTCAGAAAAGCCCTTTTTTGCCGCATCATAGTCTGGTGGGTCCAGTATTTTGTCAGCGTCTTTCACGTAGCCCCGATTTAAAAATGTTTGCCAATACATTTTCTTGCTCATGCTGTCCCAATGGAGCATGCCTTCGCGGTACTGCGCACTTTGGAAAAGGTTAAGCCGGATAAAAAAGATTGCCAGGACGCCTAAAATTGTTCCGGTGATCCATCCTTTTTGCAAGGCCCATTTCCAAAGGGCTGCCAAGGGAAACGCCAGAAAAGCATAAGATTCAATAAATGCCCGCAGCCCGAAACCACCACCATACCACCAACACCACCAAGATAAAACTACATAAATATTTACCAGCGCAAAAATCAAGATGGGCAAAAAAAGTTCCTTCGCGTATTTTCGAAGGAATATGAATCCAATAAAGGCCAAAGCCATCATTGGCGTATACAACAACCAACCTTTTCTGTAACTGAACAACCCTTTCCATATCCTAGGGTGAGTAAAGAAGAAGTTTTCGCCGGTATAGGAATAATAAACCAGTTTGCCTGTCTGATATTGCCAATAGAACATTTGCGGCAAGGCCATGATGGCAAGGAGTGCCAAAATGATGAAGAACTGCCAACCTTGGTTCCTCAAGAATTTTATTTTTTGACGTAACGATTGACTTCCACCTACGCCATACAAGAAGAAAACAAGCACAACAAGAATGGTAGTGGGCCGAATCAATACAGCAAGTCCGAATACTAAGGCTAATGGAACAAGGAATTTCAATTTTGGTGAACCATGCCACCTTATGGTGCAATACATGAAAATGGAAAACAGACAAAATAACACGGCATGGGTCATGGCACCCTCGGTGGTGGAGTAATAATACAGATTGGTGCCTAAGCCTACGCAAAGCACGGTTAATGCAGAAACCAAATCACCAAAAAACCGTCGGAGAGATAGTCCAAGGCACAAAAACCCGATAAGTGAATAGAAAAACCCGCTGACATAAATGCCAAACTGATAGGGTTGGGAAAATCCATCGCGTGGCGCACCTGCGATATTGGCAATTCTATCGCTCAATAGGAAAAAAGGTGCGTAGGCAACTGCCATACCTATGGAAAAACGACCTGTCCATCTACCTTTTTCTGATTTGGCAGCCCAGTAATGATCCCGCAATGGTCCTTTCAGCGTATCCAGATAGCTCATTGAAATATCGTGGTAAATAAAAGTGGCGGGCAGGTACATATAGTATTCCTGCACGTCCCATTTGATCACTCCTTGCTGTTTCCACCTTTTTTGGCCAATAAAATCATCTTGCGTGCGCAGGGTATTCAACTGAAAAACAGCAATGACCAATATGGCAATGGCAGTGAAGCGTGAAGCTGATAGTTTGGGGAAACGCATAATTTGCTTATGGCAAATTTACTGGAAGTTTCTTCCATTGCGAAAGTAAAAATAGGATCAGCCGGATAGAAGCCTGGCTAATCTTTCATTTTTGGCCTATATATGGTAAATACCCTCGAAACATTGAAACCAAGATGGATATCACCTTTCAGCCAGTTACCCGTGCGATCGGTCATGTAATTGTTTTCGTTCATGCTCTGGGTATTGGTTAGGTGCAGCTGAAAGACGTGGCCCCCTGTTTCAATATCCACGCCGATGGACAGGGAGTTGCTGAACACATCATCTAAAGTGAGGGTAGGGTAGGTATAGAAATATTCAAAATTGATGGAAACCCGCCTGCTTATCTTTTGTCTAAAGCCAAAACCCAAAGAGAATTTGTCATTTTTATCGGTTGCATGGTCAACAATATTGTCATGGATAAATGATGGCACCAATTCCATGGAGAAGTTCTCGTTGAATTTTCGACCAATAATGAGCTGGTGCACATACGAAAGCCTTGAAACGAAGTCGTTTTGCTGGTTTGGGTCGGTATATTTATCCAGCCCCACGTTCATATAGGCATGATAAAGAACGCTGATAGGCATATTCACCTTACCCGTGCTTTGTCTCAAGAATTTCCATTTCACGTATCCGCCCACTGCTTTTGGATCTGCGCTACGGCCTATACCCACTTGCAACCAGTCTTTTACCCCATAATCGAACTGAAAACGCGTGTCTGCCTGGTCTAACCCAAAAAAATCATATAGCCCATTGTTTATCACGCCAAACCGGTGCATGATTCTAAAATCAAGCACCCCTTCAGAGAGATTTTCTACTGATTGCGCATTGATGACCCGGGTGGATTTGAAAGCACCAAACACGTATTCTGTTTTTGGTGGTTGGTTAGCATCCAATGAATTCAATAGACTGTCTGCTTGACCATACCCGAGATTGGGTATAGCTGATAAAACAACCAGGGCAACAGAAAATAAGAAGGATTTGGGCTTTGGATTATTTTTTTGGGTATGCAACATCTACATGTACATCTAAGGTTTCTGCAATTTTATCTTTTACCACGCTCGGTATTTCAATTTTATAGTCTTTCAAGGTCACCTTAAAGGTGGATTTGGCATAGATGGAATCCCCTTTTACCGTGATGGTACCATTGGCGTTCACCCGATTGGTAACATTGTGCATCATCAGGTTGCCACTCACGGTCACATTGTAGGCACCGTCCTTAGTAAAGTTGACCTTGCTTATATCCGAAATCTTTCCTGTAAACGTCGATTTTGGGTACTTGTCCGATTCCATATAGTTTTCGTTGAAGTGGTCCTGCATCAACGATTTTTTGAACTGGAAGCTTTTGATAAGCACCGAATAGGCCATATCCCCACTTGTAGGGTTAAGGCTTGACCCCACTTGGTAGTTGTGGGCCTCAATATCCTCCATGGAGGTTTTGGAAAAAAACCAAATGTGGCCCGTATGGGTAACATAGGTAGTGCCTGCCGGTGCAAATGCAAAAAGTAATGCCCCAAACAGGAATGCTAGTGCGCCGATGGTAAGTCTTTTATGGTTTTTCATAGATTGTATTCTTCTTTGGGTTTAATAAAGTTGTTTTGGTCATTAATTGTTTTGGGCTCCTTGGTCTATCCACGCTTTGATCTGGGATATTTCGCAATCGGGTAACCGTGTAGTTCCCCCTTGTGGCATGAACGAAACAGTGCCAATAGGTGCTTCAAGATTTCCATACAATATTCCACTCTTTGCTTGTGCTTGGAAGGTTGGGAAATCCTCATAATTATATCCTCCTCCAGACATATATGTTGTTGAAGAATGGCAATTATAGCAACTAGCTTTCAAAATCGGAACTATAGTTTTGGAATAGCTAACGTTTGTGGTGTCGCAGGCAGGATAAGCAGTGTCTACGTTTTTGTAGGTGCAAGTTGTGTTCACTATTGTCAAAAGGGCCAAAAAAGACAGGACCAATAACGCCCTGAGAAGACTTCTTTTCATAAATTTCCGTGGTTACCCTGCCATTGCAGGCTTCCTGTTACAATGCTAAGCAAATTTCCTGTCAAAAATACATGTTTCAACATACATTTTTGCAATTGCTGAGACAAGGCTGTTAATTTTAAAGAATTTTAACATTTAAAAAAGATGCCCATAGCTTCCAAAAATTAGATAGCTTTGCGTTGACTATTCGATAAACGAGCTAGAACATGAAAAAAATATATATCATTTTGACCGTGCTGGTGGTGGCCATTGTCATTGGTGTAATGGTCGGACTACGGATGTACAACAAAGAAAACCCCAATACCAGAGACCTGAAAGCCAATGTGAAAGTGGAAATCCCCCAAATGGCTGCTGATTTTAAAGCAGATACGGCCAAGGCTCGCAAGAAATATGACAACAAGACCATATCTATGCACGGAACAATAGAAAAGATAGAAAAGGACCATTATGGCCATACCTACTTTTGGTTCAGTGCCAACGATGTAAAAATACAGTGCCTGATGCAGAGCGACGATTCAGTGAATGTGGCAGCCGTGCATGAAAAGCAGGAAGTGAAGATAAAAGGTCAATACAAAGGTTTCATGCAGGGTGACGATCCGGTTGACCCTCAGGCTCAACTCCAATTCAGCGATTGTATAATAGAAAAATAACAACTACCCCACACTCAAACCCAAAAGATAAAAACTATGAATTTAGCACAATCAGGATACCAAATGCTCATGATTCTATCCGTAGTGGATGGGCAATATCAGGTAGAAGAAGGGAAGATCATCGTGGATTACCTCACAAAAAACTACGATCTGGATATTGACCTGGACAAAGAGAACCAGGCATTGTTGGAAGTATCCAAGACGGATATCCCCAATTATTTCAAACAAGCTGCCGCTGACTTCAATGAGCATTCAACTGAGGCACAAAGGCTTGATTTCATCGCATTTGCATTTCGATTGATCCAGGCAGATGGCGACGTTGGGAAAGAAGAGCTGAAGATTCTCAACTCCTTAGCCCATTTTTGGCATATTGACATCAACCCTTTGATTGACGACAGTAAAGTAAAAAACGAACTGAACTTGTGAGGGTGTCGCGCCGAACTTATGTCATCCTGTTCGGGCTTCTTTTTTTAGCATATCTCGGTGGACTCTTCTTGGAGATCATGGAGGTAGATGCTGCACAATATGCAGAAATGAGTTTGGAAATGCTCAAATCAAAGAGCATCTTGCAACTCTATGACGGGGGAGTGCCTTATCTCGACAAGCCGCCCTTGTTGATGTGGCTCTCCTCGTTTTCCTTTTATGTTTTTGGTGTTTCTGATTTTGCCTATCGGCTTCCATCCTTTTTTGGCAGCATATTGTCAGTGTACTGTACGTTTAGACTGGCCAAACAATGGTACAATGTTACCATGGCAAACTGGGCGGCCCTGATCCTTGCCGCATGCCAAGCATTTTTCCTGTTCAACCATGATGTGAAAACCGATAACCTGCTTACATCAATGGCTATTTTCGCCATTTGGCAGTTCTCTTCTTATATTCGTACCAGGAGTAGCATTCATTTTATATCGGGTTTCATTGGAGTTGGTCTTGCCATGTTGGCCAAAGGGCCGATAGGATTGGTGTTGCCAGCAGCAGCTATATTTGGGCACTTGGCTTTACAAAGGGAATGGAAAAAGATATTCAATGCTGGCTGGATACTGGGCATACCCATCGTTTTAATGGTCTTGTCTCCTTTTCTCGTCGGCTTGTATCAGCAATGGGGGTGGCACGGTATCAGGTTCTTTTTCTGGACGCAGAGCTTTGGACGAATAACTGGGGAAAGTGAATGGAACAACCATTCAGGGGCATTCTATTTTGTACATACCTTTTTATGGGCCTTTATTCCTTGGACAATATGTGCCTTGGTTGCCTTGTTTTATAGTGGGAAAGAACTCGTCCAATCGAGATTTAAATTGCAGAGCGGACAAGAAGGGATCACCATTTCAGGGTTTGTTCTTGTTTTCATTGCGTTGTCCATGTCGCGGTACAAACTGCCACACTATATTTTTGTATTGTTGCCTTTGGCTGCCATATTTACAGCAAGATGGATATATGTACTTCAGGAACAGAAATCCAAGGTGTACCCATGGGTGAAAAACATTCAGGTCACCATCTATTTCCTGCTTTCGGCAAGCATAGTAGGCATTCTTATTTATGTATTTCCACCCATGTACTGGCCTAGGCCTGAATTTATGTTCGGAACCCTCAACTGGTTTTTCTGGATGTTTTATTATCACATCATCAATATTGTTGTGTTGATGTTGCTGATTGGACTATCGGTAGCAGTATTCAGCCGAGGCGCATTTGGCAAGATCATTGCGGCCGGGGTGATTTGTATTTCCGCAATCAACATTGGGCTGAACAATGATTTCTACCCAAGATTATTGAAATACCAAGTGAGCAATTCGGTTGGGAGAGAATTGGTCAAGATGAACATTCCTGAAGACCGGTTTTTCTTTTATGGCATGGCCGGGTGTCATTCCCTCAATTACTATTCCCATCGAATCAACCATCAGATATACGAACCTGCGCTACATGAAGAACTGAAAAAGCATGATGTATGGGTGTACATCAATGAGGATGATTGGAAGCATATCGGGAACTATCCCGAAGTGGGGAATCCGTATAACGTACCCTTGTTAAAGTATCCGGTGCAGTTGCTCAAGCCAGCTTTTTTGAACCCTGCCACGAGAGAAAAGGCGTGTGACCACATGTACTTGCTTCATTTTGAAAAGTTGAAATAAAGTTGAGGGTTTAGTTGAGGACTCAATGGGAAGTCATTTATATTCGCAACCAATAAAAATCTAATCATAGTGCACAAGGTTGACTATTTCAGGATTATCAACAAGTATATCTCCCCTTACAGCCAGACATACAATATATATGTGCCACACGTGACTTTGGTTACCGCCAAGGCCATAAAAATAGGCCGGAAGCTGAAACTAGGCGCAGACCAGTTGCGCTTTATCGAAGAAGCTTCCATGCTGCACGATATAGGCATTGTACATGTCAAGGCCAAAGAGATATTCTGCAATGGAGAAATGCCTTATATCTATCATATCGTAGAGGGCAGAAAGATACTGGAAGCAGAAGGGCTGCCCATGCACGCCAAGATTGCCGAAAATCATATCGGCGTTGGTGGTCTGAGCAAGGAAGAGATCATCAGCCGCAAAATACCGCTTCCGCACCGGGACATGCTCTGCGAAACCATTGAAGAAAAGATCATATCATATGCGGACCTCTGGTATTCCAAAAACCCCAGGCGCCTTTTTATCGAGAAATCATTGAAACAGGTTCGTGCCAAAGTAAAGGGTTACGGGAAACGGGAAGAAAAGCTGTTTAAGGAATGGTATGATATTTTTGAAGATTGATAGTCATTGATTATCAGGGCTTTGATTGCATTGAGTCTTTCATGGTTTGGTATCCGTTTTCTTCTTGAATAGTTCACTGATCTTGTCAAATTCCCTTCGGTACATCAAACCGATGCCCTGCGTGTTGGAGTTTTGATGGTTCAATGGGTCGCTGTTGCTATTGTTGTTATTCGATCTCCCAAATATGCGCATCTGTAGGCTACCATCCTGGCGGATTTTGTAGGATAGTTGGGTATTGTAGTTGTTGTTCACCAAATCATAGCTGCCACTGAGGTTCACTCTTTGCTTGAGCAGGTCTTGACTGATCCGGAATGTCGCTTCCTCCTGTACCCGGTAGTCAATGCCTACGTGCAGGTCTTCAGAGTATTTGGAAAGCATATAGTTCAATTGGTTGGATACAAAATCGCCCATACTGGAGTTCAATGCATCACCTACCGCCAATCCTGAGGTTGGGCTTTGGTCCACTGCGGCAAACTGGTTGAATACCAGCAAGCTAACCACTTGTTGGTTCAGGTCCTGCTCATTGCCCCTTATTTGGCGAACCTGATTGTCTATCTCTGAAGTACTTGTGGCTCCAGACGTCAGTTCTCTGATATTGAAATCCAGCTTAATTTCGGGTTGAAATAAGGAACCAGTAAGGTTAAGGACGGCATCTACCGGATATACCCTTTCGTAAGGGGTTCTATCAAGAGTAGGACCGGCGTTCAAATTGTTGTATAACGGCATTAGTGAGGTATGGATCGTATACAATGCTTCTACGTTGAGTTGTGCCTCATATGGGCTGCCATTCCAAGCTATGGTGCTTCCTGAGTTAATTGTAAATGATTTCCTGATAAAATTATCAAAAGCCGTGAAGCGATAAGAACCATCTGTAAGGGTATAAGTGCCAAACATATTGAAATCACCATCACTGTTTATGTCCAATCTCAGGTTGCCTTTACCGTGGGCTTCCAGAATGTCCCCAATTCCAGGGTCAAAGATGATTTGGGCAAATGCATCGGGCGTTATTTCCAGGTCCATGTACAATTCTATCCCAGCATCGCGAACATTATGTTTCGTTTTTAGATAATTGCCCTTATTGATGAACTTGATGTAGTCATGCCCATAAAAAGTGCTTCCGTGTTCCACCGGCATTGCGAATGTTGTATTTTTCTCGGTTTTCATTTTTATGACAAACTTCAGATTGTCAAAGGGTCCAGTAATGGAGACTTTCCCGGTACCGAATGCACGCCCGAAATAGAGATCGCTCATTTTCTGGGTAGTATTGAGTGACATCAGATTTTTGGCATTTATTTCCAGGTTCATTTTAACATTGTCCAGGTGGGAAAGGTCAAATGTGCCATTTACTTTGCCAATATTGTTGTTGACATCATATACTGTTAGGTTTTTAACGTCAATGTTCCGACCCGCGACATTGAATTCATGTGAGAAATGATATTTTACATTGGTATAGTTTACCTTCATTTCGCCTTCCGAAATAAGGATCTTGCCATTGATCAATGGGCTGCCAAGGGTACCTGTAACCGCTATATCAGCTGTTATTTGCCCTTTTAATTCGGAAAAGGCATCGTTGACGAAAGGCTCCAGCAGTTTGGCCTCTGTTTTGTTGAAATTAATGCCGAGCGCAATTTCTTGTCTGTCAGCAGTGGCAATGGTACCTTTCGCAGTGGCCACTTCATCTTGTTTTTCATTTTCCAATTTTGCATCCACGTTCAGTTTCCCGTTGTCTTGGCTATAATCAGTTGATAACACAAGCGTGCCGAAAGTGTCGTTCACATAAGCAAGGTTTGCCACATACATTGCCGCCTCTATGATGGGCTTTGTATTCAAATCACTTACTATTACCTGACCATTTACATTTCCCTTGAAATCTTGAAGCGCCGGGACAAAGCTTGAGATAGTGGAGAGCCCAAGGTTTTCTGAAATTATACGAACGGGGTAAGATGTTTTCTGAGAGTATTTTCCTGAAATACGGATAAATTGGTTGCCATTGTTCAGGGCCAAAGCGGGGATTTCAATCAGAGTATCCGTATAAAATGTAATCCGTTGTGCGTTCAAGTTCCAGTTCTGCTTCATGATACCAATGTGGGATGAATCAAGATCAAGGAATGCAACTTTGCCTTGCACGTCAAAGCTTCCTTTTAGGTTTGCATGTTTTTGCCGCATCATATCGGACCCGGAAACATCAAACACAAGTTTATCGGTATTGCTTTTTAGCTTGACTATTCCATCGCGCACCAAGATGCTGTCTTTGTATATAAAATCTGAGGCACTGATATCAAGGTTCAGGAAGTTGTGATCTCCATGTCCGGTCAATACCAGGTTTTTAAGCTTGAATTTTTTATAAGTGATATATGGGATAGCGCCATCTATATTCAGTTTGCTGTCATTGGCAAAAATGCTCCCTTTCAGGTGCCCGCTATCCGATAAAGTGATCGGCAAACGAAAAGCAGAAAACACTGGGGAAAGGTCTCGGAACACAAAGTTGAAATTCACATATTGGTCTTTTGGAGGAATTACCTTTATGTGTAAAAACCCCGTATCCACATATCTGTTTGCTGCAGCTTTTAAAAGGTCAGGCAGATGGCTGAACTGGAAATCCCCATTGATATCGGCCATCAACATGTCAGAAAACACATGAAACTCACGGTGGTGGGGAAGGATATAGGAATTGACATTGATACTGTCAAAGCTGAAGTCTTTTCCGGGGGTGGTTATTTTTGTATTCTTGGCGATGATCCTACCTTCCAAGTCGTCCAGCTTTACGCCTTGCACATCTATTTTCAGGGTAGAGGCCACATCAAGCGTATCTTGGGCAAGGTTGAGCTCAAACAGGTGGGCTTTGGCGATCTGAGCCAGAAAATTAAGCTCAGGTTTTGGTTTTGAATAGTCCACGGTTCCATTGAACCCAAGCTGCAGGTTTTTATCCTCAACGGTAATGTTCCCACTAAAAAATTTACTCGCGGCATTCCCATTGATCACAACACCATGATACGTGTAATTATTGAAAAACAAGGAACTGACATGACATGACATTTGTGCTTTTATGGTCTCTAGTGTCAAACCCTGGCCGATCAATTGTGCGTTCATGGTTGTTGAACCGATTAGGCCTTCGTGGGCTATTTTCCCGATATTGAAATCCGTCAAAGCAAGCTTGCCAGAATAAGAACAATGGGCCAAGTCACCAAGGTTTTTGACATTCAGGTCGGTATTCGCTTTTCCCAAAGCAGTTTCAAATTCGGAAGCAGTCACGAAATCGTTGATGAAACCCGTAAAGATGCCTTTTGCTTTTACAGTTCCCAGTACATTCAAATCCTCTGGCAATTCAATTTCTGGCAAGAACCGGATAAGGTCTTCACGGGATGTCAAAGCACTTTTGAACCGGATTGACATAAATGTTTCATTGATATTGGGCAGACCCTTCAGTTCAGCTTTTCCCTTGAAAAAAGAGTGATTCCCAAACGAAGCGTCAATGTCCTGAAAATTCATATCCTTAACGGGGCCTTTTTCTTCTAGGTTGGCAATGATCAGTGAATCTGTTTTGTTCTTGAGGTCAGGGGTAAAATAGGCAAGGTCCTTGAAAGATATCTTGCTGTTGCTGAAGGTAGCGGTCATCTTTACTTCATCAATAAAATCACCCAAACTGGATGGATCTTTATATTCCATTTTAAAATAAGGTCCGATTTCTGAATGGGCGGTGATCAGGTCCATGCTTTTCACCTCAATATAGCTTGGGGTGTATTTGGCAATACCTTCCATGTTCTTAAGGACAAAGCCACTCCCTTCGCTGATGTTCATGCGTTTGAACTTTGCGCTCACTTCATTACCATCTATCCAGAAATACGTGAACCTCCCATCCATCCGACCCACATTGATATGATCCCAGTCTATGCCCGGGAACGAAATGCGTGGCTTACTATCATCGTTCCATGTAAATTGCATGTTCTCAATGGTCACTACATTGAACATGATGTTTGTCCGGGTATGTTTGCCTGTACCGCCTCCGCTAGACAATCGGTTAACAATAAACCCAAAATTGCTGCTGCTATCGCCTGGATAACGTTCCAAGTCAAATTTCACATCCTTCAGTGCCACTTCCGAAAAACTCATCGCGCCATTCGCGAAATCGTAGAAGGCCAGGCCAGCATCCAATTGCCCGAAATGAAGCATGGGCTTTTGGCGATGATCTTTTATGAGGACATCATGCAAACGGACTTCTGATGGGAAAACCCATTCTGCGCTACCGATACTTACCTCCGTCCCCAAGGTTTTGCCCAGGTAATCACTTGTTACGGATGCCAGTTTCCGTTTCCCGGCATTGGTGTTGATATAAACAAAGAACGCGGTGACCGTCAATATCAACAGGAGCAACAAGGCAAGCAGGGTGCGGAAGGTGTATTTTAATATTTTTTTAAAGCGCTTCTGCATCCACTCTTTTGTGCAATCTTTGCAAATTTATTCCAGTTTCACCACTAATGAGCAAAATACTTGCCATAGAAAGTTCTTGCGACGATACCGCTGCCTCTGTAGTGGTTAACGGTATTATCTTGTCCAATGTTACCAGCAGTCAAAAGATACACGAACTTTATGGTGGCGTGGTCCCGGAACTTGCCTCCAGAGAGCACCAGGCCAATATCCTTCATGTCGTCAACACTGCCCTACTTCAGGCATCCATATCCAAAAATGAACTGGATGCCATCGCTTTTACCCAAGGCCCCGGTTTGTTGGGCTCTTTGATGGTGGGCGTATCCTTTGCCAAAGCCATGGCACTGGGCCTTGGCATTCCCATCATTACCATTGACCATCTTGAAGCCCACCTGGCTGCACACTTCATCAACGAACCCCGCCCCCGTTTCCCTTTTTTGTGCCTTTTGGTGTCAGGTGGGCATACCATGATCGTGAGGATTGACAGCCCTTCCCGCTATGAGGTGCTCGGCAAAACAACCGACGACGCTGCGGGCGAAGCATTCGACAAGGCAGCCAAGATATTGGGTCTTCCCTATCCTGGCGGCCCCTTGATTGACAAATATGCCCACATTGGCAATGCAGCAGCCTATTCCTTTCCGATGCCCACCATGCCGGGGTATGATTTCAGTTTCAGTGGGTTAAAAACCTCCTTCCTGTACTTTATTCGCGACGGGAAAAAGCAGGACCCTGATTTTGTCGAAAACCACCTGGCGGATATTTGCGCTTCCTATCAGCTCCATATCGTCAATTACCTCATGCAACAACTGGAAAAGGCCGTCCATGATACCGGCATCATGGAAATCGGCATTGCGGGTGGGGTTGCGGCCAACAGTTGCCTACGTGCCGCGCTGGCTGCCAAACAAGCCCAATCTGGCTGGGCCACCTATATCCCTGCCTTTGAATACTGTACAGACAATGCCGCAATGGTCGCCATGGCCGCGAGCTTTAAATACGACCTTGGTGATTTTGCGAGCCAAGAGGTAATACCCTATGCCAGAAAATAATGTAACTTGCCAACCACTTTTGGGGCTAGAGGAAAGGAGCCTCCTAAAACACAAAATGCATTGATCCTTACCCTGTTCAGGAACAACCGTCCATCTGTATATATCGTGCTACTGGTATATACCTTTGCCCTGAGGGGATTGTTTTTATGGCATCCCGTGTTCGAACCCCCTACCATGGGTGCCTTCCTCAGCCCATACATTCTGGACTGGATCGCGGCAAACCATATATCTGTATTGACTTTGCAGATCATTGACATTTTATTCATTTATGTTGAGGCTATTATCCTCAATTTTATTCTCACCTCCTCTTCTATTTTTATCCGAAGTTCTTTTATCCCTGCCATGGTGTTCATTACCCTTTCCAGTCTTTTTGGGGAATGGATACTGGCCAGTACCCAAACCGTTGCCCAATTCTTTCTGCTGATCTCTATGATGAACCTGTTCAGCTTCACTGGCAAAGAAGAGAGTAGGGAAGGGGTCTTTTACACATCATTGTTCCTGAGCATAGGGTCCTTGTTTTATTTCCCGGTGGCCTTGTTCTTGGTGGTGATACTGGTTGGGCTGCTTATGCGTTCCTTTTCGTTTGCAGATCTCATGCTGGCGCTTATTGGTTTCGTGGTTCCGTATTACTTCATTGGCCTGGGCATGTACTACGCTGGTGGGCTGGATAAGTATATGTATTTCCTGAAGGCTCACTTTTTCTTGAATTCATTGCCAGTGATAGACATATCCATTATGCAGGGTGTCGCCCTGGGCTACCTTTTGTTCTTGGTGATCTATGGGTATTTCCTATTGCAGAGCGACCGTGAGTTTAAAGTGGTGAAGCATAGAAGGTTGGTGCTTATCGTTATGGGATATTTTATATTGGCTGCTTTGGCTGGGCCTTTCATCACCGGAAGCAAGTTGCTCTATCTCCAGCTTATTGTGCTCCCTGCCACCATATTCGTGTCCAAGGTGTTCAATATGCCGCGGATAAGAATCTGGAACCATATCCTGTTTCTCATCTTGTTTTTTAGCCTCGCTGCCTTTCAGCTCGATTATTTGAATATCTTGCATTGGTAAGCTCTCAATATCTTCGTTATGAATCGCCTATTAGCTTTTATCCTTTTGTTTTCTGTGTTGCAGGCCTGCTCCCATACGTCTGACAAGCCCGTTTCTATGTATATCCCGGCATCTATAGAATCCAGCAAGACCGATACCGTTTTCACCGCTGATGGTGCCAAGTATGAGGTTAAGATCGTCCAGAACTATACGAACCGTTGTCCGCCATCGCGCATCTATAAAGATGTGAACGACAAGCCCTATTACAAGTGCTACCGCGATATGGACTTCGATATCAGCATCATGCAAAACGACGTGCTTAAATACAGCCGGCCCGGGTTTCGCAAGGCTGATTTTGCCAAGGCCCTACCCAAAGACCTACAAGACTCTGCCGTGATGAACCCCATGAGTTTTAAGTACGACCCTGCCAACAAGCTCTTTGTCTTTGGCTCTTGGACGGGTATCCATGAATCCAATTCCGGGAAGGAGATCGGCTTAGTCGTCAATAAGGACTTCAAAGGCAGCATCGTAGTGGCAAAATAATGCCGTTACTATTGCATCCCGTACTTTTTTTCGCCAGTTCCTGGCTTAATATACTCCTCGTAACTTTATCGTTTGTGCTATCTTGTCTATGGCCAGCATATAAGCGGCTATGCGCAGGGAGGTATTGAATTTCAGGCTGGTTTCATATACTTTTTCGAAAGAGTCCTTGATTACCGCATCGGCTTGGGTGTTCACCTGTTCCTCGCTCCAAAAATAGCCTTGTCGGTTTTGTACCCACTCAAAATAGGAAACGGTGACCCCTCCGGCATTGGCCAGGATGTCAGGTACCACCATCACGTCCTTTTCGTTCAGTATCCTATCGGCATTGGCTGATGTCGGGCCGTTGGCACCTTCTACAATCAGCCTGGCCTTTATGTCATGGGCATTGTGCCGTGTGATCTGGTCTTCTATGGCGGCTGGCACCAGTAGGTCGCAGTCAACGGTCAATACTTCTTCGTTGCTTATGGCATCACCCCCTTGGTATCCGTCCAGGCTATAGCCATGGTTCATGTAATAGCTTATGGCTTTGGGGATGTCTATGCCTTTTTCGTTATGGTATCCACTGTTTATATCAGATATGGCCACTATTTTCACCGCATTCTCATTCAAGAACTTGGCGGTAATGGAACCCACATTGCCGAACCCTTGTATGGCGGCCCTGGTTTCAGTAGGCTTCATGCCCAGCTTGGCCATAGCGGCAAGTGCCGACATCGTTACCCCCCTTCCGGTTGCTTCCACACGGCCCAGTGAGCCGCCCAGCACCAAGGGCTTGCCAGTAACCACCGCCGGGGATGATACGCCCGTTTGCCGGCTGTAAGCATCCATGATCCAGGCCATGATCTGAGAATCGGTTCCCACATCGGGGGCAGGGATATCTTTTTCTGGCCCAAACACATCACATAGCGCCACGGTGTAGGCACGGGTCAGCCGTTCCAGTTCTCCTTTTGACAATGCCCTTGGGTCGCATTTTATGCCACCTTTTGCACCGCCAAAGGGTATGTTCACCACGGCGCATTTCAGGCTCATCCAGGCAGCCAAGGCCTTTATTTCTTCCACGTTTACATAGGGTGAATAGCGTATGCCTCCTTTTGATGGACCGAGATAGGTGGAGTGCACCACCCGCCAGCCTTCAAATACCTTTACCCGGCCATTGTCCATGGTCACAGGCATGTTCACCTTCACTTCCTTGGCAGGTGATATGAGCAGGTGATAGATATCTTCTTCTATGTTCAGTAGGTTGGCAGCCTCGCTCAGGCGGCTGAGCATGGATTCAAAAGGGTTTTCAGTGTCTTTTATGATTGCAGGTTCTATTGGAGCCATATACCTTTTCGTGTGTTGTTAATACAAAATTAACAGTGTTCTTCTTTATCGAGTGTTAAATGACCCACTAAATCTGCACAGTTTCGTGGTTTTTGTGGATAAGATGAGAAAAGACCCATCATGATGGTAAGGACAGCAACAATGAAACATACAAAAACACAAAAGCAAAAGGTGCCGAAAACAACAGCGAATCGAACCTGTCCAGGATACCACCATGCCCGGGCAGGATATTGCCTGAATCCTTGATATCCAAAATCCGCTTGAATTTGGACTCAATAAGATCGCCCATAGTGCCAAACACCACAATGACAACGGCAAGGCCCAGCCAGTGATACCATTCCAGCAAGCCTATTTCACGGTACAGCAGATATGAAATGCCCATGGTACATACCATGCCCCCGATACTGCCTTCAATGGTTTTTTTAGGGGATATTTTCGGGGCAAGGGGTGTTTTGCCAAATGCCCTACCCGTTAAATAAGCAAAAGTATCGGATGACCAAAGCAGGATGAAATAGCCAATGACCATATTTGAACAATAGGGCCAAGCGATGTTGCACTGGCCCCCATACCGCAAAAAAGCGATATTGGCAAAGGCGCACAGACCAATATTGATGTATAATATACCACCCAAGCCGATCAGGGCGTTTTTTAGGCCCATTTTTGGGGTAAGGATCACCTCTGCAGTGGCATAGAGCACTATTGCCGCCAAAATAATTCCGGCGGCCATCCACTCCTCATTTCTAGGGATGATATCCAGAAAAATGAGGCACCAAGCGACCAATATTGCCACCCCCGCGGCCATTGTAGTCAAAACATGGGGCTTCAGTACCCGGCCTTGCAGCAATACGGCATATTCCCGTACCCCCAGCGTGCCCACTACAAACAGCAATCCCAAAAAACTATACCTGCCCCCGAGGGCACAGCCCACCAGCACAGCCACAAATACTGCCCCGGTAAGGGCCCGCTGCCAAAAATTGCTCATAGTTGTTGTATTAAGTTTTTTGAATATGGTTGTTTACCTCCAGTAATGGTCCTTACACGTTGGAAGTGGAAAAAGCAGGAGTATTGTTTTTTTCTCTTTCTCCTTCCGTTTCTCTTTCTCAATCCCCGCTCCCTTTTCCCCGGTCTGTGTCCCCACAGACCGGAATCCGCTCCCTGGTCTGTGTCCCCACAGACAGGAATCCCGACTGCACGCAAGTTCGGAAAGATTTTGGTTCTGGGCATTGGCATGGGCTAATAGTTGGATTCTCTTATTTTCGTCCCCGGTCTGTGTCCCCACAGACCGGAAGTTCTCGTCCCCGATCTGTGTCCCCACAGACCGGAAGTTCTTTCTCCTTCCCTTTCTCTTTCTCAATCCTTCGGTAGTTCCATCCAAATGTTGTAAAACACGCTGCCCGAGGAGGCGCTTCTGGCATAGATCTTGGCAAAATTGGAGGATTGCGCCCGCATTTCCCGTTTCTTTTGCTCGTAAGCCTCCCGTTCTTCCCGGGAGTGCAGCACGATATGCAAAAAGATGATATGGGTTTCGCTCTTTTTCTCCACGTCTGCCAGGGTACAGGGCTCCAGATTGCTCAGTGGGTGAAAAACATCGGGCCGACAGAATTCCTGCATAAAACAGGCCACCGGAAATATCTGGATCAGTTCAGCAAGGTTTGCTGTGCCGTTTTTGTAGTTATTCAAAAGCTTAATTCGCTGGGATCGTCTCATATTGGTTGGGGTTTATTCCGTTGGATATTACATTGACAACTTTAATGAGGTCTGCATCGCTGAGCTGTTCGATGTTGGGAACATCTTTGGATAGCGGGTCTCTTTTGGCCAGTGCATGGCGATAGAGCTCGCAGAATACGCGAACCCGATCTCGTAGCTCCAGCCCGTCAAAATCGTAAATGATGTTTTTGAACTTGAGCAACAAGAAGTCCGCGATTTTGGAATTGAGTGCCAATCTGGCATCTTCCAGTTTTTTTGAGCGGCCGTTAGGGTTGCCGCTCTTTCCTTTGGTAAATGGCATGATGTTTAAATTTATTAGGTTGATGGATAAGTGGTTATATAGCGTTCTATTGTTCCTATTGTTTTATCAATGAAATAAAAAATCGAATTTTTAAAATGTTGCTATTCAATATTGTAACACGTAACTTGCTGACAAGTATCAATGGAAAGCAATAAAAAAGCAATCCGAAATGCAGGAAACGGCGAAAAGTTCGTGAGGTTTGGGTGTGGGCTGGGCATGACATGGGCAAAGGATCGACGTATGTTTTGTCATAAATACAAATATTATGCCAAAATGTTAAGGTGAAATTTTGGCAGGGGGAAACAGTTAGCAGGGAGCAGTTAGCAAGAAACAGTTAACAGTTAACAAGGAGCAGAGATCGGTTAACAGAAATTACAGTTAAGAGATAACAGTTGGCATGGTAAATGATGGATAATGGCGATAGTGGAAGATGGGGTGGTGAGGATGATTTGGCGATGAATGATAATTGGGTGGGAATAAATATGGCCGTTGAAGAATTACGGGGCGATAAAGATTCACGGGGCTGCATCCCGTGCTGATATATTGCGCCCCGATGGGGCTTTGCGGGAATTAGTCTCAATTATTTTCCTCAATGACGTTTAGTTAAGGATTTCCAACCCGGAAAGGGTTGAATGTGAAATTTTAGGCGAAAGAAAATGTGTTTATCAGTACGGAGGGCTATTACATTTAGCAGCGAACAAAGAAAATTGAACAGTTAGTAGGGAAAAGGTAAAAAAGGAACAGGTAGCGGGATCGTCGCGTTTTCCCTCTTCCCTTTCTCTTTCTCTTTCCGTTACCCTTTCCTCCTTTTCCTCTCTTTCTCTTTCTGTTTCCCTTTCTGATTTCTACTCCCTCCCCAACACCCAACCGGCTGCCAGCCCTACCACAGCTCCCAAAACCACATTGGCTGCAACATCCACCGTGATTTCGAGGGCTACATCATGGAATGGGGCATAAGTGCCGCTGTTCAGTAGGTCGTAGGCAAGGCTCACCATCAGGTTCAGCCAGGCAGAGACCCAAATGGCTTTCATGGGCGTAGTGCTGCCGGTGCGTTGCAGTACCCAGGTATTGAGCACCGCGAACAAAAGCGTGGAGCCGAGCAACATGCCATACAGAGGCTTTTCATATTGCAGGGCGCGGAACCCCTCCGTCATGTGCACATCATAAAAATGCTTAAGGATAACCTGGTATATCGCACCCCCACCCAAAAAGAAAACGACCCAGGCGGCCAGTGAGGCAAGTATCAGTTTTTTGTTCATGGTTATGGTGTTGTTATTTTTCCAGTCCGGTTTCGGGCAAAGATAAAAAAATAGGTGTTGTGTTTGTAGGGGTTTTCTAGTGGGCAGCAAGCTTTTTAAGTCCCGTAGGGATGGCATATTGGTAGAATGGTTATGTAAGAGGCGCACCAAGCCCCAGAGGGGTGACATATTTCTGGTTCCCGAGAAATATGTCATGCCTACGGAATCTGAAATGCGTGGGTAACGCCATGTGCTACCGATCTTACATGCCTATAGCACTTGGGATGCGGTTATGAGCATTGCAGATAATTCATTACATTTGGAGAGGGATATAAGTCGGTGGGGCTTGATTAGCAACGAATTATAATGGAATAGTTACAAGTTAATATCCGACTAAATCATTTTATGAGAAGAACTACTCTTTGTTTTTTACTGCTCTTGGGTGTTATAATGTGTTCTAATAAAGCATATTCAAAAGACACATTAAGAGTGGTATTCTATTTAAAATATGAGTTTTTTGGTAAAGGAATATCCCTAAAGGCAAATCATACTAAGTATAATTTTCGCTCTGGTTCTAGGTTTTTTGGGAATGATCAACGTATAAGAACTCTGGTATTTGATTCTTTATCACAAAAGGATTCCACGCCCATTACGATAATTATTAAAAAAGTAAAAGGGGGTTTGGGTTATCTTCAAACAATAAATGTTATTTATCAACCAGATAGTATTCTTTGCTTTAGCTTGGATCACACACTAGGAAAGCATCCACTCTTATTATATTCTTGGAAAAAGAATAGTCATCAGCGAGAGTAGGCTTGTATTTTTTGTCTTTCTAGCCTACAAAGAGATCATTGGCGCCACTCAATGTCACCAATTCCATTTGATATATGATAGTAAGCTACTCGAAACTTATATTCTAGAAATGGATGTGCGATAAACACTGAGAAACTAATCCCTGCCATCCCAAAAACCCCAAAAATCCCGGTTCAGACAATTATTGTAGCCAAGAACAGATTTCTCCTTAGGCCGTCTGCTAATTGCATGTTTGTCTGTTAACCCAGTCGAAAGAGCACTTTATTGGGGCTGTAGAGCATAGGCGCAAGCAGATATTTTCAAATCTTCTTCAGCGTATTAAATTCCGGTCTATCCTGAAATCCGGTCTATCCTGATTCAGACATCTTGCTCAGCCTAAATGGATTTAGCTACGCTGAGACTTCGTGTACTCCTTAGTCAGTCTGCTAATTGTATATGTGTCTGTTAACCCAGTCGAAAGAGCACTTTATTGGGGCTGTAGAGCATAGGCGCGGACAACTATTTTCAAAGGAAGTTCAGCACATAAAAAATCCAAGACATCCCAAAAAACCCAAAAATCCCAGTTCAGACAATTTACTAGCGTTTCCTCTTTCCCCTTCTCTTTCTCTTTCTAATACTTTATCCCTTCTATCAGCTTCATCGCCAGTTCGTATTCGTCTTCGGGTACGTAGAGCTCTATATCGCCGAACATGGTATAGGATGAGTCGCGCTTGTTGAATTTCACCACTTTGATGCCTTCGGTTTCCAGGCTGCCGGATACGATTTCGGCTTCGATGGGTTTTTGGGTGGCGAAGACTTTTTTCCACCGGATCTCGTCGTCATGCTTCATCCTGATCACTTTCATATACAGGTAATTGTTGGCTTGCTGCCCTGGATTTAAAAATGTATAACAAAGCTATCATAAAAATGGCGGAAACAATATAGGTGGCATATGTAGGGCTGTCCTTTGGGGCGCCCAGTTCCGGGGTTTTGCCATGCAGTTGCAGGTAATAAGTCATGGCCAGCCCCATGAAGTTGTTGGTGAAATGGATGAGCATGGACATTTTGATATCGCCGCTCCATAGGTATACATAGCCCATGAGCATGCCCAGCAACAGCCGGGGCAGGAACCCATAAAACTCGAAATGGATGAAACTGAACACAAAGGCAGCGATAAACACCGCCCAATGCCCGTTTTTCAGCCAACGCATGAGAGAAGTCTGCAAAAATCCCCGGAAAAAAAATTCTTCTACAATGGCGGGCAGCACGGCGACAATAAGGGCGTTGATGATAAATCCGCCAAGGTTATTGGTATAAAGAAAATGCCCCATGATCTTTTCGGCACTTTTTTCCATATCCTGTATGCTCTTTTCCAGCCCACTCAGCGAAGCCGGGAATTTCATGTGCTGGTTGATGCGGGCCGTAAGGTCCACCATGGGCTGCATGCTCAATATGAGGAGTACGGCCAGGAGGAACAACAAAAAATGGGAGCGTTTATTCAACCCGAAAAAATGTATCGGGTTTTCACCGAAAATCAACCAGGGCAGTAGCAAGGCAGGCAGCAAAAACTGCCCCAGATCTGAAAAAATGAGCATTACTTTCAAGCCTGCGAGATAGGCTGGGCTCATGTCGTCGGCGTGCATATGCTGCATATAGTCCAAGGGCAGGTGGCTCACCAGGGCACCCACAACAAAGCCCAGGCTGCCGAACATCACATAGCTAAAGAAGATAATGGCCAGGCTGATGAGCAGGATGGAGATGGTGGGGAAGGAACTTAAAAGCCCCGGTTTTCTTTGTAGGGAGTATTTCAACGATATATCGTAAATTTGTGGTTGCTTATGGTTAAAATCAGGGATATAGAATTGGGCCCGTTCCCGTTGTTGCTGGCACCCATGGAGGATGTGAGTGACCCGCCTTTCCGTGCGGTATGCAAGGCAAACGGGGCAGACCTCATGTACACGGAGTTCATCTCCTCGGAGGGATTGATACGTTTCGCCGCCAAAAGCATGAAAAAGCTCGATATATTTGAAGCAGAGCGCCCCATAGGCATACAGATCTTCGGCAGTGACATAGAAAGCATGCGCGAAGCTACCATTATTGCCACAGATGCACATCCTGACCTGGTAGATATTAATTACGGATGCCCCGTAAAAGCAGTCGCTTGCCGGGGTGCCGGGGCGGGTATCTTGCAGGATATCCCCAAAATGGTGCGGATGACCTCAGAGATCGTAAAGGCCACCCACCTGCCCGTAACCGTGAAAACAAGACTGGGCTGGGACGAGAAAACCAAAAACGTGACCGAGGTGGCAGAGCGGTTGCAGGACATTGGCATTGAAGCACTTACCATACATGGCAGGACGCGGGTGCAGATGTACAAAGGCGAGGCTGACTGGCGCCTGATCGCAGAAATAAAAGACAACCCCAGGATAAAGATCCCCATTTTCGGCAATGGCGATGTGGACAGCCCAGAAAAAGCGGCCATCAACCGCAACCTATATGGGGTGGATGGCATCATGGTCGGCCGGGCATCCATAGGGTACCCATGGATTTTCAGGGAAATAAAACATTACCTGAACACAGGCAACTATTTGATGGGGCCAACCCTGTTTGAACGGGTAGAGACCTGCCGCGCCCACTTCACCCAAAGCATCAAATGGAAAGGCGATGTGCTGGGCGTGCTGGAAATGCGCCGCCACTACCATTCCTATTTCAAGGGCTTTGCCAATTTCAAACCGTTCCGGGAAAAGCTCGTGGGCACCATGAACCCCCAGGATATTCTCGATCTATTGGATGAGATCTATGACCTGTACAGCAACCCCGATCTGCAAACAATGGATACCCATGTAGAGAAACCCGAGGAGATGGAAATGGCTGGGGTATATGTGGATTGAGGTGGGATGAGGATTTTTTGTTGCGAAAAGATATTGAACTGTATATAGCCCTATTTTTGTTATTAGGTAACAGAAGAGAATTATGGAATACATTGTAATCCCCTCCAAAAACAAAGCTGAGACAGCATTCTTTATGGACTTGTTGAAAAAACTCAGGAAACAGGCGTCAACCTTGTCAACCGAGGAAATGGAAGACTGGGGGCTATTGGCGGCCATGAAGCAAGCCGAGAAAAGCGGGAAGGGCGATTTGGATAAGGTGAAGTTGCATCTGCAAAATGTCATTAAGGGCAAGTGAAGGTCCTTGTACTGAAATCCTTTGAAAAGGATATCGTAAAGATTAAAGAAGCCAAACTTGCCTCGAGTTTAGGCAGAGTCATTGAAGCATTGGAAGCATGTGATTCATTGACAGTCATTCCCCACATAAAAAAGATGCAGGCAAAGGGCAATTATTACCGTGTGAGGGTGGGTACGTATCGGTTAGGTTTTAAATTGGAAAAGGACACCATCATACTTTTGCGCTTTTTGCATAGGAAAGAGATTTATAGCTATTTCCCCTAATCTACCCCTAAAACCTGTTCCCACCCCGTTTCCCTATCTTTGTGCCTAATTTATCCCAAAAACAGTTTGCAGGGTTTCTATATCTTTTGGTTGGTGATATTCGTTACCAGTTTCTTGTGCATGCTGCATAGCTATGTATTGTATCCGGCCCTGTTGGATATATTGGCCATGGGCAAAAAGCAAAACCAGGATATCTACCTGGCAGGTGACAAGGATTTGCCCACCATATCTATTTTGCTGGCGGTATATAATGAAGAGAAGGTCATCGCCCAAAAAATCGAATCCACCTTCAAATCAGGCTATCCCTTGCAAAGGATTGAGTTCCTGATTGGGTCTGATGCGTCTACTGATGCTACCAATGCCATCATCAACAGTTATATATCCCAATACCCGCAGATCAGTCTGGTAAATTTTGAAGGGCGCACGGGAAAGTCGGGTATCATCAACCGACTGGCTGAACTGGCAAAAAACGAGGTGTTTGTCCTCACCGATGCCAATGTCTTCTTCAAGGAAGATACCTTGTACGAACTGGTGAAACACTATAAAAACCCTTCCATATCATTGGTGGGTGGCAATATTCAGAACAAACGGGTAAAGGTGGACGGCATTTCCATCCAAGAACGCAGCTACCTGACCCGCGAAAACAAGATCAAATACCAAGAGGGCGTCCTTTGGGGCAGTATGATCGGGGCATTTGGGGGCTGCTATTCCGTGCGGGGTAGTTATTATGCACCCGTGCCTGCCCGGTTTTTCATGGACGATTTCTATATCACCATGCATGTGTTGGAACATGGAGGTAAGGCATTGAACGAACTGGATGCCCTCTGCTATGAGGATGTATCCAACAAAAGCAGTGAAGAGTTTCGCCGAAAGGTGCGTATATCCATTGGCAATATCCAGAATTTTTTCAGGTTTGTGCACCTGCTTTTTCCTGTATTTAGTGGATTGTCATTTGCTTTTTTGTCCCACAAAGTATTGCGTTGGCTGGGCCCGCTGTTTATCTTGCTGTTGCTGGTATCCAGTATTTTTCTCGCTACGCAAACTCTTTTCTTTCTGGTTTTGTTGGTGGGTCAGGTAGGTATGCTACTGTTGCCCGTATGCGACTGGTTGCTGAAAAAATGGAATATACACGTATTTTTGCTGCGGTTTGTCAGCCATTTCTACCTGATGAACCTGGCCTTGCTCGTAGGATTTTTTAAATATATAAAAGGTGTCGAATCAAATGTCTGGAAACCAACCCAACGCTACCAATAGCCCCTTCAATACTATTGAGGAAGCGATAGAAGATATAAAACAAGGTAAAATGGTGATCGTGGTGGATGATGAAGACCGCGAAAACGAGGGCGATTTTGTGACCTCAGCCCGCAATGCCACGCCGGAAACCATTAATTTCATGTCGAAGTTTGGCCGTGGGCTTATCTGCGCCCCTATCGTGGAAGAACGGTGCGAAGAACTGGGCCTGAGCATGATGGTGAACGACAACACCTCTTCGCACGAAACGCCATTTACCATCAGCATTGACCTGAAAGGGCATGGCTGTACCACGGGTATTTCTGCCCAAGACCGCTCAAAAACCGTATTGGCCATCATAGACCCGGCCACCAAACCGGAAGATTTCGGAAAACCGGGGCATATTTTCCCGCTCAAAGCACAATCTGGCGGGGTGCTTCGCCGCGCTGGGCATACCGAAGCAACGATTGACCTCGCCAAGCTGGCAGGACATGAGCCGGCAGGTATTTGTGTGGAGATCATGAACGATGACGGTACCATGGCCCGCGTGCCTGACCTGATAGAAATCGCAAAACAGTTCCATCTCAAGCTCGTTACCATCAAAGACCTCATCAGCTACCGGATGCACCAAGAATCCCTCATTGAGCGGCTGATAGAAGTGGATATGCCTACCGATTGGGGGCATTTCACCATGCGGGCCTACCGCCAAACCACTACCGGTGACATACACATGGCCATGATAAAGGGCGAATGGGAAGAAAACGAGCCCGTGTTGGTGCGGGTGCACTCCTCTTGCGCTACAGGAGATATTTTTGGCTCTTGCCGATGCGATTGTGGCCGCCAACTGCATGATGCCATGACCATGGTAGAGCGGGAAGGCAAGGGCGTGATCGTGTATATGAAACAGGAAGGCCGGGGCATTGGCCTGCTCAACAAACTAAAAGCCTACAAACTGCAGGAACAAGGCATGGATACCGTGGAAGCCAACAACCACCTCGGTTTCCCCGCCGACCAGCGCGACTACGGCGTGGGCGCCCAAATATTGCGTGATCTTGGCATCAGCCATATCCGCCTCATCAGCAACAACCCCGCAAAACGCACGGCCATACAAGGCTATGGGCTGGAAATCGTGGAGAAAGTACCCCTTATCACCCCGGTGAACAAATACAACAAAAAGTATCTTGGCACCAAGCGCGACAAGATGGGGCATGAGTTGGATGCGGACTGATTGAGAACCATTCATGATCCGCTTCCCCGATTCCGAAACCGTTTCTGAAGCCCTGCAAAGGTATTTCGACCACTATGGTTTTGACAATGGAGGCTATGATGCCAAGTGGTTCAAAATAAAGTTCTTTGGCCCGGTTGCTTTATCTCTGCCCAATATCAAGAATAGGGTAGATGCCGTCAAATTGCACGATATCCATCATTTGCTCACGGAATATGAGGCCAACCTGCGTGGGGAAGCTGAAATAGGAGCCTTTGAGCTGGCTGCCGGATGTGGCAGGTTCTATGCTGCCTGGGTATTGAACGCCGCCAGTGTTGGGTATGGGGTCATTTTCTGGCCTAAAAGGATCTATAGGGCGTTTATGTTGGGCAGGCAGTGCATGAGCTTGTATCATTCCCCATACAACGACTACAATAAAAAGCTTTTGGCCACCACCCTTGGTGAACTGAGGGCAGATTTGGGGATAGCAACTTACCAGGCAAATCATCGTGTGTCAGATACACTAATGTTTCTTCTTGTTGCTGGGCTTATCTTGGGTAGTGAACTTGCAGCTTTAGTGCTTTTTGTTTTGGCTATCAGGTATTTCCTGTGTTAGAGCCTGTCCAAACTTTATTATAATTGCTCATTTTGTTGCTTTTTGCGCCGTACTTCGTTGCTGTTTTCGAATGTAGCTGTCGGCTACATCCTCAAACCGCGCCTTGTCTGACACAAAAATCACTGCAAAATTTACCAAAGAACAAAATTTAGACAGGCTCTAGTTTTTCTCTTTCCCCCTCTTTTTCTCTATCTTATTCGCTATCTTCGTTTTCATGCTAAACGCCACTATCATGAAAACCTCCTTTATTCCTACCTCCTTGCTGTTTTTTGTTTTGATGGGTTCGCAAATCAATGCATTTGCTCAGATCAATGCACCAAACGGCAAGTTGGGCACCAATACTACCCATACCAATATAGGTATCGGTTCAGTCACCTATCCGGCAAACATGCTACATATTCAGGCACCTGCCTTGGCTGATACGGCTGAAAGGCTATTTAGGTTGACGGTGGACGATGCGCAAAATGATTTTTTCCAGATCGTGAACGGGACCGGTTCCAATGCTGGCTTCGCGCCGATGCTATGGGGGCATTGCGAATCGGCCAATCCCAATGGGGCAATGTTGCCGGGGCTTGGTTTTCTGGGGAGCTGTAATGTGAACAATGATATCAGTGGAAACCGTGCAGTGGTGCAGTTTGATGCCACATCTTATGTCCAGAGTGGCCGACTTACGGGCGTGCCTGGCCATCCTGAAATAGCGATAGACCCGCTAATAGAACGCCCGCTGCAAAACAGGCCCTTGTTCGATTGGTGTTCTGCACAAAGCGTGGAAATGCGCTTGATGCCCAACGGTACATTAGGCATTGGCAACCCCGGGCCCGACCCTCAAAGCAGACTGGATGTGGGTGGGGATATCATCATTGGGAGCACCACGCCCGGCCAAAACCGCCTTATCATACAGTCCCGCGCCCAAAATGGTGGGGATTATTTTGCCATAGCCCCGTCCTTTCCGGGCAACAGCAATACTTTTGACCTGAACAACGGCATCTATATCGTACCTGGCAAAGGCGTGGGCATCGGTACCAACAACCTCGTGGGCAATGCGCGCTTTGCCGTGGCAGGCAAGATGTATGCCGAGCAGATCGTGGTAAAACTACAGGCCAACTGGCCCGATACAGTCTTTTCTTCCACGTATAAGCTGCAGGACCTCAACAGCTTGGAAAAATATGTGAACACCAACAAACACCTACCCGACGTGCCTTCCGAAGCAACATTAAAGCAAAGCGGCATAGACCTGGCCGATATGCAAAAGGTACAGATGCAAAAAATAGAAGAACTCTCCCTCTATATCATCCAACTGCACAAGGACAATGAAGCCCTAAAAGCCAAAATGGAACTGCTGGAGAAAAAAATGGAAAGGAAATAGGGGGATGGGATCCGCCAGAACATATTTCAGCAAATGGCTTATTTTGATAATGGCAGTCCTTTGTCTTTGCCACAAGGCCCAAGCGCAATATGTGGAAGTATTTGGCGATGAATTTGATGGTACATCCCTTGACTTGACAAAATGGAAATCCAACCTACCAT
>Ga0206900_1019_pt1 | contig 44237 bp, 29 predicted proteins | sample Alteio_BWOrgHeat_46_FD_153235 | JGI IMG/M metagenome (GOLD analysis project Ga0206900, IMG submission 153235) | Enriched cells from forest soil in Barre Woods Harvard Forest LTER site, Petersham, Massachusetts, United States -... | ecosystem: Environmental > Terrestrial > Soil > Temperate forest >... | reverse complement strand
GGCCCTTGCGGCCCGTTGACGGTCAGGCCGACCTGTCCCGGGGAAAGAATTACGCTTCCCACCACCGGATTGGTCACGGCGTTGACGATGACATTGAAAGAACCGACCGCGCTCAAACCAGAGCCGCTGTCCGTCACCTGAACCTGGATCAGGTTGGTCGTGTTGGCCTGGCTGATGTGTGGCCGCCAGCTAAAGATTCCGCTGGATGAATCAAGCGTGGCGCTGGCCGGGAAAGTATTGGCCGGGCTGAAGGTCAGGACATTGGGCGGCGAATCTGAATCGCTGGCGGTATTGGTCACCAGCAAAGTCATGCCGGCGTTGGCCGTTTGATTCGCGACCGGCGCGATGGTGGGCGGCGGGCTGGTGTTGCCCACTCCCACAAAGGTCACCACGCTCATCGCAGGCATAAAATAGGTAAACGAGGAATTCGTCACGGTTACTGCCGTTTGATGGGCGAGAGAAAGCGTGGCGGTCGTAATCCATGGCGTGACGGATGGAGCGCTGAAATTGGCCAGGCTGATTGTTTGAAATACGCCGGTGGCCGCATTGGTATTCACAACGACAATGGCAAACGACGTTGAAGCAGAATCCTTGTAAGCGCTGATGAGCTCGGATGGCTGGGACGAGGTGGCATTGATGCGGTTGTAGTTTGGACGGACAAAGCGGCTGTATTGGCCGAAGGTAAAGAGGCGTTTTGTGACGGCAGCACTGCCGTCCAACAGACCCTGGTTGCCCACCGAATCACCTGAGACGAGCCACCAATAATGATAGGCGTTGGCGTTGGCCTGGGTCATATACTGATAAATCCGCCGGGCATAATAGACGCCATTGACGATGCTGCTGTCATTGCCGGAAAGCAGGGCCACTTCGGTTTCCCACAGTGCTTTTCCAGAAACCGATAGCGCCGGCGGTACGGTCTGGTCGCCGGCGCCATTGTCGGCCACATAATCATGATTGGCGATAATGCCCACGTCGGCGGCAGTGTTTGGATCATTCAAAGTCGGGGTATAAAGGGCGGTGTCACTCGACCAGTTTTCGCTTTCAGGAATAATAATTTTGGTAGAAGTCAGCCCCTGGGCCGCCAGGGCACTGTAAAGGTTGGTGACGAAATCATGAATCTGGGTTCCGGTCCATTGGCAAGCCTCATACGTGGTCACATTCGCATCCGGTTCGTTTTGAACGGAAAGTGCATAGAGGTTAATCCCGGCGCTCTTCATACTTGCCACATAGTTGGCAAGCTGGCTGGCGTAGTTGATGTTCGTGATGTTATTTCCACTGCCGAGGTAACTGCCGCCGTCAATACCACTGGCGGTAGCCACGCTGGAATCATAAATATCACTGGTGCTCTTGAAACCGGCTGACGGTGTCCAGGGCGTGCTCCAGACTTTGGCGCCTCGCGCCTGGGCCAATTGCATAATGCTCGTCTCGCTGGTGTAGTCGGCGGCACTGGCTGAGGTTGTATTGGTAAAATAAATATGATTGCGCAGCAAGGAAAGGCCAACGCCATTGTAAGTGCCTCCCTGATAACTGATATTGCTATTGGTGGAAAAAAGCAGGTCGGCTTCGGCCGTCGTCCAGCTGCTGTTCCAGGCCGACGAAGCGCCAAAACCATCAATGCGCTGGTGCACGTTGTTCCAATCCACCGTGGAGGTTCCGCTGATGGGGGGATTACTGGCCATGATCGTCCCATTGAACTGGACGTCATCAAGATAATATGAGTTGGTGGAACTGCTGGGCACTTCGATGTAGAAAGTCAACGTAGTGACCGAGCTGGCAGGATTGTACGTGTAGGTTCCGGAAAGCTGTGTCCACGCGCTTGCAGTCACGGTTCCCGAACCAATCAGCGTAAAACTCGTGGTGCCGCCGTCGATCTTTTGCATGGTCAACTGCATTGTCTGGCTCGTGCCGCCATTCAACCTGACCCAGGCCGAGACATTGTAAGTCTGGCCCGCCTGAAGCAGGCCGAGGAGCGATTGGGAAGCGCCATTGAAGGTACCAGTGCGCCCGGTGACGGCGCAAGCGTAGGTGCCCGAATGCACTTGGGTGGTTTCGGCCGTAAGCGTTGGTGGACCAAAGGGAAGCCAGCCCGTGGTATTGCCCGTCTCAAAGCCGGGATTGGTCAACAGGTTGACCTGCGCGACCGCCGGCCCGGCGGAGAGAAGAAATCCAATGGCGAGCGTGGCCGAGGCAAACCCTGAGGCAAGGTGTTTGAAATAATTTTTCATAGATTTATGAGGTTTCATTGCCCATTTTTGTTTCGGTAACACCCGGCCAATGGTCCGTTCTGAATGGGACGGCGGGAAAGCCCGCGCCGTTAAATAAAAATGGCCGTTGCTTTTGCAAGCAACGACCAGAAGCTGCCAAATTAACCTTCCAACTTTTTTTCGGCGATAAAATCACAAATATACCCAAGCTCGACAAAGTTAAGGTCATTAATTTTGCCAGCATTACTGCTTTGAAAACATTTCTTAGAAGTAAGCTATCATGACATACCTTGCCGGGACATGGACGAACCTACGAAAGGCATGGATCATCCTATGGCTGGGGCATTTAAGGCCCTAATTCAACGCGGAAGAAGAGGTCGGGACTGCCATTGGAATTGGTATACACAAAGGACCATGGCAGTACCGGGGAATTAGTCGTGAAGAGTGATTGCCAAGTCGTAAGATTGGTTGAAGTCAGGATGGTATAATCCGGTCCCTGGACGCCATTAACTACAAAATTAAAGGTTTTGCCAGAACTGGCGGCAGCAGCAATGACTGGCTGGGTGATCGGGTTTACAATGATGTTAAAAGTATTGGTCGCGCTCAATGCCGGCGTCCCGTTGTTGAGAACTGCGATCATTACCTTGTTGGTCGTATTCGCCGAACTGACCGGTGGGCGCCAACTATAAACACCGCTGGCGGTATTGAGTGTGCCGTTGACCGGCGTTTTGACAGTAGAGAAAGTCAAGGTCTGCGGCGGCGCAAACACATCACTGGCTACATTCGCTACGGTCACGGTGGCTCCGGGATTGACAGTCTGGTCTGGAATGGGCGTTAGGACCGGCGCAACGTTCGTCGCCGTCCCGGCAAAGGTCACGATGCTCATGGCCGGAAGCGTGTAGCTCAGGACTCCGTTGGTTACGACCACCGATGCCAGCGGCACCAGCGAAAGATTGCTGCTCGTGATCCAGGGAGTTACCACGCTCGCACTTGGGAAATTAGTCAAAATAAAACTTTGAGTGAGATTTGTGCCGGTAGAATTAATCGCCACGATGGCATAGTTTAGGGAATTCGTATCCTTGTAAGCGCTGACTTGCACGAACCCGCCATTATTGGCGGCGATGCGATTATAATTTGGCCGGACAAACCGGCTGAACTGGCCAATCGCATACAGGCGCTTGGTGGGTGTAGAGTTTATATCCAAAAGATTCTGCGACGTTCCGGGGACTAGCCACCAAAAGTGCCAGGCATTGGCCTGCGCTACCGTCATAAAAAGATGAATTCGAGTGGCCCAATAGATAGCATTGGTAATGCTGGTATCGTCGGGTCCTGAAAGGATGGCCGTTTCGGTTTCCCACGTAGCCGCGTTGGGGTTGGCAAAGGTCGGAAAGGGCACCGGAATATCGTTCGGAGGCGTGTTGTTATAATCGTGACAGGCAACGATCCCGACGTCAGGAGCCACAGCCGGATCGCTCATCGCACTCACGAAAAGATTCGTCCGCCAATTTTCATCTTCCGGCACAATAATTTTCGTAGAGCCCACGCCCTTGGCCGCCAGGGCGCTGTATAGGTTGGTAACAAAATCGTGGATTTGGGCGGCCGTCCATTGGCAGGCCTCATAGGAAGTTACGTCGGCGTCCGGTTCATTTTGAATCGAAAGAGCATAGAGGTTTATGCCGGCGCTTTTCATGCTGACCACATAGTTAGCGAGCTGGCTGGCGTAATTTATATTGGTAATGTTGTGACCGCTACCCAGATAGTTGCCTCCATTTAGTCCCCCACCGGTGGCGATGCCGCTATCATAGATATCATTGGTGGCTTTAAACCCGGCGGCCGGCGTCCAGGGCGTGCTCCAAACCCGGGCGCCATAGCCCTGGGCTGCCTGCATAAAACCGGTTTCGGTCGTGCTGGGGACGCTGCTCGCCGAAGTGTCGTTGGCATAATAAATATGATTGCGCAACAGGGAAAAGCCGGCGCCATTGTTGGTGGAAACAACGCCCACGGTGTTGGTGTAACGGAAATTATTGTTGGTGGAAAAGTACACCTGGGCGACGGCCGGAGTCATTGTCGATGAAGACGACCACGCTGACGATCCGCCAAAGCCGTCGATCCGCTGATACGTGGTATTCCAATCCACGGCGCATTGGTTGACGGGCGTAGGCCCGGTGAACTGGATGTTATCCACCCAAAACGTCGTCGTGCCGCTCAAGGCAGGATTATAATTCGGGCCATAAATATGAATGAGAACATCATTGATCTGGTACAAATTCAGGTCCGACGTCACGCTGATCGGGATGTTGACGTGCACCCAGTTGGTGTTTGACGCAGGAATATTGACCGCCGTCGGGAAATAGTCCTGGCCGAAACTGGCAGTAGCGACGCCAAATTGCAGGAAACCAAAACACTGCTGGCCGCCAAAGAGTCCGGTCGCCGAGCCCGTCTGAAAACGAACGTCACATTGAAAATTCGTATAAAGCACCCCGTTTACCGGAGGATTAATCCCGCTGGTCCCGTCATAGACTTCAAATTGATTATTCGGCGAACTATTAAAGCTGGCTGTTATCTTCAGGGAGCCCGAATTCACGTTGCTATTGGCGTCCATGCTGGAATCCCACGCCACAGATTGGAAGGCCGTACCGAACCAATTCGTCCAGACCTTGCCAATCTGCCCGCCAGTATAACTAAAACCATTCGCCCCGGATGGATTAAACAGGTCAATGGTATTCGTGATTTGAGACTTACCAATAGAAACACCGATGCCGAACAACAAAGAGATTATGGGAACAATCCTTAACATAGGTTGGAGATAATGGCGCATATTAATAATCACATACTTTCCGCACTAAATCAATTGGCTTTATAAAAAAAGCGGCGCCGGTTTTCCCCGGCGCCGCTCTGAGATATTATCTTTTTCCGTTCCAATCTATCATTGGAACTGATTATTAAAGTTGGTCGTGCCAATAAAGAACGCATTAGGAGCCAGCGGCACCGTAACGTTCGGAGCACTGGGCTGCTGCGTATGGTTCACCGTCGGCAGGCTGGAGTAAGGTATCAGGGTCAGGAATATCGGCCCCATCAACACTGACGCATTTGCCCGAGGCGGGAAAAAGTCAGCGTTATTGCCAAACCACGCCACATCTGTCCATCCGTTTAGAGGAGCAAACAGATTGGTGCTGGCCACAACCCCGAAATTAACCGGAGCTGGAACCGTCCAGGTAACCCAATACGCATCCAAACCTTTCCGCGAGATAATGATTTCCTGCGGATTGGCCGAACCCTGCGGACTCCAAAGGCCATCGAAAGACAGACCACCATTCGGGTTAAAGTCAGTCGTCTGTGTTGTCCAATCGTCAGAAACGTCTCCGCCAGCAGTGCCGTGGATTGAAGTCATACCCCAATCTTCAAATAGGCCAAAGCCTGCCGATGAATTGGGCTGCAATCCGAAGCAAGCCAATGCCGGATTGGCAAAGTCTGCTGAGACGTTGGTATCGCCAATCACGAAGGGTTCCACCAGGCCGCCGGGGGCGGACACGGTACCATTCGAGGGACTATTGAAGGTCCAAGTCCAGGTTCCGAGGGCCGTCGGGTTGGTGAAGACCAGAGCGGTCACATTCGGGTTGGCGTTGGTTTGGCCAACTTTCCATTCCACGGTCGCCGTTACCCGGCCGCCGCCATTGGGCGCGAGCACCAGCCACATACCCATGGGATCCTGGAAGTCAAAGAATTGATTGCCCGCTGCCGGATAAGTCCCGCCTAAAGGCGTGTTGGGACTGGGGTTGACCGGCATGATTTCCACCATCGTTTGATTGATGTTGTTATTCGGATAGCTCAAGAGCGAGAACGAATAGGTGACCGGGTACGAGCCGCCGATCCACGATTCGCTTTCACTCGTCGTGGTGATGGAAGCGCGATCAAAGGTATTCACCGTGGAACCCGCATAAATCCGCAAGCCGGGTCTGGCTGGCGAGATAGCTACTGTCGGCGGGGGCACCGGCGGGGCAGTTACCGAGCCAATGAACCCGACGTTGTCTACGTACAGGATCTGCGGCCCGGTGCCATTAGTGCTCCAGCCACCGATGGTGGGATCCATGCCGATCAAAGGCTCGCCATAGCCCGTTGACAGGTTATTGTCAGTCAGTGCCAGCGGTATGACCAGGTGAACCCAGCCCGTATTGGTCGCGAAGATGTTGGTGGTAAAGAACCAATCCTGGTTAAACGCGCCATTGGGTCTGACACCGAACCTTAGTGGTCCGAAGTTTGAGTTCGTCACCTGCGTACCGGTACCCACGGCAGAACTGGGATCCCAACGCACATCCACGACCATCGCCGTATAAGTGATCGAGCTAACGCCCGGATAATTGGGATAATTGACATGGTGCAGCACCCACTGGCCACCAGTGCCCGGGTTCAAATTAAGCTGCATCGAACCTGAAGCGGGGTTGCCATTGGCATCGTTTGGAGTCCAGAAGATGTTGCTGTTGACGAGGCCGCCGCCAAACCAATTCGCCCAGACATTGGTGATGAAACCACCGGCTGAATAAATATTGCTCGTGGCAAAGAAGTCATAACCTTGCGGATTAGCCGGGCTGACGCCGTTAACCGAGAAATCATCCACCACGTAATTCGTCGTGACGATCGGCGGATTGGTGTTGTTGTTCGCGTTCAATGGCAGGGACGTCGGAGTGCCGTAAAGCGCTACGCCAAAGGTGCGGGGTGCGGCACCAGCCAGACCCAGGCTGGCAATCGATAACCGGCCAACGCCCAAGCTTCCATCATGGCTGCCCATTGCCTGCCCGCCCGGATCCGCATTGGCGCTGCGATACCAGGTCAGAATGCCCGATGCAGCCTTGGGAACCCAGAACTCCAAAGCGTAAGTATGGTTGGTGCCCAGGATAACCTGGTCTGCCCCCAGCTGGCCATTGCCCAAGACTAATACCTGCTGCCGTTCACCAGGCAAACTGTTGGAGAACGTCAGGCCGTTGCCAAACCCTAAAAGATCACCGTTCGCCACAAAGTTGTAGGTCGCGCCCGAACCATTTAACACCGTGCCGTTGTTCGAGGTTAAATTGGTGGTCACATCATACAAATGGACCTGCACCGGCCCGCTGCCGCTGCCGGCGATCAATGATATGGCATTTAACATGTAGTTAGACGAAGCGCCAGCTGCTGACAGCCCACCGCCGCCATTGGTTACCGTGAACGTTTCGCTCAACACAACGAAAGGCCCCGAACCGGAGCTGGGATAGCCTTGCGCCGACAAGCCGGCAAGACTGGTCGTATAAAACGGGGTATTTCCACCGACGGCATCCCACGTGGCAACGTTGACGTCGTTGGAAACCGTCACGATATTGGCTCGCGCCAACGGATATGACGCCAAAGCCAGCGCGGCGATGACGATGGTTTTAATATAGTATTTCATGATTTTTGCGGGGTTTTTGATTCTATGCAGCACGGCACTATGCAATACTTACTTTTTTTGGCTGTTTGATTTAACTTATTATACTCTTCACTTTAACGGAATGGATAAAACTATAATTCGCATGGATTATTCTATGAGATTCTCAATAAAAGTTGCCGGCCTCGGCAGAATATTGCCATTGGATGGTGGCCTTGTTATGAAGCTCCACGTGGCCGTCACCGAAGCAGACATTCACTGAATCGAGGCTCCCGTCGTAGAAATGAGCCTCAACCGGGGCGATTGAGCTTACTGGGGGAGGTGATGCTGCCGAACCCTGAGCCCCCTCCGCCAAATCAGTCATAATTGGCGATCTTCCGGCAATCGGATCGGTTTGCTTTGCAGCCCAGCCGATCGCTCCCGGAGGAGCCGAGTTTGCGCCCTGGCCGCCATCTCCCGTATAACCTACCGCAGGAAAAAAGTTATTGGGTGTTGCTGCCCCATTATAACGCGGCACATACCAGCCGTACAAAAGTTTTGAATAATTTCCATTTTGAGAACGGCCCGGGACATTGTTAAATGTCCCTGTCCCCGTAAAATAGGTGTTTAAGTCCTGAATACTCTGCATCGGGTGGCGCAGGCGTACATTCCCTTCGCACCATAGATTGGCATTATTCAAATCGTTTGGCCTCACCGGACAAAAGAAGATCTGGAGGGTCATGCCGTAAGGGACCGTATTTGTTACAAAATTGATGGAAACGTCACTGGGATTACCGCCGGCCTGGCCACCGATATTCCACCTCGGGCTGGAATCGAGGGCTCCCGGAAACCGGGCCTGGGTATCATCCGTGGCATAGACATTGGCCATGGCGCCCCATTGCTTACAATTGGCAGTGCAATTGACGACCTGCGCCCGGAACTTGGCCTTGGCCAGGACGGGCAGCAAAATCGCCGCCAGGATGGCGATGATGGCGATGACCACCAGCAGCTCGATCAAGGTAAAGCCGCCGATCATTTTTTTAAGGGCTGGTTTTGTCTGCATATTTTTATTCGTTGGATTGTTAAAATGAAATTCTGCCCGGCTGCGCCGTTCTCTGGAGTGACATCATCAACGGCTGCATGGCGCGCCCATTGGGCGATTGGACCGTGGCCCGCGTCTGTCCGTTCCTCCGGCGATATTCCGCCGGGGCCACCTGATGGACCGACTTGAACACGCGGGAAAAATAAAAGGGATCGTCATATCCCATGGCCGCCGCAATTTCTTTGACGCTGGAGGCGGTGGAATCCAGCAACTCCCGCGCGTGGTTCATGCGCAAACGAATGAAAAAATCGATCGGGGCGGTCCCGGTCTGGCGTTTGAAAAGCGCGAAATAATGCGAGGGCGAAACGCTGGCCTGCGCGGCGAGGGTCGAAACCTGCAACGGCTCATCCAGGTGCTCCACCATATAAGCGATGCTCCGTCCAATCCGCTCGGCAATTTCCGAGGCCATGCCGTGCGCCTTGCCGTTGGAACCGTTTCCATTGGCCGGCTTGGGTTGTTCCAAAATTTGATTTTTCATGTTTGTGCTCGCTGGCATTTAGTTCGGCTGATGAACAAATTCGATACTCATGCGATGGTTGGCGCGCCAAAATGTTTTTGCAGGACCAGGGCGATAATCCCGCGCAACCGCGGCTGCGGGGCCGGCCCGCTCGCGATGATCCGTGTCGTGGGATGCGTGAAGGAACGCTGTTTGACGACGTCGCTGATAATCGGACCCAGGCGGTCCCAGGCGCGCGTCACTTCCCCGACCACGACGATAATATCAGGGGCCAGGCCCGTAACGAGCATGGCAATACCCCGGCCCAGATGATGGGCCATACGGTCCAGCGACTCTAAAGCCAGGAGATCTCCCTGCTCAGCCAGTTGCAACAAATCTTCAAAAGAGACATCCCCCGGCTGGTGATGGTTCTTCCCATTTTTTCCATTTTTCCCATTACGATGGGCTGCTTTGGCGTCAGAATAATAGCGCACCGCCGCCGAGTTGGAGGCAAACACTTCCCAGCAACCGTGGTTGCCACACCCGCATTTGGGACCGTTCTCATTGATGCTGACGTGGCCGAATTCACCAGCCAGGCCCGAAGGCCCGCGCACGATTTGGCCGTTCAAAATCATTCCCACGCCGATACCTTCCGAAACCGCCACGGCGATTAAATTGCTCACGCTATCGGAATGGCGACCGAACCAAAATTCTGATAAAGCACAGGCATTTGCCTCGTTTTCCAAATCCACCGGCAACCCGGTGGCACGCTCCAACCGCTCTTTTAAATCCTCTTCATGCCAGCCTAAGTTCGGGGCGAAAATAAATTTCTGGGAAGACAAATCCACACGACCGGGCAGGCTCACTCCAATTCCTTCGTAAGACATCTGCGGGCGCTCTTTCATCAACGCATGGACCCGTTCCGATATTTGTTTAACAAACTCGTCGGGACTGGTGGGAGTGGCCATGGATTCCTGCTCGAGAAAGCGGCCTTCCAGGTTGGCCAGGGCCATGTTCGTCATAAAGGGACGAACGTTGATGCCGAAAATGCCGGCGCGGTCTTCATTGAGATGCAGGAAGGTGGGCCGGCGGCCGCGTGGCAGTTGGCCAACCTCGCCCTCGCGCAACCAGCGCTCGGAAATGAGCTGCTCCGTAATGACCGAAACCGTGCTGCGTTGCAGTCCCGAATGGCGCATGAGGTCCGCCCGGGAGATGGGTTGGTGCTTGCGCACCAGGTTGAGCATGATGCGGCTGTTGATGTCACGAGCCGTTTCGCTCGTCGCCACCTGAAAGTTGTTCAAATCAATTTTACGCATGGACACAAGAGGGTACTCGCCCTGTTTGCTCAATGGATTTGTTCGTACCTCGAACTTTATCCCAAAAGGCCCGAGAGTCAAGTAGAAAATTCGAGGTTCGAACAATATACTAAAAATCTAATATTCATGGGCTTTCTATGCATAAAGAGCCTTCGAAAATTTGCCTATAAGTAAAAAAAGTTCGGCCTGGGGACTAAATTTGTCCCTAATTTAAGCGACAAGAGGCGTCCAGAAGCGTCTTTACAACCACAATTCAACCGTTACCGGCGAACTTGCACTCATTCGGTGAGGTGCTGAAATTAATTAATAGGATAATCCATTCCAATTAGAATTAATCTATGCTATAAACGAATCTAACTTGGGGGCAGTAAGATCAAACAACAGGAGTTTCTATGAAAATCAAAGCTATCATCATTATTCTTTGTTTATTGAGTCTTTCAAAGACCCTGGATGCCCAAACTATCCCCTACTGGGATGCCAACAATCCCGGAAGCGTGGTGAGTCCGGCCGGTATGGCCAATGCGCCATTTATGGTCGCCACCAACGGCATACTCTTTGTAATCGCTGGAGGCGCTCTTACCGAATGGTCTCAAAGCAGCGGCTGGCAAACACTCGCAACATTCTGGGACACCAATTATCCAAGCAATTTCCCAAATGGATCGGCGAACACATTGGCGTTGGGTGGAGGTTCAGTGTATGTCGCGGGAAAATTCAATCAGGTTACATTGGCCTCGGGCGGCCCGCCTTTTCCCGTTGATAATCTTGTAGCATTAAATTTTACGACGGGTGCATGGACGGACTTTGGATATGGACAATTAACGAATTCGATTTATGCCGTTACCGTCGACGCGCGAACCAATGTCTACATATGTTGCGGTACCATCTTTCCATATTCCGCCTGCGACGATTTTTCTTCAGTAGCTACACCCATAACAAACGTATTTTTGGAATTAAAAAATAGTACAACCAATTGGACCACGGTGGGAGGGGGCCTGGCCGGTATCGGAGGTTCCGGTAATATGGGAATGTGCGAAATTAGTCCAGGCGTGTATAGCACAGGCTTGTTTAGTACTGCTGACCCACCGTATTGGTATCTCCTCGGCACCGATGGAACCAATATTGTCATGGCAAATAATTTTCTTTATGGCGTGAATACTAATGGAACCATGGTTTTTTCTCCGTTCCTTATTGAATGGAACGGCACAAATTGGGTCGCGTTAGGCACGAATGCGCCAGAGCCAGGCCTCTATGCTCCTTTGGGTACAGTTACCAACAGTTCGACATGGGTGGACTCAATGGTTGTATCGGGCACTAATATTTTTGTCACGGGCCTTTTTTCCGGACCCGAGTATGGATACGATGATGATGCGGCGGGTTATTCAGGAGGCATTGGCATCGCTCGATTTTCTACCGGTGGCCTGTATCTTCCAACGGGGGCGCTATTGTACGAAAACACCGATGAAGATTGCTACACGCCTCCGCCCGCCGGCATCGCCGGGCCTTCCACCTATGCCGAACTTGCCGCCGCCAATGGCAATCTGTATGTCACGGGGAACTTCGACACCATCCAAACAAATCTTTCCAGCTATGATAGCTGGCAACCCGATGACCCGACCGCCTCAATAACGGTAAATGGAATTGCGGAATTTAACGGTACAAGCTGGTCGGCTTTAGGTACGGGCCTGCAATATGAAAGTTGCCCAGGCTCTGCCTATGGCATCGTCGCGGATGCCGGGGCCGTATACGTTGAAGGCATAATATCTCTTTATAGTGCTGCCGGCGGTCCCAACGGATTCAACGGAGCGGGAGGCAACCCTTGCCTTTTCGGCGATTTCGCTCGGTGGATTTCCAGCGCGGAAATGAATCTCGTTTTTAACGGCCAGAACCATACGCTGTCGTGGAGCTGGGACGGAACCAGCACCCCCTACCAATGGCTATTGCAAACCCAGTCCCCCTGCTACGCGGCATGGTACAATTACAAAATATTCTCAGGCAATGTGACTAACATCAGTTCAATTGGTTACGCCGGACCGTTCCAAATACGCGGTGAAGACAGCTCTGGCAATCCGTTAACCCCCTGGAGCAATATTCAGATTTTCAACGATCCGGGGACATTGACTTTAACTCACAGTTCATCAGCTCACACGCTCTCGTGGACTTGGAATGGGCCAACTCCGTATGCTTGGGTGATACAAGACGTGACTTCCCTTTTCCCAACGGAAACATGGGGAGATGTGGATTGGCTTTCCGGGAGCACAACGTCAGTCAATGTGAACGGATGGAGTGGAATTTATAGAATATACGGCGTCGATAATAATGATTGTCAGGTGACACCATTCAGTAATCAACAGGGATTTAGTGATTAGTGGAGTTTTGTAGCCTTATTACGCGACTATCGGCGCCACAAAGTGCTTTTGCAGCACCAAGGCGACGATTCCTCGCAGCCTCGGCTGCGCTACCGGACCACTCGCGGTGATTTTGACTGCCGGATGAGTGGACGCCCACTGCTGCACCACGCCGCTGACAATCGGGCTGACTCTATCCCAGACCTGCGCGATATCTCCCACAATGACAATGATATCCGGCGCCAGCCCCATCACCAGCATGGCAATTCCTTTGCCCAGATATTTTGCCATACGCTCTAACGTTTTCCACGCCAGGGGTTCCCCGTGTTGGGCCCGGGTCAGAATTTCTCCGTAGGTTTTCACCGCATTCCTGCGCTGGGCCGTCTCGTTGTAATAATGCACCGCCGCTGAATTGGAGGCAAAAACCTCCCAGCAGCCGTGATTGCCGCAACCGCACTTCGGGCCATTTTCGTCAATCGTCACATGGCCGAACTCGCCCGCCAGGCCCGACGCACCGCGCACCAACTGGCCGTTTAAAATCATTCCCACGCCGATGCCTTCCGAAACTGTCACCACCACGAGGTTCCGCACTCCTTCGGCATGTTTGCCAAACCAGAATTCGGAGAGCGCGCAGGCGTTGGCCGCGTTTTCCATGCTTACGGGAAGCCCCGTCGCGTTTTCAAGCTGGCCCTTCAAATCCGCCGCGTGCCAGCCTAAGTTCGGCGCGAAAATAAATTTCTGCGAAGACAAGTCCACGCGCCCGGGAAGGCTTACGCCGATCCCCTCATAAGCCATCATCGGATGCTGCTTTATCAGCTCACGAACATACGAGCTGAATTTGTTTACAAAGATGGCCGAACTGTGGGGAGTGGGGATCGTTTCCTGTGCCAGAAAATGGCCGCCCAAATTCGCCAGGCCCATATCCGTCGTAAACGGCTGGATATTAATGCCAAAAATCCCCGCCCGGTTCTCATTCAAATGCAAAAAAGTCGGCCGTCGGCCTCGCGGTAACTGGCCCACGGCCCCCTCCCGCAGCCAGCCCTCGACAATCAGTTGCTCGGCAATCACTGAAACCGTGCTGCGCTGCAATCCCGATTGGCGCATCAGGTCCGCCCGCGAAATGGGCTGATGCTTGCGCACCAGGTTAAGCATGATCCGGCTGTTGATATCACGGGCCGTCTCACTCGTCGCCACCTGGAAATTGTTCAAATCAATCTTACGCATCAGCGTAAAAAACCCTGATTCTTTTGGACAAACTCGCACTCTACCCGAAATAACAAGAGTGTCGAGTGAACAAATTAGGGATAGTGACACGGGAGATTCGAGGGTCGAACAATCTCCCATCGTCGGATCTAATTGCCGGAGAATTGAGGGAAAATCCCTTAAAAACCGATGCTCGCGCCCCCATCCACCGGCAGCAATACGCCTGTGATAAACCGTGCGGCCGGTGAGCAAAGATATGTGGCGGCCAGCCCGATGTCCTTCGGAGTTCCGAAACGGTTCATCGGCGTGCGGCCAAGAATTTTTTTGGAACGCTTTGAGTCGCCGTTCAGGGCGTTTAGCATCATATCTGATTCAATCCAGCCCGGCGCGATGGCGTTCACACGGACGCCGTGCGGCGAAACTTCCGTCGCCAGCGAGCGCATCATGCCGATATAGGCGGACTTGGCCGCCGAATACGCCACTACCAGTGGAACGCCAAACAGTGACGCCATAGAAGCTGTGAACAAAATGCTCCCGTGCTGGCGCTGGATCATTTGCGGCAAGACCGCGCGCGTGAGACTGAACGCTCCCATCACATGGGTTTGCAATACGGCATTAAATTCCGATGGCGTCGTTTCCACGGCGGTTTTTTTCAGATGAAGGCCGGCATTATTCACCAAAATTGAAATCGGCCCCGTGTTTTTGGAAACCCATTGAACCAAATTCTCCGCCTCGTCGAGTGCCGTGATATCGTGAGGCTCGAAGGTGGCCGCCTTGCCCAATTTCTTGACGGCGCGCTGCAGGACATCGGTGCGCCGCCCTACCAACACTACCCGCGCACCGGCCGCCACAAAGCACTCCGCCATTCCCAAACCTAAACCGCTGCCGCCGCCGGTGATCAAGGCGGTCTCACCCTTCAAGGAAAACTCATTCAACATGCCGCGAACTATTTTCGTTGTGACGATTGCCATCAAGCAAGAAACAGCGAATCAGAGAATCCTCCATGAAAATCGTAAAATTCTCCATTATTCATCTCCAGTTATTTCATTTACATGTCTTCGTTTCCAAAACTAAACTCCCGTCATTCGCTTTAAACATCGTCCAAAAAAAACTGTCATGCGTGGCAAAATCCTTCCATCCCTTGTTCTTTGTCTCTTTGCTTTTCTGGATAACGCCCTGGCGCTTGGCGGCCCTCAATACGTCGAAACGGTCCCGTCCGGAAGTAGTTTTCCCATTGTTCAAACCAACGCTGCCCCCGCCGCCCTGCTCGTCGATACGAACGATTTTTCGGGTGTCCTGATTGCCGCAAATAATTTGCGTATCGACATTTCACGCGTGACCGGCGTCCTGCCTGCCGCGATTGACAGCGAAAACCCGGGCGCGAATCAAATTATCATCGGCACGCTGGGTAAAAGTGAAATGATTGACCGCCTCGTGCGCGAAAAGAAAATTGATGTCTCAGCCATCAAGGACCAATGGGAATCGTTTCTCATCCAGGTCGTGCCCAGGCCGTTTCCGGGAGTTGAAAAAGCACTGGTGATTTGCGGCAGTGACAAGCGCGGCACTATTTATGGCATCTATGATTTGTCCGAAAACATCGGCGTGTCGCCCTGGTATTTTTGGACGGACGTTCCGCCCAAACACAGTGACGAATTGTACGTTAAGCCCGGCAAATATGTCCAGGGACCGCCTGCCGTCAAGTATCGCGGCATCTTTATCAATGACGAAGCGCCGGATTTGACCGGCTGGGCCAAAGAAAAATTCGGCGGCTACAACCACGCCTTCTACACCAATGTTTTCGAACTTTTGCTCCGGATGAAGGCGAACTACCTCTGGCCGGCCATGTGGGACAATTGCTTTGGCGAAGACGATCCGCTCAACGCGAAACTTGCCGACGAGTACGGGATCGTGATGGGCACCTCACACGTCGAGCCGATGGCCCGCGCGGATAAAGAATGGAACCGCGCCGGTTACAGCGCGCGCGAATGGAATTTTCAAACGCATTCCAATCTCCTGGAATCGTTCTGGCGCGAAGGCGTCGAGCGAAACAAGGACTACGAAAAAATCATTACCATCGCCATGCGCGGGAAAATTGATACGGCGATGTCGCCTTCCGCCAACGTAGCGCTGCTCGAAGGAATTGTGGACGCGCAACGGAAAATCATTGCGGACGTCATGCAAACCAACGTCGCCGACGTTCCGCAGCTCTGGGCGCTCTACAAGGAAGTCCAGGAGTATTACGAAAAAGGGATGCGTGTGCCGGACGACGTGACCCTTCTCTGGTGCGATGATAATTGGGGTAACATTCGCCGCCTGCCCTCGCCGGCGGACCGCGGACGCAGCGGCGGCGCCGGTGTTTATTACCATCTGGATTACGTCGGGGGACCGCGAAATTATAAATGGATTAACTCCGTCCAAAACGAAAAAACCTGGGAGCAAATGGAACTGGCTCACCAGTACGGCGCCAACACCATTTGGGTCGTCAATGTCGGCCATCTGCAGCATGTCTCGTATCCCATGGAATTTTTCCTGACGCTCGCGTGGGATCCCGACAAGTGGACGAAGGACAACATTTCCACTTACCCCGAATTGTGGGCGGAACGCGAATTTGATCCGGAATTCGCCTCAGGCATCGCCGATATCGTTTCCAAATACACGAAATACAGTGCGCGCCGGAAGCCGGAATTGCTGTCTCCCAATACCTATAGTCTCGTCAATTACCAGGAAGCCGACAGGGTCCTGGCCAGTTGGAAATCGCTGGCGGCCGACGCGAATAACATTTATCAAAATCTCCCGCCGGACGAGCGCAACGCGTTTTTTGAAACTGTTTTATACCCGGTCCAGGCGAGCGAAATCCTCAACGAGCTTTACATTGATACGGCCAAAAATCATTTGCTCGCGGCCCAGGGACGCGTCAGTGCCAACGATTATGCCGCGGACGTAAAAGCTTTGTTCCAGGCGGATGCCCACTGGTCCGACGTCTACAATCATACGCTGGCCGATGGCAAATGGGACCATATGATGGACCAAACGCACATCGGCTATACGGGCTGGCAACAGCCCCCCTCTAATGCGATGCCCGCAGTCGTTGAAATTCAACCCCTCGATAAAGCGGAGATGGGAGTCGCCATCGAAGGTTCTACCAATGTCTGGCCGGGCGCACCCGGCAAGCCCGTTTTACCGACATTTGACATCTTCAATCAACCGGCACGTTATATTGATGTTTTCGATAAGGGGCAGGAACCGGTGCAATTTAAGGCCAAGGCCAGTGAGTCGTGGATTACGATTTCTGACACTACTCCGGTAATAGGTAAGGATGCGGATGCGATTCGTGATTCTGAGCTGTCGGATCGAATCGCCAAAGGAAAACGGCTCTGGATTACCTTGAATTGGGAAAAACTCCCGAAAGATGCGACCAACGGTTCCATAAAAATCAGCAGCGGGACGAACACCGTTTTAGTCGGCGTGAATGTCTTTAAGCCACGCAAACCCTCGCCCAATTCGGTGAAAGGTTTCGTTGAGGCCGACGGTTATGTTTCCATCGAAGCAGAGCATTTCACCAAAAACGTTGCCGCCCGTTCAGCACGCTGGGACAAGATCCCGAACCTGGGGCGGACTCTTTCTGCCATGAGCATTTTTCCCGTAACTGCGCCAAGCGTAACGCCGCCAAAAAATTCGCCCTGCCTCGAATATAAAATGTACCTGTTCGATTCCGGGAATGTGGACGTCGAAACTATCCTTTCACCGACGCTGAACTTTGTTTCCGGGCGCGGATTGCGCTTTGCTTTGTCATTCGACGATCAACCGCCGCAAATCGTGACTGCCGTGCCGGCGAATTATTCCGTGGGAGCCGGTGACGGACTCCGTGACTGGGAACGAGCGGTGTCGGACAGTGCCAGGATTGTCAAAACCCAATTGTCCCTGCAAAAGCCAGGCGAGCATACGCTGAAAGTCTGGATGGTTGACCCCGGCGTCGTCCTGCAAAAAATCGTCGTGAATTGCGGCGGCGAGAAGCCTTCCTACCTCGGCCCGCCGGAAAGTTTTCATCGATAGATAGAATTATCCATACGTTTGCCATTGAAATGCGGATGAATTTTATCCGAACATGTTTCAAAATCGCACATGAAGAAAAGCCCTGCCATTCCGGTTTATAAAAACCCTGCTCTGTCCGCTGACCAACGCGTCAAAGATTTGCTAAAGCGGATGACTCTCGAAGAAAAAGCCGCGCAAATGATGTGCTTATGGCAGGAGAAAAATTCGAAGCTGCTGGACTCGAAAGGCAACTTCGATTTCACCAAAGCCAAAGCGAGCTTCAAAGCCGGCCATGGTATCGGCCAGATCGGCCGGCCCAGCGACGCGGGCAGCCCGCCGACGGAACCGTGGAAAGGCAAAAATGCGCGCGGCATGGCTGAACTGACCAATGCCATCCAGAAATTTTTCATAGAGAACTCACGGCTCGGCATTCCGGTTTTTTGCCACGAAGAATGCCTGCACGGCCACGCCGCCCATGACGGCACGAGCTTTCCTCAGCCGATTGCCCTGGGCGCGACGTTCAATCCCGAATTGATCGAAAGGCTTTTCACCATGACGGCCGCCGAGACCCGCGCTCGTGGCGGGCACCAGGCGCTCACGCCGGTCGTGGACGTCGCGCGGGACCCGCGCTGGGGCCGCGTTGAAGAAACGTACGGCGAAGATCCTTATCTCGTCTCGCGCCTGGGCATAGCCGCCGTGCAAGGGTTCCAGGGAGACGTGCGTTTCAAAAATAAAAACCGCGTTATCGCCACGCTCAAACATTTCGCCGCGCACGGCCAGCCTGAGTCCGGAATGAACTGCGCACCGGTGAACGTCTCCGAACGCCTTCTGCGCGAAACGTTCCTGTTCACCTTCAAAGAGGCCATCCAAAAAGCCGGCGCCATCAGCGTCATGGCCAGTTACAACGAAATTGACGGTGTGCCTTCCCACGCCAGCGAATGGCTCTTGCGCGACGTCCTTCGCAAGGAATGGAAATTCAAAGGGTTTGTCGTTTCGGACTATTATTCGATCTGGGAGCTGAACTATCGCCCGGACACCCACGGCCATTTTGTCGCGCGCGATAAAAGCCATGCCTGTGAATTGTCCGTAAAAGCCGGTGTGAATATCGAATTCCCAGAGCCAGACTGCTATTTGCACCTCGTCGAACTCGTTCGCAAAAAAGTCCTTAAGGAATCGCAATTGGACGAACTCATTGCGCCGATGCTTTTCTGGAAATTCCAAATGGGCTTGTTCGAAGACCCGTACGTTGACCCCAAAGAAGCCGAAAAAATCGTCGGCTCAGACGCGCACCGCAAGCTAGCCCGGCAGGCCGCGCGCGAATCCATCACGCTGTTAAAAAACGAGAACAATGTCGTCCCGCTGGATTTGAAGAAAATCAAAACCATCGCGGTCATCGGCCCCAATGCCAATCGCAGTTTGCTCGGCGGCTATAGTGGCGCTCCCAAATATGACGTCACCGTGCTCGACGGCATCAAAGCTAAAGTCGGCAACCGGGCAAAAGTGCTCTACAGTGAAGGCTGCAAAATCACCATCGGCGGTTCATGGCAGCAGGATGAAGTGGTTGCGAGCAATCCCGATGAAGATCGAAAACAAATCGCCGAAGCCGTGAAGGTTGCCAATCAAGCGGATGTCATCGTACTGGCCATCGGCGGAAACGAGCAAACGTCCCGCGAATCGTGGAACTTGAAACACATGGGCGACCGAACCAGCCTTGATTTAATCGGGCGCCAAAACGAGCTCGTCCAGGCCATGCTCGACACCGGAAAACCCGTGATTGTCTTCCTGTTCAACGGCCGGCCCCTTTCCATCGTGGATGTCGCGAAGAATGTTCCCGCGATTTTCGAATGCTGGTATCTCGGCCAGGAATGCGGCCACGCCGTCGCCGATGTTTTATTTGGCGACTTTAACCCCGGCGGAAAACTCCCGATCACCTTCCCCCGCTCTGCCGGTCATTTGCCCGCGTTCTATAATTATAAGCCGTCCGCACGCCGTGGCTACCTGTTCGATGATGTTTCGCCGTTGTTCGCCTTTGGTTTCGGCCTCAGTTACACGACGTTTGCCCTTAAAAATGTGCGCCTGAAAAAGAAAAAAATCCGCACGAAAGACTCAACACAAGCCCTCGTTGATGTCACCAATACCGGTTCACGCTCCGGAACCGAAACCGTGCAACTTTACATTCGTGACCTGGTTTCTTCTGTTACCCGTCCTATTAAGGAATTGAAGGGCTTTCAAAAAATTGAATTGCAGCCAGGTGAAACTAAAACAGTTGCCATGGATATCACTCCCGAGTCGCTCGCTTTTTACGATGTCCACATGAAATATGTTGTCGAACCCGGCGATTTTGAAATCATGGTCGGCAATTCCTCGCGCGACAGTGATTTGCAGAAGGTCGTTTTGACGGTCACAAACTAAATTAAAATTATGGCCGAACCATCCACTCAAAAATTGTCGTTCGGCGAAAAGGCCGGCTATAGCTGCGCCGATTCCGCCGCGAACTTCGTCTTCATGACGATGATTCTTTTCCAAACCAATTTTTATACGGACGTCTTTGGCCTTTCCGCGACTGCGGCCGCCGCCATCCTTCTGGGGCCGCGCCTGTGGGATGCCATCGCCGACCCTATCGTCGGCATCCTGGCCGATCGCACGAATTCCCGCTGGGGAAAATTCCGGCCGTGGATCCTGTTCACCGCCATCCCGTGGTGCGTCGTTATGATCCTGGCCTATACGACACCCAAAGGCTGGAGCATGGGCTCCCTGATTGCTTACGCGGCCATCACCAACACGTTGCTCATGACGATTTATTCGATGAACAACATGCCTTACGCCGCGCTGGGTGGCGTCATCACCGGTGATCTAGTCGAGCGCGCCAAACTAAATTCTTTCCGCTTCATCGCCGTGAACGCCGCGCAATTCATTGTCGGCGGCTTTACCCTCCCGCTCGTTGCTAAATTCTCCGCCGGCCACGACCATCAATACGGCTGGCGCATGACCATGACCGTTTGGGCCGTGCTTTGCCTCGTTTTGTTTTTAATCACCTTCGCCACGACGCGCGAACGCATCCAACCGTTAAAAAAAGAACAATCATCTCCGTTACGCGACATCGCCGATCTGCTCAAAAACAATCCCTGGAAAGTCATGTGGTGCTGGACGCTCGTGCATTTCGCCATCCTCTCGTTTCGTGGCGGCGCGCTCTATAATTATTACCATCACTATGTCGACAAAGCCGCCATGTACGACTGGCTGCAGAAATTCGGACTCGTCGCGGTACCCGGCGCTTCCTCTTCCGGCGGCATCATGGAAACCCTCGGGTATATCGTCCATGGTGACCCGTCCAACCTGGCGAACTCCAACGTCGCCGACGTCTTCAACAGCATCATCAATATGCTGGGCACCGGCCTGACGATCATCGTCATTCTCCTGTCCACAACTCTCGCCAAAACTTTCGGTAAAAAAGCCGTATCCGCCACGGGCTTTTTATTTGCCACTGTGGGCACTCTGGCGTTCTATTTTCTTTCACCGACGAATGTCTGGGGGATGATCGGCGTTACCGCGTTTGTCTCCATCGTCTATGCCCCCACCATCCCGCTCACGTGGGCCATCTTCGCTGACGTTGCGGATTATTCGGAATGGAAAGTGGGCCGCCGTTTCACCGGCATGGTCTTCGCCACGATTGGTTTTGCGCTGAAGTCCGGATTGGCGCTCGGCTCCGCGTCGTTCCTGTTCATCATGCAGTGGTTTTTCAAATATGACACTAAGTTGCCTGACACCGCCAGCGCCGTAGAGGGCTATCGCGTCTGCAGCGGCGTTGTTGTCGGCCTGCTTTTTGCCGTTTGCACCGTGCTGCTCGCCTGCTATCAACTTAACAAACGCACCACCATCCAAATGGCCGACGAACTCGCTGAACGCCGCAGGCTGGCCACGGCCAGCTAAGCAGTTTTGAAAAAAACGACTCCGCATCAAGTAGAAGCGATTTGCCGGGAACGTCCGATTTTGTGACCGGCCAGGCCATAGAAACCGACATAGGCGTACGCAATGAGCGGGATAATGAAAGCGGGCCGCAAATCATGAGTTACATCCGCAATCCGGCCCATTAAGGGCGGCAGGAGCGCGCCCCCCAGGACGGCCATCACCAGAAGCGATGAAACCTGGCTTTTCAGGACACCCATTCCATCCAGGGCCAGCGAGAAAATGTTTGGCCAGCCAATCGAAGTAAAAAGGCCAACGCCGATGACACACCACATGGCCGTTTTTCCGCCCACCAACATGGCGACGGCGAGCAAGCCAACAATCGTCGCACAAAAAATGACGAGGGTTCTTCCGGCCAGCGCCCGGCCGAATTGGAAGAGCAGCCAGCACAAGGCCAGCAGAGGGAGATAGTTTTTCACGATGGCCCAGCCGGCCACAAAATCAAATGCCCCCGGGGTGGAATTCCAACTGCGCAACGCCCAAAACAATAAAAAGCACAGCAGAGGTATCACGATGAGAAAAATTTGTTTATTGGCAGCCTTCATCTCGCTCAATTCAACCGAAGCCATAAACCGGCCAATGAGCATCCCGCCCCAAAAAAGGGCGACGTAATTTTTGGCCTCGATCGGGTCCATGGAAGCCACATTCTTTTGGCCAAGGAAATTGATAATCGAACTGCCAATCGAGACTTCGCCGCCGACATACATGAAAATCGCCAGCACTCCCAGGACGACATGGGGATATTTCAGCGCACCAATGCCCGGCTCAACTTTGCCCTCGCCCACGTGCGGCAAATGAATCATGAAAAAAATGCCCGCCAGGACCAAAAAGACGATGCAAAACATCAGGTAAGGCATCTTGACCGAATCGGCGCCCTGCACGCCCGTGTGGGCGAAGTATTGGAAAATCAAATAGCCGCCGATCAGCGGCCCAGTGGTTGTGCCGAGTGAATTAAAAGCCTGCGCCAAATTAAGCCGGCTGGAAGCCGTCCTCTCGGGACCCAGGATGGTCACATAGGGATTAGCCGCGATCTGAAGCATCGCAAAACCCAACCCCACAATGAACAGGGCGATCAGAAACAATGGATACGAAGGCACCGTTGCCGCCGGCCAAAACAGCGCACTGCCCAGTGCCGAAATCAGCAGCCCAATGACCACGCCATTTTTGTAACCGATTTTGGCAATGGGATCTCCCGATGTGGCGGAAATGATAAAATAAACGATCGACCCAACAAAATAAGCGCCAAAAAAAGCGAATTGCACCAGCATCGCTTGAAAATAACTCAGGGTAAAAGCCTCCTTCAATCGCGGGATCAAGATGTCGTTAAACACCGTCATGAACCCCCACATGAAAAACAGGACGGTCATGATGGCAAATGGGCCGCGATAAGTCTGGCCGTTGCCGGATGAAGACGTAGTTGTGGCGGAGGCTGAAGTACTCGGGGTTGTCATATTTTTTCGATATTGGAGTTTTCCAAAACGAATTGCAAACGCAGCTTTTAGTGACACGAACCTCTTTCAGGGGGAAGCCGTTACGAATAAAACCCAAAGATATTCAACTTTAAGTCAAACAATATCAACAATTTGCATAATCTCAGACCCATGGTCACATATAGCCTTTAATTCAAACTGTACTTCCAATGGTTCCCCAATTTGAGTGACTTGGCAGGCAAAGGCCGCCATTATGCCTGCGTCAAAATTGTCGCAAACTGAATTGAGATGAACGAAAAAAACCAGGCGGCAACTTCAAAGCCTCCTTCCCGTTCACTAACCCCGCGCACTGTCAGCCTCTCATGGGACGTCGCAGGGCGTGTTGGCCTGCTCTTCGTCGTTCTCTGTTCCATCAAACTGGCCATGCTGGCCGGTTTGCGGACACATCTTTTCGAAATTCACTGGCGCGTGGATAGCCAGGTCTATAGCTGGCTGGACCGGGTGGCTTTTTTTGGTTTTGCGATTCTCGTCGCGCTGCATTTATGGCGATTGGGAGACCGTTGCGCCACTGGCGGCGGCGTGCCAACTGTCCGCGCGGCCAATCTCTGCGTTCTTATCCTTGGAGCCATGTTTATCTTCCTGGCCTCGTACGCCGGCGGCAAACATGTTTCCACGTCACTCATGGATGGCTCGGGAACCTGGTCGGACGTCTATGGAGCATTTTTTTCCGAGCCGCCCATTTGGTCCGTTTGGCTCCTGATGTATCTCATGTTCTATTTCGTGCTTCTCCGGTTGGGCATGGAACGGTTCGTCCTGCGGCTCACCGCCGTAATGGCCGCGATATACATCGTCCTGTTGTTGCGATACCTGATTCACTGCCGCCAGGCCGTCGCCGCGGCGGATTGCGTGGGTCTGGCCTGCCTGCTCGCGGGCTGGCGCGCGAAAAATTCACTCGGCTGGTTTTGGCAGGTTCTGCCCTGCCTTTGGATTCTCTTTTTTATTTTATTTTTCAGGTCGCTGGCGGACGACCTGATGAATTTCCGCCCGGAATTCACCGTGTTGTCAGGCTGGATGCTCGTGGTCCTGGCGGGAACCACTGTGTTTGCCAGCCGCCGAAAATTTTTCCCGGCCTGGTCATGGCTGCTGCCGTTTGCCCTGGTTTCGTCGCTGCTTTTAGTCAACGCCAACTACGACTTTGCCTTGAATTACATGAAGGCGCTCTACCTGGGGCTGATGCTGCCGCACTATTTTCTCGGAGAATTCATTTTGGCGGCAGTGCTGCTGGCGGTCGCCTCACTTTATCGCCGGTTCCTTCCCAAAAGTTCACTGCTCTGGCTGGATGCCATCAATTTGCTGCTCATCACCTGGGCCCTGGCGGATTTGCGGCTTTCGCAAATCATGGAAGTACGGCTCGACTGGCAGGCGATCAAGATCGCCGGTGATTTTAAGCTCATCTGGCGGCAGGCCAAACCGTACCTGCCGGACATGGCCTTCGCCCTCATCATGATGGCAAGCCTCTATGCCGTTATGATTGGATTTTTAAAACGGGCCACTCACGAAAAAAATTTGAAATTAACCCCCGGCGGAAGTTTTTTTGTCGTCGCTTTTTTATCGCTGGGAATTGCGGGAATTTCGTTAATCCGCCATGACAAGGCCGAAGGCGAGTCCGCCATCCTCCTTGCGGAATCCAGCCCGTGGTTCGATTGGACGGTTAATCCGGTCATGGATGAAAAAACCTTTATCGCGACGGCGCACACACTGGGCCTGGAACAAATGCTGGCCCGTCCGCCGGGCACGCCTTCGCGATCACCGCGCGATTTGAACGTGGTGCTGATTTTCCAGGAATCATCCTTCAACCGGTATCTTTCGTTGTTCGACGGCACCAACAATACCCAGCCGCTGCTTTCCGCCTATACCAACCGGATGGAGCTTTTTCCGAATTTCTTTTCCGAATTTCCCGGTTCCGTAAATGCCCGTTTCACCACCCTTTCGGGACTATATCCCGCGCGGGATTACGAAGCTTTCACCTTCCATCACGTCGGCGTGAAAAGCCTGTTCGACGTCCTGCATGATCATGGCTACGCCTCTTCAGTTTTTTGCTCGGATTCGCTTGATTACACCGGTTTCCGTGATTTTTTGCGCGGGCGCGGCATTGCGGCCATGTACGACTGCGACACCATGCCGGGACGGACCGCTGATGAGGAAGTCTCGTGGGGCGTTAAAGAAGGAGCCACCTTGAGAGCCATCCAATCCCAAATCAAACAATACGCCTCCGTCCGCCAAAAATTCTTCCTCTCTTACTTTCCCGTGGCGCCGCACAACCCCTTCGACGGCATCCCCCATCAGTTCCAAAAATTCATGGCCACAAACCGGTCCGACTATGTTCCCCAATATAAGAACGAATTGCTCTATCTCGATTGGGTCATCGCGTCCATTATTGATGAATTAAAAAATGACGGCCTGCTGGATCACACGCTCGTCATCATCACCGATGACCACGGTGAAATGCTCGGAGAAAACGGCGGCCCCATCGGCCACGGCTGGGCCATCACACCGCAGTTGACGAATATTCCGCTCATCATCATGGACCCGGACAATCCGGGCTATCACCTCAACGATACCGTCGGCTCGCAGATTGATTTGCTGCCGACCATTCTTGATTTACTGGGCATTCCCATCCCGCCGGACCAGCTTTATCAGGGAACCTCGCTTTATTCTTCCGTGGCCCAAAACGACCGGAAGATTTACCTGAATTCCTTCCAGCAATACGCTGTCGTGGATGGCAAACATTTTCTTTGGGGAGACCGGGAAATAGATACGCCCGGCACGAACTTGCTTAAATTCTATTCCATCACCAACCGCGGATCGCGCACCATGTTTCTCACCAACAGTGCCGCCGGAGTTTCTCCACCGCCGATTGCCACGTTTGATAAATTCCAGGAAAACCTTCTGCAAAATTATTCTCACTATGGCCAAATGATCCGTTCAACGCCCACGGCGGGAAATTAGAACGTTGGAAGAAATACTCTAATGCGGAGTCACTTCGATGAAAGTCACCGTGCACGCCTGCCCGGGCTGCACATCCGAGACCGTCAGGGCGCCGTATTGCTTGCCTCTCACCAGCCAGACAAAATATCCATGGGTTTTTTGCCGGAACAATTTGGGTTTCCAGCCTTTGGTTTCGGCGTCGGCCAGCGCATTAATGAACGCCTGTTTCGATGACTCGCTTTTAGTGCCGATGGTCGTGTGATAATCTTCGGTATTACCCTTTTGCACCACATCCAGCGGCGCCTGGTTTAACCTTCCTTTGGGGATGACTGAAGCCGTGGCCTCTTCCGCCACGTCCATAATCGAGGCCGTTTGCGCAGCATAAAACCGCACCGTCGTCTGGTGAAATCCATTCGGCGAAGGTTCCGTGGAAACCCGCAACGTCCAGTCGCCCCGGTTCAACACCACCGTCGAATCCATTATGTTGCGATATTTGTCAATGAATTGCTGGTTCTCGTAATCGTCCAGGGACGTATGCATTTCCGGCTGGAAACCATAGGTCTGTTTGGTCGTGTCCTGCCACCCGCGCGCGGTCATTTGCTCGCGGTAATAGGTAAGAATGTCTTCCGGGGTGGCGCCGCAATCCCATTCCTCGGTGATAACCTGGATGCCGTTGAGCACCGATGACTGAACGTTCCCGGCTGTGTCGTGCGGAAATTCCGGCCAGAAAGGACGGGCGGCCGCATTGCCCGCCGTGGCATTGGCCGGCCTGCTCACATTGAGGGGAGGCAGGCTTTTAAGGCCCGCGTCCGTGTCCAGCAAACGTTTGTGGACCACGAAAACGAGGTTCAATGCCGCCAGCAGCATGGCAATGACCACAAGGGAAAAGGCGACCCTGCCGGCGTAATTAAGAGCGCCAGGCCATATACTGGCGGACGATGGTTTCACGATCCGGAGAAGAAACTGCCGAGGTCATTGATCAAGGTGTTCCAGACCCCGGAAATGGCCTGGCTGGCATTGGTCCAGCAATCCCCATCATCATCCCATTGGCAGGTAGAATTAACGGAGAAGGTTGAGAGCGTGGAACTGGGCATCATCGGCACCTTGACATTTGAGCTGAGCAAATTGAACGGAAATGGATTCGCGGAATTATCCAGGGAGGTGACGCCGAAAGACACCTGCGAGCGATACGGCTCGCTGCCGTCGCCACTGTCGTAGTTTCCCGCATTCGTCGGCATCTCGCTCTCAATCACCTGGCCAATCAGGATCGGCGACAGATTCGTGACGCTGGACAAGCCCGATTGGGGGAAAAAGTACTGGTCAAGTTGCGCCCCCGTGGCCGCCGTCCCGCTGTTGGCCTGGTACCAGGCGGCGTACCGCGCCGCCATTTCGGTGCGGAGTTTGTAATTGGCCAGATACAACGAATAGGCGATCAGGATCCAGGCAAACGTCATCAGCGACAACCCGATCGCCGCTTCCGCCAGGATCTGGGCGGACGCAACGTGACGGCGGGACGACAAAAGTTTCATGCGTCGCTAATGATAAATCGTAAAAGGGAACGGGATGCTCGAACCTCGCGTGAAATTGGTGGTGCCCTCCGGGATTAAAACCGGGATCAGTGCGGGCGCGGCATTCACATCTCCATTGCAAACCACCGTGGTCCCTTCCACCTGGGCGCTGGCAATGGCTATATAGGACGGAATGGAGAGAGGCACGGGGGAGTTGGTCGTCGCGGAACCCCAGTACATCGAGTTGGGGACAATGCTTTGCTCGTCATTCAGCCAGATGAGGTTCCCGAGGCCGAGAATTTCAGGGGAATTGGTCACGCCCGCAATCCACGTCAGGTAACCCGGATTGCCATATTCATACTGGTCGTTCCAACCCCATTGCGGGTGAAAATTATCGTCATTTTGACGCTCATCCCCTTCGCTATTGTTGTGAGCGGCATCTTCCACTTCCGCATAACCTTCTTCCGCGCATCCGGCCTCCCCGGCGACATCGCCCGCCATGGGCACTGCCGAAGGCCAATATTCCGGAAGCTCATTATTGTTCGTCGGGTTCACATACAATTGCAGGTTTTGCGGATTGAGCGGGAACGCATAAATCGGAATATTGCCCAGGGTGCTGCCAACCACGCTATTAATGCTGTTGAACGTGCTCGTCATGCTGCTGGCGTCCGTCCCGGGGATCAGGCTCACTCCGTCAGTAACATATTCTTCCACGGTTTGGACGGCGGAATCAAAAATGTTGTTGGCGCCGCTACCATAAGCACAGGCGTCGGCATTGGCAAAAGCCAGGAACGGCGCCGCATCGGCCAGGTCCTCCTGAACGCTGGCAGACTTGCCGATCAGGGCGTCATAAAATACGTGTTGCGCCTCATCCTCGGCTGGCAGAAAGTCGCAGAGCACACAGGCAGCCACCCATACGCCGTAAGCCCATTCGCAGAAGGGAACATCTTTGATGACTTCCAGCGGAATGGCCACCGCGCACATGACCGCCGAAACGCCTTCGGCAATGCACATCGCCTCATCCACGGTGTAATGCAGGTTGTTCAATTGCTGCTCCACATTGCAGAAACGCGCCTGCCACAGCGCCGCGGAATCCGCCGCGGAGTCAACGGCGTTCTGCGCGACCATGCGATCGTAAATCGCTTTGTTGGTGTCGAACGCGAAGATGGCAAAAATCGTCACTAAAAACACCATGATCCCGGCCAGCAAAGTCAGCGAACCCTGCTCGTCCGAGCGCAAAGTTTCCATTTGCCCGGCCAGTTTGAAATCGTCTTGAGAATTCTTTTTCATGGCGTTATGGCGGTGGACAGCTTGGACAATCAACGCCTCCCACGTCCGGGGGCGTATTACCGGCCACGCCGGGAAGACTGTTGATATCGCCGTTGAGCTGGGTCTCGGTGGTGTTCACGTTCGCCTGGGCGGTCTGGTTGCTATAATAAAAATTGCTATAAGTCTGTTGCGCCTGCTGATAGCTGGACTGGGCCGCGGAGTTCGTCGGATTGTTATCGTAATTCTGCTGCGCCTGCAGCATCTGCGCATAGGCGTTCGTCTCATTATTACAGGCGACATTGGCGTTTTCCACGGCGTTGGAGTAGGCGTTCTGGTCGGTCTCAGTTTGATTCAATTGGTTCATCGCATCGTTCGTTTCCGAGCCCGAACTGTCCGCTACCGTATCCGGCAGTTTGATCGTGCCGCCCCAGTAGGAATACCCCATGGAACATTCGCTTTGGATATCCACGTAGGGCAATAAAACCGTAGGCAGGCCGTTAATGAACGACTGGACGGAACTGCTCAAGCTGGAATCATACGACGCCAATTGCTGCACATCACTCACGTATTCGCTGGTGCCGGCGTAAACCGGCAAAAGATATTTTGGGATGCCCGTCAGGCCCGACGATTGCGAACCCAGGGTGGCATAAATATTGGACCCGCCTAAAAACTTCCAGAGCGAGGTCAAACCCGGCATATAGATGGGTTGGGGATAATCGATCTGCACCACCACCTGGGTGGGGCTGCCCGAGCTGTAGTTGGTCAGGCTGCACGCCACACCGCCGCCCAGCAGGTCGGAATTATACCGGACATACTGCGCCATGACATAGCCCTCGCCAAAACGGGTCACGTCATAGCCAAATTTTCCGCCGATACTGTTCAATGAACTGATCAAACCGCTCACCTCATTGCCAAACGCCGTATCGCCGCCAATTTCATTCGGCACGGGCCGCGCAATGGGCGCCATCACAATGGCCGCCGCTTTCTGCGCCTCTGCCGGCGCATTGGTGCTGTCAAAAGACGCGTTCACCGCATACACCCGCGCCGCCACAAAGGCGGCGTAATTGCCCAGCTGTGAGGCCTGCACGATGGAAAAATACTGGAGCATCGCGAAGAAAAAAAGCAGGACGATGGGAATCACGATGACAAACTCGGTCAGAGCCTGCCCGCTGTCGTCCGGAACAATTTTCCAACGCAAACGTCGTTGCTTCATGAAAAAATGAGACTACACCGCGCTGCCATCCAGCAGCGCCAGCAAACATCCCAGCGCAATCGCGATCCCATAGGGAACGGCTACCGGCGCCGGAGGTTCCAATTCGGTGACGCTTTCCTTGCGCCAAAATGCCAGTTTCTTAAATCCCAGCGCAATGCGCATCCAAAAATCTTTCCGCCAGATCAACATCATCACCGCCAGGAACGCGCCGATAAAAGCCGTATAGACCAGCGCCGGCTGGATGAGATGCGCGCCCATTAACGCGCCCGCCGCGCCCATCAATTTCACGTCCCCGCCCCCTACCCCGCCAAAAACATAAAAGATAAACAAAAAGCCAAACCCAATGAGCAATCCGACAATGCTCAACATAAAAAAATGATCCAGATAAGCGATGAGCAGCCCCAAAGCCATGCCCGAAAGCGTTAGCCAATTAGGAATTCGCCGTTCCTTTAACTCGACATAAACCGCAATCGCCAGCATGAGCGCCAGCACCATAAACGCAGTCATCGAGGTTGGATTGCCAGCATGGGCAGCCGCGGATTGTGGAAATGGCGGCATGACGAATTAAGGCCCCGGAAAAGTAAGCACCAGCGTCGTCAAATCGTATTGGTTGCGGGCCGCCGAATAAAAACCGTTGTCCGGATGGAACAAATACGCGATGGCCGGGACCATGATGCCGGTGATGATCAGATATTCGGTCATGGCGATCCCCCGCTCATCCCGCATGCATTCCGCGAATTTTGCCCGTAAGTTACGCCAACTGAACAGATTGTCTTTCATAGTTCAACAATCAAAAACCAATAAAAAAATACGCTAAATCCAGCCACTTCGCAAGCCTTTTCCTCACGGTCAATTTTTGTAAAAGAGCAACATCCCTGTGAGACCACGTTTTCCAATGTTCCAGTCGTAACGAGAATTTAACTTGCGGAAAAAGAAAATATCTGCGATGACAGGAATGTTTCAACAGGCGTGAGGAATTTTAAGGAAGGAGTCCAGCAAATCGTATTGCTAAACATCGAACGGGATCAGTCCGTATCGAAGGCAAACTATGAAAACGACGAATCTGACAAAATGGGAGTTGCCGCCCTTTCGACTGGCAATCTTTTTGATTTCATTAAGCCTTTTTCTGGCGCAGCCTTCGCGCGCTTATTCACCTCTGCCGCCCGGCTTTACCAACTTCCCTCCCGCGCCGATCGCTTCGTGGTCATTCATGGACACAAACGATTGGAGCAACGACCAGGGTTACGCACCTATTTCATTCACAAATATAGTATGGTCGAATCTCGGAAATGGCTGGTCGCTCGTTGTGGACACCAACGGCGCGCCCAGCGTGCTGAATTACTTTATTTTTGAGCCGGCATTCGCCCCCGCTACAAACCTGTTTTTAGACGCGCCCGGCAGCATAGCGTTCTGGTATGCGCCGGATTGGTCGAGTGGCACTAATGGCGGAACTGGACCGGGGCAGTGGGCACAACTGATTGACGTCGGCGAATGGACTTCTGATTCTTCATTCGGATATTGGGGTCTTTCTGTTGATCCGCCGGGCTCAAATCTCGTGTTTCTTGCTCAGGACGGCTTGGGAGATACCTACAGCCTTTCCTCTTCCATTTCCTGGACGACCAACAATTTTCATTTCATCGCACTCAGCTATTCGAGCACGAACGTCTCGCTCTATCTGGATGGTCAATTGGCAACCAATGACCCCGGCGGCTTGAGCATCTGGCCGGGTCTGGCCGTTCAGGCCAATGGGATCTTTTTTGGCAGCGACACCAACGGCAATGAACAGGCCGAAGGAATGTTCAATACGGTTCAAACCTACGATGTTGCGCTCAATTCCAACAACGTTCAGGAGATTTATGACCTGCAAAACAAACTTTATATTTTAAACCCTTTTAATGCCGCTTTCCTGCGACAAGGCCCGTCAATTCCATCCTATACGCCGACATTTGAAGCCGTCACCGGGCCAGGCAGCTTGATGCTGGTATCAAATGTCGCCGCCAATTGCGTTGATGGCAGCAGCGCTTACAACGTTTGGATCACAAATATCGTGGCGAACGTCGCCTCCAACGGGATGATGAACGTAAAGGGGTCGGTTCCTAGTATTGTAGTATTTCGTGAACGGGTTCAGCTTTATTTTCCAAGTGAATCCCCATCAATTCGTGCAAATTCGTGTAGAAAAGCCGGTGTTTTATCCACGTCCACCTCAATTAAATAGCTTATTTCAAGTGAGTTGCGTAAATAGCAAATCGCAATCTTAAATAAAAAAATAGCGGTAGTGACATTTGAGCCGCCTGGGAGGCGGCGAAAAGAATTTGTTTCGCAGTAGCGGAACGAAGGTTGCGCAGCAACCGAGCGAGCGGGCGCGCCTGTCCGCCGAAGCCTTGGCGAAGGCGGAAGCGAGTCAAACTTGACAAACTTAGTACCGAGCGATTGAGTTAGTAACTACCTATGTCTATAACCGCCCTCATGGTAAAATCCCCAATGCTTGCCACGTGCGACGTGGTAGAACGCATAAACACGCGTTCTGTTCTTTGACATAACGTTAGAATAGGGGCCATCGGCTTCATGGGAATCCATTTGTCCATAAATCCATAAATCCGGGGTTCAGGACCAGCTTCTTAAGGCCATTTAAGCCTAATTAAAGCGAATTAAGCCTATTTAAGGGGTTTTGAGAAAAAAAAGATTCTATTCCTTTTTAAGGCATTGCCCTCTGAGACACAGTGGCCGCGCAGGCATTTTTCTCTCTGTGTTCTCGGTGACTCTGTGGCAAATCCAGCTTCCCTGCCTCGCCGTAGCCTTGGCGGAGGCGGGTAAAGGTAAATAAAGCCTTCTAAAACCTTCTAAAGGGTAAAAATAACAATCCTTTTTCAGGCGACGCGAGGAGCCTGCCGCGCCATAGCGCAGCGAAGGCGGGTTAGTTGAAATTCGGAAGGTTACCGAAAAGGGGGCCCGCTTCCGTTAAAACTGCAACCTGGACCATTCAACCTGCAACTTGCAACCCATTTTCGGAAGGCTACGGAAGGGTCCCCCTGGGGCAGGTTCTCACGGCTTGGACACAATCACCGGTACGTTGATGTCCTTTTCCTGGTTGGACACATCCATCATTCTCAGGACCAATTCATTCGTCTGTCCGGCGGCGGATTGCTGCTGCCAGGTCGTCACGTAAATCGTGTAATCGCGGCCGTCCGGGTCGGGATCAATCTCATTATGAAATTTATCCTGCGGCAGCACGGCATCCAGCAGCGCCAGCGGCGAAGGCCCGTGCTGCCTGATCCAAAGTACCCGCATCTGCGCGTTGGTTTGCGCTGAAAACACCAGTTGCGGCGGAAGCAACTCCAGTACCGGCGCGTTACGGATAAAAACATCAACGGAACATGGCGGATCATTCGTATTGCTGCTACGAATGACCACCGTGACCGTGGCATTGCTCTTGGGAAAATTGCTATTCGCCTGGACCGTCAGGAACCATCCGCCGCCCTTCGCCGAAGTCAGGCTGGCCTCGACGTTGGTATTGGTATAAGCGACCTGCGACAACGGCGCATGAAGATGGACCAGCGGATTTATCCCGATCGCGATTTTGTCCGGGCCTTCAGCCAAATCGAGCAACGGCGTCACCGGATCCAATTGATATAACGGAATGCCTTCGCCATTCAGCTCAAGGACCGGTGTGGGATTTTGGGGATCATTGCAGTTGATCAAAATCGCCCGGGACGTCGGCCCGCTCAGCAACCGCAAATCCAACTTGGCATGAACTACGGTGGTGGCCCCCGGAGGAAGGTTGGTTTCTTCAATGTTCGCATGCAGGCACGCTGGACACGTGGAGGCGATGCTGTTGATAACCAAAGGCGCATCACCCGAATTGGAAACCCAATAGTTATGGAAAATGGATGGGACATTGGTGACGACCCCAAAGTTCCAATACTGATGGTCAAACTGGATGCGCGGCGCGGCTGACAGAGGGTTAATCCAGGCCAACAGAAACAGAGGAACCGCCATCCAACGAACCGCACGAAACCAACGGGAATCGCGGGCGGATGGAACTGCCGGCCAACCCCGCACGCGCGCGTGCTTCATTGATTGAGGTCTTTCAACTTGGCCGCTGCCAGGTCGTAATATTTCTCACCCGGAGCGCTGATCGCCATGACCTGCTGGAAAGCCTGCTTGGCCAGGTCGTTCTGCTGCAAATCCAAATGGACGATCCCATTGTCGTAAAGCTTCTTGCACTCGGACTGGAGCTTCGTCAGCAACTGGTTCCGCTGGGCGGCGATGTTTTGGTCGTTCGGATCGGCCGCGCTCGCCTGGTTGTACAAATGGATGGCGTCCTTTTCGTTTCCAGATTGCAACGCGTAAGCTGCCTTGGTCGCAAATGCCTGCGCCGCCTGCGAGAGGTTTGCGGAAATCCGGGTTTGGACTGCTACCGCGCGCTTGCGAAACGTATTCAACGGATCCGGCTCCAGGTTGATAACGGTTTGGCAGGTTTGCCGCCCCTGCAATAAAGCGTCCACGTCATCCGTTGCGCTCAGGGCTTCGGCGCTTTCCAAGGGTTTTACCAAATCGTTCATCTGGCGGATGCGCGATTGCAAATCCAGCAGGGGCGCGGCATTGGGCGATTGCTGGAGACCTGCCGCCACCTGCTGGAGCGCATCGTTGATGTTGCCATTTTGGTAGGACGCAACCGCCTGGTTCAAATATTGGGCGATCTGCCGCGAGAGAGCGATTTGGTCCAGGTCCTGTTTGGCCTCCACGAAATAAACGCTGTTGTTGGGGATGGATTGCAGGAGGGGCTGGGCCATGTCCAGTTGCTGGTGGGCCAAATCATCTTTAGCTTTCGCAAGATTTTGCTGTGCCACCAATTCGCTATTGGCATGGTCCAGCCGGGTGCGGAGCAATTCAGATTGAGGATAGGTTTGCTGGGCTTTCTCCAGCAAAGCCTTCGCATCGGTCCAGTTTTTGGCGGCAAAAGCCAGTTGGGCGTTTTCAATCGTTTGAATCACGGACTGCAATTCAAGCGCGCGCGAACTGTTGGGAAAATCGCGCAGCACCCGGTTGCACAAATCCTTGGCCTTTTCATAATCCTCATTGGCCGCCGCCTCCCGCGCCTGGGACAACATTTCTCTGGCGCCGATTTCTTCCTTCACTTCCTCGATATCCTTCTTCGCTTCCGTCCGGTTCGGGTCATGCGCCAGGGCCGCTTCAAATTGCGCGAGCGCATTAGTCAGGTCGCCCTGTTGTTCATAGGCCACCCCTTTCCTGATATGCCCCCCGGCAATATCCGGAGGGCGGAGGAATTTCGCCGCCAGGACAATCACCACCAGTACCCCTGCCCCGATGGCCACGTTCCTGATGTTTTTACGCTGCTTGCGCAAATCAACCATTTCAAAAACCAGGGTCGAAACGCCCACCTTGATTTTTTGGCCGTTGGACAGCCTGGTCTTTTGCACTTTTACCCCGTCCAGGAACGTCCCGTTGCTGCTCTTGAGATCTTCGATAAAATAGTCCTGGCCTTCCTGGACGATTTGCGCGTGCGCGGTCGAAATCGCGTCGTCGACCAGCACTACGTTGTTGTTCAACCCGCGTCCAATCGTCAAAGGGCTTTCCCAGTTGCGGAAAAATCCACCAGTCAATGGCCCCTCGGTAATCCGCAATTTGACTTCGATGTCCCCGACTTCTTTCTTTTCAATCACCGCCTGCCCGGGGGCTTTTTCCATTTCAATCCCGGACGCGACGCGGGTCTTGTCATCGTCCGAATCGTCATCCTGCCCGCTTTTGTCCCAGACAAATTTAAGATGCGTTGTGCCGATGATAATTTCATCGCCATCCCGCAATTCTTTTTTGCCGGTGATTTTATCGCCATTCAGCATGGTGCCGTTCCGGCTGCCCTGGTCGATCAGCGAAAAAGAACCGTTTTCGAATACGATATGGACATGTTCACGCGAGGCCAGCGCTTCATCCAGGGGGAGGCTGCAATCCTGCGCCCTTCCGATGACGAACGGATTGGCTGCGATCGTTACTTTGGAAATCAGTTTCCGGTCTTTGCTGACCTGCAGGACGGCTCTCATGATATTTTATGGTCGCTTTGGTATCGTTATTGTTTTGGCACCGGCAACGTCTGAAGAATCTCGTATGCCTCCTGGTAGGCCGGATTGGTTTTATCCGGGACCATCTGCATCATTTTGTTCGCCTCCCAGTAGGCGCGCCTCTTGTCGCCTTCCTTCAGGGCGCTGGTGATCTGGAAGCGTTGTTCATCCAATTCACGGTTAAATTTTTTCGTCGCCTCGGCCAATCCTTCTGCCGCTGTGTCGTAAGCGGGCAATCGTTGCGGCGGGGCCATGCTCAATTGCGCCGCTGAGCGAAATTGCTGGATGGCTTTATACAAATTGTCCGGGCTGACATCGCTGCCGTTGAAAAGATTTTTCCCACTGGCAATGGCCGCATCCACCTGGCTGGCCAGCCCGGAAGGATTGGACAACGCCAATTGCTGCATCCCCTCGTCGGGCAGCGGGAAATCAATGTATTGCTGGGTCACATATTCACCCAGTTGGAAACTTTTTAAAATCGCCTGGTCTCGCGGCACATCCTGCTTAAAAACCGCGCGAGCGCCGGTGCATTCCACGACAATCCGGGTATCGTTGTTGAGCAGATAAATACCAATGCCGCTAAGGGCCGAGGTGTCGAATTGATAAAAAACGACGGTCACCCCATTGATGTTAATTTTTCTGCTGCCCTGTAGGTCGGCACCCGAGTAGCGTTTTTTCAAAACGTCCTTGTAACGATTAAATCCATCCGTCAGGCCCGTGGTGGCAAAGTCCGGATTTTTGTCCGTATAAATATTAACTCTCGACCAATTATTGCCGCTGTCACTGCCCAACCCAAACCCCATCAGGCCCGTGTCATCCGCGGTCTTGGACCAATCCAGGGGACGATCAATGCTGAAGTCATACAAGTTGTCTTTGTACGTCAACGTGGCCCCCGCAGTGCCCCGGTGCGTGGCGAAATACCAAACAACCGCGCCGATCACCAACACCAGCGCGATTGCCGCAATCACAATTTTCGGAGCGTCGCTTCGGGCCGCTACTTTCTTCTCAATTTTCTCCTGCCCTACCCAGTTAGGCAGTTCGTTGGGATTTAACATCCGCGTCCCGTCATCCGCCATGGCCCTGGTTTCGTCGCCTTTGTCTTCCTTCCGTTGCGCCGCGGCAATGTCCTCCGGGCTGGCCAGCCGCGTCCCGTCCATTTCTGCTTCCATTTCCTGGACGACGGCCCGTCGCTCCGGCGTGGCCGATGCGGGCGCTTCTTCAAACCGCATTTTGGTAGTACCCACTTCAACCACGTCCCCTGGATTTAACGAAACTACTCCCGTCAGGGGCTTTCCATTCAGCATGGATCCCTGGGGGCTTTTGTTCTCAACGAATACGGCATCCGATTCAACCCGGATTTCCAGATGGCGGCGGGAAACCAACGGGTCATCCACCTGCACGTCGGCGTTCTTCGAACGTCCCACGATCATCAGGGCCGATGTCAAAGGCTTGCTCGTGCCTTTGCCTGCGCCTTCTAAAATGGTGAAAACGCCTTTCATAAATTATTTTTTGAGATTCTGCAGCATCTGGATAATGACTGGCGCCAAAATCATGATAAATACCGAGGGCAAAATACAGATAATGAGCGGCATCATCATTTTTACCGGCGCTTCCTGCGCGGCTTTTTCGGCCCGTTGTCCACGGCGGATGCGCAGCATGTCCGACTGCGTATTCAAAATCGGCCCGATGCTCACGCCCAGCCGGTCGGCCTGGATGAGCGCGGATACGACCGCCGTCAAATCCTGCAATTGCACCCGTTTGGCCATTTCGCGAAGTGCCTCGCGGCGCGGCCGCCCCAGTTCCGTTTGCTTGAAGAAACGCTCCAGCTCTTCCTTCAAGGGACCGTCCGGGTGCTTCTCCACTACCCGCCGCATGGCAGATATGAAATCAAGCCCCGCCTCCACGGAAATCGTCAGCAAGTCGAGCGTGTTGGGCAATTGCAGCATAATGGACTTTTGGCGTTTCTTGATTTTTTCGCCCAGATTCATGACCGGGAACATGAATCCCAAAAGCAGCAAGCCGATATAAACCAGAAATTGCTTGGGGCCTTCCACCAGGCCGAGAGACATTTCCTTGAAAATGAAGATCCAAAAAATCGGGAAAATGACGGCGCACAAAAGTTGAATCCCAAAAAGAACAATGCCCTTCATGTCACCAGGTTCACCGGCGGCGATGAGTTGGCGGTCAAGCCGTTCAACATGTTTCGCCGCGAAGTTGCCGCCCCATTCGCGGCCTTTTTCTCCCACGGACGCCAGAAATTCTTGAAGTGCTGGACTCATAAATTAATATTCGATGCTGGCCACCTTGCGTACCCACAAATAACCAATCACGTCGAGAAGAATAACAAACAGTAAGGCAATGACTCCCGGCAGGGTCGTCCACATCAAACGCATCAAATCCGGGTTGACCTTGATCATCGCAAATAAAAATCCGTAAGGAAGCAGGCCCACGACTGCCGCTTGCATCTTGCCTTCGGAAGTGAGCGCATCGGCTTTGCCATGAAGGATTTTGCGCTCGCGAACCAGGTTGACAATTTTATCAAAAACTTCGGCCAGATTGCCGCCCAGTTGCCGGGTAATTTGAATGGCGATGACCACCAGTCCCAAATCTTCATCTTTCGTCCGCTCGACGCAATTCTTCAAGGCCACGTCCAAATCCACCCCGACGCGGTATTCGCGGCGGACCAGGTCAAATTCCTGCGAAAGCGGCGCGGGCATTTCTTCGATCAACATGTCAATGGCCTGTTGCAGGGTAAAACCCGAGCGCATCCCGTTTGACATCATGACCAGACCGTCCACCAGTTGCTCGCTAAAAGCCGCACGGCGGCGGCGGCGAAGATAGATAATAAAAAGTTCCGGCATCCAATAGCCGATCGCTCCCACAATGATGGCGATGATAATCGGTCCGGGCGGCGCAAAATCCCACGCAAAAATCAGGCCAATGCCGGCGAGCGCCACCGCGATACTCCACTTGATTCGTTGCAGGCCATCCACGGAAATAAAGATGAACATCTGCTCCAATTCCCGCGTGACGTGTTCCTTTTGCCGGAAAACGTTTCGCTTCATCGCGTCCTGGAGAGGCCCGGAGACGAAATAAATCGCACAACACACTGCCAGGAAAATCCCAAATAAAATGAGATATAACATAATTAATCCTCTTGTAACGGCACAAACATAGCCATGTCCACCTCAATGCCCGCCTGCCGCAGTTCCTCAACGAACGTCGGGATCACCCCGGTGGCTGAGTACCGGCCCTTGACCCGTCCATCATCCCCCAATCCTGTCCGGCGATATGAAAAAATTTCCTGCAATTTAATTTCCCCATCACGCAACGAAGCAATTTCGGCGATCGAAGTGAGCTTGCGCGTGCCGTCGGAAAACCGTGAGATTTGGACAATCATATGGACGGCGGAAAAAATCAATTCACGAATCGCCTTGAGCGGAAGATCCGTGCCGGCATAGAGGACGAGGTTTTCCAAACGGCGCACCGCATCCACCGGGGAATTGGCGTGGACCGTGGTCATGGAACCGTCGTGGCCGGTATTCATGGCCTGCAACATGTCGAGCGCTTCGCCGCCACGGCACTCACCCACCACCACGCGATTGGGCCTCATGCGCAAAGCGTTGCGGACCAGATCGCGAATAGTCACTTCGCCTTTTCCTTCAATGTTCGGCGGCCGGGTTTCCAACCGTACCACGTGTTCCTGCGGCAAGCGTAACTCAGCCGAATCTTCAATCGTCACGATGCGCTCGCCATCCGGGATAAACGAACCGAGCACATTTAAGAGCGTGGTTTTGCCGGAACCAGTGCCGCCGGAAATAACCATATTTTTTTCCGCCAGCACGCAAACACGGATAAAATTCGCCATCGGCTGCGACATGCTGCCAAAACCGATGAGGTCTTCCACTTTGATCCGCTTCTTGGGAAATTTGCGGATGGTAATGGTCGGGCTGTCCAGTGCCAGCGGAGGGATAATGGCATGAACGCGCGAGCCATCGTGCAGGCGCGCATCCACGGTCGGGCTGGATTCATCAATGCGCCGGCCAATGGGCCCGACAATGCGCTCGATCGAAGTCAGGATTTCATTCCGGCTCAAAAACGATTTGGTTGATTTCGTCAACTTCCCCTTGCGCTCGACGTAGATTTTCGCGGGGCCGTTTACCATGATTTCGGTGACCTCCCCGTCCGCCAACAAATCTTCGAGCGGTCCCAGGCCCAAGGCGGCGTCCAGCACAGCTTTTTTTAATTCCGCGCGATCATACTGCGCGGGAATATCTTTTTCTTTCTCTTCGATGAGTTTGTCCAGGACATCGCTGGCGCGACGCCGCAACGCCTGGTCCGCCATTTGTGCCAGGGTTAATTTCTTAAGATTCAGTTCAGTAATTAACTGAGTATGCATCTTCTGGCGGATTTCCTCCATCGTCGCCTCGGCCTTTTCCGCAAAGGCTTCGGCATTGTCCGCAAAAACAAATCGGTAATTACCGATGGAGAACTCGTCGCCCGAGGTCAGGGGCTGTTGGACAATTTTCTTCTTCTTATAAATGGTGCCGTTGCTGCTCCCCAGGTCCTGCAGCCAGCAAATCCGGTCCCGCACCACCAACTGGGCGTGGTGTGAGGAAACATCCTTGCTGCGAAGAATGATGTCGCAATCTGCCGACCGGCCCAGCGAGAGACTGTCACCCGTTAACTCGATGTGTTCGCCCTGATATTCGCCGCCAAATATCACCAGGACCGCCATCGCTCGCTCTGCATCTGCCATGTCATTCCTTACTCTCCGGATCCCTGCATGAGTTGCGTGTGCTGCTCCCCAAAGGGCTTGCCACCGGCAGGAGTCGGAAATACGGGTTGCGGTGTAACCAGAATTACAAATTCGTCTTTGTTATCCTGGGAATTTTTATTGGCGAAGAACAAATCAAGCAGCGGGACGTCTCTCATTAGGGGCGCGCCGTTTTTGTTATACGTTGAAAAGCTCTGCACGCTTCCCGAAATGACCATGCTCTCTCCGATGTTACAGATAGCCGTACATTGAGTATTATATGTGGCCAAAGTGATTGAGGACCCGGAAGCCGGGGTTACCGACGGTTCACTTACATTTAACGACACTTCATTCAAAATCCGGTTCTGCCCTTCCAGGGTGGGCTTTACCTTCACGATGACCCCGTATGGCACGGTGACCAAAGATGAAGGACCGCCGACCTGGCCGGGTTGTTGGAAATAGGCCGTAGAGCCATCCTGGAAATCCCCCTCCTGGCCACTCTTGGTGCTAATATGCGGCTGGGCGATGATTTTGGCGTTGCCGTTTCCGACATCCGCAATGATTTTCGATGCGGCGGTGGCGCTCACCCCGTATGTAAAGGGCAGGCCGGCGACAAGTGAATTCCCGCTGGCATTGAGATTTGCGTTTACTGACACGGAATCCAAAACATCGTTACCCCAATCCAGCGATTTGCTGGCCTGCATGTCCACAAACATCAAGTCTGTTTCAACCATGACGTCCTGGACAACGATTAAATCCACAACATTAGGTACCCGCAATTTAGCCAGCAGCTCGGCACGCTTCAAATCCTCAGCCTTATAAACCACGCCATCCAAAACCACGGTGTCTCCCATGACCCGGGCAGTGACAGTATCAATCCCGATGTCTTTCAAAATCGCCTGTTCGACATATTTGTTCATCTGCGAACGATCAAAGGTCGCAAGATTGACCATTTGGCTCGAAAACATAGCCGTTACCTTGTTGACCTTCTCATAGTCCGCGCCGGTCAGGATCTGGCCTTCCAGGACAATCTTATTTCCTACGATTTTAATCGTCAGCCCTTCCACGTCCGATAACAAGTCCTGCACCTGGGCCAGGGTTTCATTGAGGTCCGTGCGGACAACGACATTGGTCACATAATCAGCGCCCTGGAGTTTTTCGATGCGCAGTTCACTGGTACCTTCGTTCATGCCGTTAATGACCACGGACTGTCCATCTTCCGCCGGGCGCGCATCGATCACTGTTGGATTGCCAACATCAACCTTGCGAATGCCCTCCGGCACGCTGACCTTTGCCGTTGTTCCCTTAAGAACCACTAAATCTTCCGCCCGGACTGACATTGCCACGCAACCGATCAACACGATTGAAAAGACGCAGATTTTTTCTGAGAGATAAGTTTTTAGCTGTTTCATGAGTTGTCCTATCCTGATTTTTATTGGTTGATTTTTACAGGGACGGATTCATTTCCGCCGCCCCCCTTCTGTACTTCAATACTGCGGTAATTGCGCTGCTCGTCCAAGTCTCCGATGATTTTATCAATGGATTCAAACGTGACTCGCGGCAGATCTGCGCGCCCCACCACGTCGGTTGAGCCGCCCCGCCGCAACACGGCCCCCAATTGGCCATTTTGTGCGGCGAACATCACCTCCTGGGCTTCAGGCAGCGTGAGCGCGAGTGTCAGGTCGCCCCCTGCCCCGCCGGCGCCGGGCGCGCCATTGAAATTGCCTCCCACGGCCAGCACGGTCACGTTCTGCAAAAGAACGACATTCACCAAATCCGATGCGTTCCGCCAACTGGCCACCGGACCTGATATCGGCTGGGTCGGTTTTGGGATCATGAACGTCCCGATGATATCAATATGATCGCTGGGCTGGATTAAGTCTGATTTTACGCCGGCAGAAATATTGACGGAAAAAGCCCCCTGGCCGGACGGAATAATGGACGATAGACCCCCACGGGTTTCGGTCACCAAATCTGACCACAAAACAATTTGTCCAGCTCGGATCGGCACACTGGTTTTGCTTCCGATGACGAGTTTTACCTGGTCATCACCCTGAATTGCCTGGGCAGGGATAAATTGGCTGGGCACTCCCTTGGGATACAGCATTTGAGCGGTGATCGTTGTGCCTGCCGGGATATCCACATTTGCAGCAACGACTGGCTGGCCTTTATATTTGGCGTCCGTCTGTTCCTGCATGTTCTTGACATACTTCTGGATGGCGAACAATGCGACAATGCCAATAATGATGGCGACAATTAACGGAAACTTGTTTTTCATAGTCAAAAAAATCCTGACCTCAGAAGGAAAAACACACACACCGTCAACCGCAGCTTTACCCTCTGAAAACCCGCAAAGCTACTCAACGACTAACCCTTTTAAACTGCTCTTTAACGATTCCAATACCTGTGATTATTGGAATCACTACGCAACTAAAAACTCAACTCTCAACTAGGGTCCACCAGTTTGGCTGGCACCGCTGGTGAATGTGCCCATGTTGTCATTTTTGACTGCGCCGGAAGCGCTGCCCGCAATGGCTGACGCCTCGGAACTGCCGGTAGTTTGTCCGGCGAGCGCGGCCGTATTTTCGCTGAACACATTTTTAATCTGCTTCCCAAACAACCCTACGATGAGGATCGCTGCTACGGCCACCACTGCCAGAATAATCAAATATTCCGTCATGGCGATGCCAAGCATCCCTTTCTTTTGTGTTACGATTTTCATATTTTTATTTGCTTGCTACGTTTGCCTGTTTCCGATATTAAGCCTCTGCGTGAAGGCAGAACTTAATGTCAAAGCGAGTCTAGCCTCATTTCATTTTCCAGCACAAGCAAAAAATTATACTTTAATCGTTTTGGTTTAAGCAATTTATGAAGGACAAGCCGGCCATGCTTGAGGTTCTGCGCGAGGGGGAAAGAGCCCGGCTGTTTCGTTTTACCGAACAGGAAATAAAGATCGGGTTCAATTCCCGTTGTCACCTGCCACTGGAACCGCTCAACGAAAAAGGTTCCGAGCTTCTT